>Ga0105354_1001555_pt1 | contig 14124 bp, 11 predicted proteins | sample GOMGulsemesocosm_FD_83658 | JGI IMG/M metagenome (GOLD analysis project Ga0105354, IMG submission 83658) | Methane-oxidizing microbial communities from mesocosms in the Gulf of Mexico - GOM9B Gulf of Mexico | ecosystem: Environmental > Aquatic > Marine > Cold seeps | place: USA: Gulf of America...
GCGTTGCGTTGTTAAAGTTGGCTGTTTTTATAATTCGATGCATTCGCCTTTATTTTCGGGGTTCCCAATAACGATGTTCAAGAAAATTCGAGGCCTTTTTTCCAGTGATCTATCTATAGATCTAGGAACGGCTAATACACTAATATTTGTGCGTAACAAAGGGATAGTACTAGACGAGCCTTCTGTTGTTGCAATCCGCCAAAATGGTAATCAAAAAACTGTCGCTGCAGTAGGTGCAGACGCTAAGCGAATGCTTGGGCGTACACCTGGCAATATCACGGCTATACGGCCGATGAAAGATGGGGTGATTGCTGATTTTCATGTCACTGAAAAAATGTTGCAGTACTTTATTTCAAAAGTACATGACAATACTATTTTCACACCTAGCCCACGTGTTCTAGTCTGTGTGCCTTGTAAGTCAACTCAGGTAGAGCGTCGAGCGATCAAAGAGTCTGCTATGGGTGCGGGCGCGCGTCAGGTTCATTTAATCGAAGAGCCAATGGCTGCTGCTATCGGTGCTGGATTACCAGTAGAAGAGCCGAATGGTTCTATGGTGGTTGATATCGGTGGGGGAACAACAGAAATTGCTGTTATCTCTCTCAACGGTATTGTTTACGCTGATTCTGTAAGAGTGGGCGGCGATAGATTTGATGAAGCGATTGTTACTTATGTTCGTCGCAATTATGGCAGCTTGATTGGCGATGCGACTGCTGAGCGTATTAAGCAGGAAATTGGTACCGCTTATCAAGGCAGTGAAGTGCTTGAAATTGATGTTAGGGGTAGAAATCTGGCTGAAGGTATTCCGCGTAGCTTTACCTTAAATTCGCATGAGATATTAGAGGCGCTACAAGAGCCTTTATCTGCGATAGTACAAGCGGTTAAAAGTGCACTAGAGCAATGTCCGCCTGAGTTGGCATCTGATATCGCTGAACGTGGCATTGTTTTAACGGGCGGTGGATCAATGCTGCGTAATATCGATAGTTTAATAAGCGAAGAAAGTGGTCTTCCGGTTATTCTTGCTGAAGATCCTCTTACTTGTGTTGCCAGAGGCGGCGGACGTGCTTTAGAGCTAATCGACAAGCAAGCGTTTGAGCTATTATCTTACGATTAGCAATAATCCTAGCGCTGTTTGGTTTATTACAGCAGCGTTATATTAAGCAAGTTAAATTATCCAAAAGATGAGTTAGGCATCGTTTAAATCATCAAGGGTTGGCTCTGTCGCTTTTGTTTGTAAACAAGTGAGAGTTACCAGGTCAGCTCTTGGAATCTTATAGATTGGGCGTAAGCCCATGGAGCATGCGATTACCCTAACACGCCTCTGTTCCCTCAGCTAACAAGGCGTATTTGTGTTCAACCTGTTTAAAAAAGTACATCAGGTTTCAATAAGCTACTCAATGTATCCGGTTATTTGTGGAGAGCTTAGTTGAAACCTATCTTCAGAGGCGGATTGCCCCGTCTCAGTTTCATTTTATTAATTATTATTGCATTGGGATTGCTGGTCTCTGACCATCGCGGTGATTCTGTGCGTCCTGTTCGCTCCGCGCTCTCTGTGCTTTTAACGCCGATTCAGTGGCTGGTTGATATACCGACAAATATCGCCGATGATATCTCAATGGTGTTACTTGAGCGCACTGCATTGATTAAAGATAATAATCAACTTCGATCTAGCTCAATTATTCTCGAGCGAAAAGTGCAGCAAATGACAGTGTTGCGTGCAGAAAATATTCGTTTGCGAGAGCTTTTAAATTCCAGTGCAAGGGTTGATGATAAGGTACTGTTAACAGAGCTAATTGGCGTTAATCCAGACCCCTTTCAGCACCAAGTGATATTAAACAAGGGCAGTGAGGATGGTGTCTTTGTAGGGCAGCCTGTATTAGATGCAGGCGGTGTTATGGGGCAAGTGGTCGAAGTGTCTCTGTATACTAACCGTACTATGCTAGTGACTGACGGGCGTCATGCACTGCCGGTCGAAGTGGTTCGTAACGGCATGCGCGCAATTGCGCTAGGTAATGGCAACCACGGCGAGTTAGATGTGACGCATGTGCCGGATAATGCGGACATTCGTAAAGGTGATGTATTGGTCTCGTCAGCTCTAGGAGGACGCTTTCCCTACGGTTATCCGCTGGCGAAAGTGGTTTATGTGCTTAGGGATCCTAGTCGTAAGTTTATGATTGTAAAAGCTAAACCATTGGCTAGGTTGAATAATAGTCGCTATGTATTAATGGTTGGTGAAAAGCCCAAACCAGAGCCAGTTATAGAGATGGTGACGCCAATAGAGCCATCAGAGGAAGGCTCGTGAGTCAGCATAGTCCCGGTGGGATTATGATTATCATGGGGACTTTCATTATTGCGTTGATGCTTTCACAAATCCCATTGCCTATTTTTCTTGAATGGTGGCGCCCAGAATTTGTTGCGCTCTTTGTTATTTATTGGATTATGGCGCTTCCGCAGCGTTTTGGAGTGGGGTTTGCCTGGTTAATTGGTTTAATGCTCGATGTGCTTAAAGGCTCTGAGCTGGGTATTAATGCGATAGCCTTAACCACGATAGCCTTCATTACTTTGTTAATGCATAAAAAAATGCGCATGTATCCGTTGTGGCAGCAAGCGTTTGTTGTGTTTCTATTGATAGTGGTTAATCAGCTTATATTTTATTGGTTCCAGGCGGTAACAGGAACCACTGCCGGCAACTTCACTTTTTTGATCCCTGCACTCGTAAGCGCTCTGATGTGGCCGTGGGTGTTTGTCATGCTACGCAGTATCAGGCGTACCTTTAAGATTTCGTAGAGAAGAAAAAATTCTAATGAGTAAAATATGAGTCATTTAATTCTCGCTTCAGCCTCACCGAGACGTCGCCGTATCTTGCAGGATCTTGGTGTTAAATTTACCATACGCGCTGCAGATATAGATGAATCGGTAATAAGTGGTGAGAGTGCAGGGGATTATGTCAGTCGCTTAGCACGACAGAAAAGTCAGAAAATTTTCGATCTATCCGATAAGCATACGGCGGTGTTAGGCTCTGATACCAGTGTTGTGCTTGATGGTGAAATACTGGGGAAACCAGAATCTAAGGCAAATGCGGTGCAGATGTTAATGTCTCTGTCAGGGCGTTGGCACGAAGTGGTGACGGCAGTCGCAGTTGTAGATGCACAACAACAGCATGAGGTGTTAGTTATTTCTAAGGTGCAGTTTTGTCAGTTGGATGAGCAGATGTGTGAAAGCTATTGGCAAACGGGAGAGCCTGCTGATAAAGCCGGTAGTTATGCTGTGCAGGGGATAGGCGCAAGATTTGTCAAACAGATACAAGGCAGTCATTCAGCGATTGTTGGTTTGCCCGTCGTTGAAACTGCTGAACTATTAGCGAGGTTTAATATCCCGACGTGGCAGTTCGAGAGTTGAGATAGCCCTTTTTAATAAAAGAGCCTTAGTAAGTGTTCAGTTGTAGTGTAAATTATTGTTAATATGTGATTTTTAATTTTTTGCGGTAAATAACCGTACTTATTGTGAAAGGAAGTAACTGTGGCGACAACGATAGGCGAAGAGATACTGATCAATTTTACACCGATGGAGACACGGGTTGCGATCATTGAGAATGGTATGCCTCAGGAAATCTATGTTGAGCGCACCAGCAAGCGTGGGATTGTCGGTAATATTTATAAAGGCAAAGTAGTACGAGTTCTTCCGGGCATGCAAGCGGCCTTTGTTGAAATAGGACTTGAAAAAGCCGCTTTTATTCATGTGGATGAGGTCATTTGCAAAGATCCTTATATAGAGGAAAAAAACAGAAACTCTATCGCGCACATCCTAAAAGAAGGTCAGTCACTGGTGGTACAAGTCACTAAAGATCCACTAGGTACCAAAGGCGCGCGACTAACTACTCATATTTCAATTCCCTCGCGCTATTTGGTGTACATGCACAATAGTACACACGTTGGCATTTCTCAGCGTATTGACGATCCAAAAGAACGCGAGCGTCTGCGCAATACATTAATAACCACTCTAGAAGAAGATAATGCAGAATCAGCAGGCTATATCTTGCGTACTGTCGCAGAGGGCGCAAGTGAAGTAGAACTTAAGTCCGATATTCGCTTTTTAAAACGCCTTTGGAAGAGCATTGAAAAAGAAATAAAAACAGTGTCTGTGCCGGCAGTTGTATATGAAGATATGCCATTAAATATGCGTGCTCTAAGAGATATGGCGCATACTGGTATTGAGCGCATTCGTATCGATTCACGAGAGACGTTTAATAAAGCGGAAGATTTTACTCGCTCTTTGGTGCCTGAGCTAATGTCACGCCTGGAGTACTATCCGGGTGAGCGTCCGATTTTTGATCTGTACAACGTTGAAGAAGAAATGCAACGCGCTCTTGGACGCAAGATCGATCTTAAATCAGGTGGGTATCTAATCATCGATCAGACAGAGGCGATGACCACGGTTGATGTCAATACCGGTGGTTTTGTCGGGCATAGAAATCTTGAAGAGACTATTTTTAAGACCAATCTGGAAGCGGCTACTTCAATAGGCCGTCAGCTTAGATTGCGCAATTTAGGTGGGATAATCATTATCGACTTCATTGATATGGAGTCACAAGACCATCAGCGACAAGTACTACGTGCACTTGAGAGAGTACTTGAGAAAGATCATGCTAAATGCAAAGTGATGGGGGTGTCTCAACTTGGTTTAGTTGAAATGACGCGTAAAAGAACGCGCGAGAGTTTAGAGCATATCTTGTGTGAATCATGCCCACAGTGTGATAGTCGAGGTTTTGTAAAAACACCTGAAACAGTCTGTTATGAAATATTTAGAGAGATCTTACGCCAACATCGTGCCTATGATACCGATTCTTATCTCGTATTAGCATCTGCTGCTGTTGTTGAATATGTGAATGATGAGGCGTCGAATCATTTGGCTGAATTAGAAACGTTTATTAGTAAGGCTATTCACATTAAAATCGATGCGCATTATGGGCCAGAACACTTCGATGTTGTTTTGAGATAAATGTGAAACACATTGCTTATGATTAAGTCTTAGTGCAATAAGCATTATACTGGGATTAAATTTAAAAAGAGTCTATATTAGTTATAAGTATAGCGTTAATGATATGTTCATAAAACCATCTGCTGATGGCGCAGCGGATCTTGGTGGCTCTGCTTTATGATCTGAGGTGAGGCACTGGATTTATTGAAAACACAATGTATCTATTGCTTTGATTTATAAGACTCTATTAACCCAATATTGGGGATGGTTAATGGTAAAAAGAACTTTTAACTGGCTGGTTGTCTTTATCATTGTTTTTTGCGTCATAGTGGCAGGCTTAGTGATGACGCTGCGCTTTGCGTTACCTAAAATAAATCAATATCCGACCGAGATCAGTGTTTATCTCACGCAAAAGTTGGGTGCTCGCGTTAATATTGAAAGCATCGAAGCGCTCTGGGTGCAGTCTAAACCACAGTTTAAAATTAAGAATATCAACATTGTCGACCCTAAGCATGATGTTAGAGCGGTAACAATTAAAACTGTTGTGGCAGAGCTTGATGTTATTCAATCGATCAGAAGCATCTCCCCTGTCTTTAAGCATTTATCTGTCGACGGTTTTTCGCTTGAAGCAGAACAAAAAGATAGCCGATGGTTAACGGTTTTATCGCCGCCGCACGATGCTGTTAATGAAGTGCTGAACACACCTAAAGTCAAGGGGAAACAAGGTGTTGATCAGTTGTTAAAGGTGCTTCTAAGGCAGTCGCAGATTATTTTTAAGAACGCTTCTTTAGTGCTTAATCCTGAGCACTTACCTCGGCGAGTTGTCGGTCCCTTGCAGTTTGTAATAGACAATACTCTAGACATGCATCAATTGAGTGGAAGCGCTGAGCTCAAACATTATGGAGAGCAGTCTTCGGTTGAGTTTGCCTTAGAAGCTGAGCAGTTAGCGCCTGAAATTACTGATACAGCCCTCAAAGTTTACGCTAAATTTAATAATATCTCTGAGCAGTTGCTCGCATTAAATCTTTGGAATGTAGGTGTGGATGTCAAGCAGATGTCTCTCGACGCCAAAGTTTGGGCCACGCTTAAAAATGGCTTGGTCTACGATGTAGTAGGTGACGCTAGCATCAACACACTGCATTTTGATGATAAAAAATATCCCAGTTTAGTTGGCTCTCATATGAACTTTGCGTTGAGCACGCAAGGTGATGAGCAAGTTATTGGTCTTTCGAATGTCCACATATCCGATGGGAAAAGTGCATTACAAATACCTGCGATCAATAGTGTGTTAAGCACCACAGTGCCACGTAAAATTAAACAGATAGCGGTATCTGAAATTGACTTAAATGCGCTGAGTGATGAAATCCTCAAACAAGAGTTTATCAGTGATAAGTTAAAAAAAGTGCTAACAACACTTGCCGCTAAAGGCCAAGTTTCTAATCTGGTTATTAACTTGGATAAAAAAACGCTGCTTGATTTTCGCTTAACAGCAGATCTGAAAAATGTATCCGTTAATCATTATACGGGTGCTCCGGCGCTAAGTGGTGTCACAGGTTTTTTAGACATGGGTGCCTTTGATGGTCGGATAAATCTTGATGCTCAAGAGTTCTCTTTGTTCTTTCCGCGACTATTCCCCAAGAAATGGGATTATCAATCTGCCAATGGGGTGGTTAGTTGGAAAATCAATCGCTCTGAGCAAGGTTTAGAAAGTGTGTGGGTGGGTTCCCAGTTATTGTCAGTTGCTCGAGATGAGATGCAAGCGAGAGGGCGCTTTAGTGTCATGTTGCCCTTGGATTTAACCGAACAAGCCGAACTTGTTTTGATGTTGAGCATGCAAAATAACCCTCTGTCGGATGTATTAAACTATATTCCTCCAAAGTTGGTAGGCGAGGGGCTGGATCAATGGCTAAATAAAGCAGCCTTGGCTGGCCAGTTAGAAGAAGGTGGATTTGTTTTGCGTACGGGAATCCGCAAAGACATAGCAGAGCCTATTAATGCCAGTGTGCAGATGTATTACAGGTTAAAAGATGCGAAGGTGAATTTTGATCAAAACTGGCCTAATTTAACGGCTGATGATGTGCTAGTCACTTTTTGGGATGGGGATTTAAATGTCTCTTCAAACAAGGCGCAAATAGCCGCGAACTCGGTGACCGAGCTTTGGGTTAAAAAGCGGCCCTCAACTAATGCATTAGCTGTCGCTGCTTCTCTCTCTGGGGATTTAGGTAAGCTTTATTCTAAGATTCAAACCAAGCCTGCCAAGAAGTTACTACCGCAAGTGATAAGACACTGGAAGTTAACAGGTGAACATCAATCGACTTTAACGTTAACTATTCCTTTAATTGCCAAAGGCAAAGGCAAAGGTAAAAGTGAGGGAGCGTCTACAGCAAATAGAGAGTTCCATATAAATCTAGCCACAGCCTTTAAGAATGTCAGTCTGCTCGATGATAAGCTGCAATTAAAAGCAAAAAAATCTCGAGGAAAAGTCGTTTTTGATTCGTTAAATGGACTGAGTAGTAATGATATTTCTCTCTCAGCTTTTAGCTTTCCAGCAACCCTTGCAATTACCAGCAAGAAAGAGAAGAAAGCAGTAAAAACGACGGTAATGCTTAAAGGTAAAGCGGCTATAAAGGATGTCAAACCGTGGCTTAATAGTGAGCATTTAGAAAAATTAAAGGGCAGCGCGGCCTTTACTGCCAAATTAGATTATTGCTCCAACAGCAATTGTAACCAGCTACTAATCAATACTGATTTAGACGGAGTTGCTATAGATTTGCCCGCGCCTTGGGGGAAAGAAGCCAAGTCGAAACGCAAGCTGCAAATTTTAAAGGCAGCAGAAGATCAGGCTGTTGTTTGGCGTTATAACTACGCTGATATTGTTAGAGGCGTAACAAGAATGGCAAGTGTCACTGCTAAGGGTGTTGTCGTTGATGATGGGGCCACGAGTATTGCAATGGGTGGGGCGCGGCCCAGTTTACCGGCGGGGACTGGCGTGAATGTGAGAGGGGTTTTACGCGACGTAGATATAGATGCGTTGACACCTTACTTTTCGCAGGGGGTGAATAATGCTAAGGCGCCAGCTAATAGTGCTAGTGATCAGAGCAGTCAATTTAAAAGTTTGGATTTGTCTGTTGCCAATGTCACTGTGTTAGGGCAAAAATTAAAGCGAGGGCAGCTAAGTTTAAATCATCAGCGAGGGCAGCTACGCGGGCTGTTTGACACGGCATTGGCAAGCGGCACTATTTTGATTCCAAAAAATAGTAAGCAAAGTATAGAGTTGGTATTGAAAGCGCTTAATCTTGAAAAAAGTGATAAAGATTCACTAAAGAACAAGGCGCAAAACAAGTGGCTAGTCAGTCAAAATCTGCAACCTGCTAATTGGCCAAAAGTCTCAGTTTTGATTGAGCGCTTAAACTATAATAAGCAAAATATTGGCCGCTGGAGCGCCCAGTTATCACCGACTAAAAAGGGTTATAAAGCGCGAGCTATAAAGGGAGAGCTGGCGGGAACTAAGATTAGTGGTGAGCTGGCGTTTACCGAAGATGCCAAAGCGGTTAGGACTTTTATGGACTTAAAGGCAAAAGGCGGTAATTTTGGTGATTTACTGACTCAGCTAGGTTTTAGTAAAGTATTGGAAAGTCGCTCTGGTGATATACAGGCAAGCTTATCATGGAAAGGATATCCCTGGGGAATATCACAGAGGAACTTAAATGGCAGGTTAAATTTTTCGATGGCTAAGGGGCGTATTATTGAAGCGGGAACCTCTGCCAATTTTTTACGTATATTTGGTATCTTAAATCTGAACACTGTTATTAAGCGTTTAAAATTGGATTTCTCTGATTTGCTTGAATCGGGTATTGCCTTTGATAAAGTCGCGGCTAGCTACTTTTTACAAGATGGAGTGGCGACATCGCAAAAGCCATTAAAGCTTGAGGGCAGTTCCACCTCCGTTGAAATGTCGGGCACCATAAATCTTGCGAATGAGTCGCTGGAGCAAAAAATGTTTGTGTCTATACCCTTGACCAGTAACGCGCCTTTGGCGGCTTTGCTACTCGCCACACCACAAGTCGCAGGTATCGCGTTTGTCGTCGATAAGTTACTAGGCAAGCGGCTGGCTAAATTAACAGCGTTACGTTACAACATCTCGGGGCCTTGGGATAATCCAAAAGTGAGTCCAGTTGTGGCTGGTATCAAGAAATAATAAGCTTGTGAACAATGGAAAAACAGTTTAGTCGGGGAAAAGAAGGCAATAAAAATAGCGCTTTGGCATTGATTGTTATTGTGTGCCCGATTAGGGGAAAAGAGAACAAGTCCCCTACGCGGGGTACGGGACTTGTTTGTGCTTAGCAGCCCTCTAGCTCTCTTAGGTACTTGAATAGCTTTTTAGAGGTTAAAGGTGGCTTCGAGGAGGCTATTTCTCTTTGAGTGTTGCGCACTAACTGGCGTAAATGCTGCATGTCCGTTTGTGGGTATTCATCGAGAATAACATCGAGCATGCCTTCGTCATTGGCCAGTAAACGATCTCTCCAGCGCTCTAAACGGTGAAATGTTTTGTTGTATTCTTCGTGCTGTAAATCGCAACCATTAATCGCTAGCGCAATAGCGTCAGCATCTTCAAAACGCATTAGTTTACCAATATATTGAAAGTGACGCTTCATGGCACCGCTGCGAGGTTTAAGGCGCTTTGCTTCTTCGATGGCCTCGCGAAGTGTCTCATCCATTTCGATGCCTGCAAGTTGATTGGGTTTGAGATCAATCAATTTGGCGCCAAGTTTTTGAAGCGCCTCTGCATCGCGCTTTAAAGAGGATTTACTTATCCAATCGTCATCTTCGTCTTCGTATGTATCAAATTTGCTGTCTGTCATCTGTCTATCCGTAAAAAATGTTACTAAGCCTTAAATGCTAAAATCTATTACCTATGTCATTCGTATCGAGAATGAGGTGATAGTGCTCAGCATTGTCCCCCCCAGTTATAAGCCGGGTTTATGTCTCTGGCTTGCAAGAGCATAGGGAAAATAATTCGTCGTAAATTTTTAAATAAGTTAATTTTAACCGTAGAAGAAGGTCGCTAAGCCTAAAAACGCCAAAAATCCTATGACATCGGTAATAGTGGTTAACAGTACTCCCCCAGCTAATGCAGGGTCTATGCCTCTTGCTTTCAGCAGCATCGGGAGCATTGATCCAGCACAAGTGCCTACGACTAAGTTAATAATAATAGCTAAGCCAATAATCAAGCCTATAGTATAATCCCCAAACCACAATACTGCGACCCCTGCGACCACCATTGACCATAGAATACCATTTAAAGCGCCCACCAATAGCTCTCTTCTTATTAGCCATGCGGCGTTTGCCTTCTCTACTTGATCAAGTGCCTGTGCTCTTATTATCAGTGTCAGTGTTTGACTACCGGCTATACCGCCCATTGAGGCGACAATTGGCATCAAAACCGCTAAGGCAACCACTTTATCAATAGTGCCTTGAAATAAGCCAATAACAGCAGAGGCGATAAAGGCGGTGAGTAAATTAATACCGAGCCAGATTGCTCTTTTCTTACTGGTTTTCCAAACCGGAGCAAAAGTGTCTTCATCATCGTCCAGACCCGCCATGCTCATAAGCGAGTGATCCGCATCTTCACGTATAACATCAACCACATCATCAATGGTAATACGCCCTAGTAGTTTTCCAAAATCATCAACCACAGGTGCCGATACTAAATCGTGCTGTTCAAATAACAAAGCGACTTCATGATCGGGCATAGTGGCATATATTGGCTCAATTTCAGTGAGCATTATCTCGCGGACGGTAATGTCCGGATCTGATACGAGAAGCTTAGTGAGTGGTAATACGCCAATATAAAGCTCTTTACGCCTGCTAATCACAAACAGGCTATCGGTCATTTCAGGTATTTCATCGTGACGCCTGATGTAGCGCAACACTGTTTCAACACTAATGTCAGGTCTGACGGTCACAGTGTCGGTATTCATCAAGCCGCCAGCGGTGTCCTCAGGGAAAGAGAGAACTTGTTCAACCCGTTCACGGTTTTGCTTGTCCATGACTTTAAGCAGCTCACGCATCACAGTATCGGGTAACTGTTGCAATAAATCGGCTAAATCATCGGTGTCTAGGGAGTCGGCGAGGGCTAATACGCGCGAATTATCCATGCGCGAGAGAATGTCAGCTTGGATATCATCAGATAAATGTTGTAAAACAGCGGCTTCGTTGTCGCGATGAATAAGCTGCCAAAGTATGCGTCGCTCTTTTGGCGGCGACTTTTCAAGTAAATGTGCAACTTCAACGCTTTGTAATGTGTTGTTGAGCGTAAAGCGAATTTGTTGAAAAGCACCGGATTCTAATGCCTGAGATAATTTGTCGAGTTCAGATACGTTGGCCGGCTGATTCATAGACTAAATTCTCTGTCGCAATAAGTTGATAATAGATAGGTTATAAATAAATAGCTGGATAACCACATAAGCGCGGCCTATCAGTATACCTGACTCAGTGATTGATTTGTTTCCCCTAAGGTTAACACTTTAGTTTATTCTTCTTCATCAAATTTGTTGTTAATCAATGTACTAATAGCTGCAAGCGCTTGGTCTTGGTCATCGCCATTAGTTTCAATTTTAAGTTGTGTTCCCTTATTTGCTGCCAGCATCATAACAGACATAATGCTTTTGCCATCGACCACTTTATCGTCTTTCGCAATGTTAATTTGGCATGAGTATTTACTGGTAAGAGTGACGAGTTTTGAAGCGGCTCTGGCATGAAGACCTAATTTGTTGATTATTTGTATGTCTAGTGCTGGCATTAACCGCATCCTTCAGAAATATGTTTTATAGAGATGAATTAGATGCAGTCTAAATCATCAGTGTTCTAGAGATAAGTTAAGCATCGCCTAAACTCTCATAGGTATTTTTGCACAATACTACATTATATTCAGTCCAGATTCTTTGTAGTCTTGTCGAATTTGAAGATCAGCTGGTAGATATGGGGGTTTCTCGATGATAAACAGAGACATTATCCATAAGCGGGCGGAAATGATGCGTCAGTTGTTCGGCAATATAGACAGAGCGATGTTGTCCGCCAGTGCACCCAAGTGCAACTGTGACATAACTGCGGTTGTTGGTCTTAAAATGTGGCAGCCATTTTTCAACATAGTTTGTTATGTCTTCGATCATTTCATTAACCAGTGGCTGTTGTGCTAAAAAATCAATGACAGGCTGTTCCCGGCCATTGAATGATCTTAGTTCTGGTAGCCAATACGGGTTAGGTAGCATTCTTAAATCGTAGACGATATCAGAATCTAATGGAACACCGTGTTTAAAGCCAAAGGATATAAATTGCAGGGAAATACTCTGCTCGGTACGCTGCGCTACTCTAAATTTTATTCTATCACGTAGCTCGTAAATCGATAGGTGAGTAGTATCAATTCTAATCGATGCTCTATCCGCAATAGGGGAAAGCACGGTATTTTCATACTCGATAGAAGATTTAAGTCCCTTTGCTTGATCGGCCATAGGGTGTCTTCTTCGCGTGGCGCTATAGCGTTGAATTAGAATCTCATCGCTGGCATCTAAGTAAATTACATCTACTTCGATATTTTTATTTGCGCTGGTGAGTTCATTGATAATATCCGGCAGTTTTTCTAAATGCTGGCTCGGGTTTCTCGCATCGATACAAAGGGCTATTTTATCTTGGATTGCCTGAGGTTTATCGCCTGTTGTGCTCGCTTGAGCGCTATGCAGGTAGTTAATTGTTTCAGGCAGTAGTGCAGCGGGTAGGTTATCGATGCAATAAAAGCCAATATCCTCTAGGACCTGAATCGCGGTGCTTTTCCCAGAGCCTGATTTTCCGCTAATAATAATGAGTTTCATACGACTATCTCCAACGAAAATAAACGGCTAATAAGCTGTAACCTATAGCTTGGATGTTGAGCTGTTAAGGTTTGCTTGTTTACGCTGTCATTGACTTTAGTGCTTGGTAAAGAGCATCTGAACTAGCACAATCTCGTAAAGTTTCGCGGTTGCTCTCACTGCTAAAGAGTTCGGCTAGTTGGCCGAGTGTTTGCAAGTGTTGGTCACAGCAATTTGACGGCACGACGAGGGCAAATACCAAATCAACAGGAGCAGTGTCTATCGCGTCAAAGTCGACAGCTTCACGCAGTTTGAAGAAAAGGCCGATCGGTTTTTCCAGGTCGTCTAGTCGGCAGTGTGGGATGGCTACACCATGTCCAATGCCTGTACTGCCTAGTCTTTCACGTTCAATTAAGCCGGTAAAGATAGTGTCGTGTGAGATGTTATCAGCACTGTTGCTAACAAGAGTGCTGATTTGATCTAAGGTTCTTTTTTTACTCCCTACTTTGAGGTCGCAGATTACAGTTTCGTGAGAGAGTAAGTCGATTATTTGCATAGTCTTTAGTTACGTTATTTATGGCTCTTAAGTTTTTCTTTATGACGTATTATCTGACGATCGAGCTTGTCGGAAAGTCCGTCAATGGCTGCGTACATATGTTCTTGCTCGTCAGAGGCGAATATCTCTTTACCGGAAAGGTGTAAGTTTGCCTCTGCTTTATGTCTGGTTTTTTCCACACTCAATGTGACTTGCACATTGGTGATGTTGTCAAAGTGGCGCTCAAGCTTTTCAATTTTCGAATGTACATACTCGTTTAATGGCTCTGTGAGATCTACGTGGTGTCCAGTTACATTGATTTGCATAAAAAAATCTCCTTGTTTGATCACGTGTAAACTTCTTAAAGTAAGCGTTTGCGTTCGTTCGATGGGGCAATTCCCATCGATTCGCGATACTTTGCTATGGTACGTCTAGCGACATTTATCCCTTCGCTTTCTAGTAATTTGGCGATTTTATTATCGCTCAGTGGTTTTGCTTGGTTTTCTGTTTCAAGTATTTTTTTGATGAGCGCGCGTATGGCTGTTGATGAGGCCGCACCGCCATCACTGGTGCTCACATGGCTTGAGAAAAAATACTTTAACTCGAAAATACCATTAGGTGTATGCATGTATTTTTGCGTGGTTGCGCGCGAAATGGTTGACTCATGCATTTCTACTGCTTCAGCGATGTCCTGTAAAACCATCGGTTTCATCGCCATTTCACCGTGTTCGAAAAATTCTATTTGGCGCTCTAATATTTGCTTGGAAA
>Ga0105354_1001565_pt1 | contig 14079 bp, 9 predicted proteins | sample GOMGulsemesocosm_FD_83658 | JGI IMG/M metagenome (GOLD analysis project Ga0105354, IMG submission 83658) | Methane-oxidizing microbial communities from mesocosms in the Gulf of Mexico - GOM9B Gulf of Mexico | ecosystem: Environmental > Aquatic > Marine > Cold seeps | place: USA: Gulf of America...
CTTTAGTGCATTGTTTCATAAACATTGTTGCAGATAAATTGTTGCATAGAAATTTTTATATAAAATTGTGCCATAAATTGAATTTTGTTGCTTTATGGTGCAATTGACACACAATAGCAATAATTAGGTTTTAGCTTGCTGCTAACCAGTTATAATGGCGACTTATCTTTGTCATTATCATTTTTAGGAAGCAAGCTTGTCCGATCCCGTATCTCATCTTGATTATCAGCTCGGGCCGTGGTTATTTCACAGCCAGCAACATCAACTCGAATCCCCCGACCAAATTATTGAGTTAACCCCAGTACAATCAGCGATTTTACTAAACTTGATTGAGCATTATCCACAGGCCGTTGCCAGTGAGCGGCTTATTGAGCTCGTTGGCGCTGAACTTACTCGTAACAAACTATATCAAGGCATTGCACGCTTACGCCGTGTTTTTAATGATTCGGTCCATCGGGCCAATTTTATTGGCACTATTGCCAAGCAGGGTTATTGTTTAGCGATTGAGCCAAAAATGGTCAATGCTACTGCCGGTGGTGGAGTTACCTCATCGTCTGAAACGGGGTTTGATCTAGCAGAACAAACCAACAAGGATACCGTGTTAAATTCGGTTAATTTGTTAGACGATTTAAGTTTTTTATCTAAAACTAGTGATATCAAACCTGCCACTACAGATGACTTCCAACCTGATGTTAGCAAATACAGCATCGAAGAAGCTGCGACGACGAGCACAGTTCAATTAATCGCAAGCAATGAGTCTGTTTTGCAGGCCGATGCTGATTTAAATGAGCTGGCAGTCGAAAAATCAGAAACTATCGGTGAAGACACTATTGGTGAAGAGAGTATTGGTGAAGAGATTATCGCTGAACAAGTTATTGCTGAACAAGAGCTAGAACACTCGCTCAAAGATGGCAGTTCTAGCAATCAAGCTGCGGATTGGCGCCGACTATTAATTGCAGCTGTAATAGTCGTGATCTTATTTTGCGCGGCTTTGTTAGGTCGCTGGTGGGTTATGACACCACATATTACTGTCGACGAGCCTAATGGCTCAGACTTGGTTTATGTGACAGCGATAACCTATGACATCAGCACCGATAATTTGCCGACATTTTTACCACCTGAAAGTATCAAGCAAGTGAGTCAGAATATCGGTTGGTGGCTCAATCAAAAAATTGAGCATATCGGACCAAACACAGTGGTTAAGCAACCAGATGTTATTGATTTTCCGCGCTTAGATACCGCTTTATCTTATGGTCCGCACAGCGTTGAAATACGCCAAACTTATTATAAAAATGAACAAAGTACGCCAGTAAAATTAATGCCTCATCAATTAGATTATAATGGCACGCTTGCTAGCAAGGCGATTGATGATCAATTAATCAAGCTTTATAGGCCTAATAGTCAGATCAAATTGGCAGCTGATCAATGCGCTTTTACGCAATTTGCAACAACAGGGCCCGATACAGTCCAAGCTAGTGCTAATTTTAATCAAGAGGTTCACTGTTTATTCGCTTTAAAGCAGCAATTACACCAACTAAGTCAACAACCAAGTGATGAGGAGCGAAACACTTTATTACAACAACTTATTGGGGTGGTAAAAAAACAATATCCAGATCATAGTCTGGGTTTTCGTGCTGCGGCACAACAGGCACTAGCTAGTGATAATATTAGCGAGGCCATTAAGCAATACGAATTGCTACTAGCGCGTAACAAGTCACAAGTTAATGATTTTATGGCTTTAGCACAGCTTTATCGGCAACAGGCGCTATACTCATTGAGCTTAAGGTTAATCCATGCCGCGCAGCGAGTAGCGCCGAGCAATCAACGCCTTGCTTATTGGCAAGCCATCGATTTATCGCAATTAGGATATCATGCTCGGGCAAATCAACTAGCGAACGAACAGTTTGATTTGAGCACTAACGAGATTGAAGTGTTACGTTTTAGTCACTTCAGTATTGATAGCCTAAGTGCTGTGGCTCAATCTGATTTGACCGTTGAAGCTCCACAGTTAGCTAAGGAAGTGCAGCAGTCATTAGTAAATAATTCATTGCTTCTCGATCATCGTGCCCCAGCACTTGCTATAATTGAACCACAACATTTTAAAAACACGACAGAAAAATGGCGTTATGTGATGTTATTAAGTGTCAATGGTAAGCTCAGTAAGGCATTAGCCTTTGCAGCGCAACATCAATTGACACCCCAAGCATCGGATGTAATAGCAGTTAACGATGTGGCATGGCGTGGTGATAAGCTATTGTATTTGATTCACTATGCGCGGTTATTACAATTATCTGATCAGGAGCTGGCAGCGCGCACTCTGTTGCAAGCGTTAGTTAAATTTTTTACTAATGGACAGGTTCAGCCTGAATTTTATTCGACTTATTTGGCGCAAACTTATGCTTTACTTGGTGAGAACACTAAAGCGATAGATGAGTTGACCCGAGTTATTAGTACGGGCTGGATGCCCGACCCACGTTATGATTTGGCAAATTTATTGTCTAACCCGAATCTTTCACTACTGGTCAATAATGAGCAGTTTTTAGCCCTAGTGGAATTAGTAAATAATCGAAGAGCCATAGTCAATGATGCTATGAATAACGCTGGAAATAAAAATAAGCAATAAATAAATTGCACCGAAACGGGAATATATAAAGATCAAATGACATTATTGCGACTGTGCCTACTGTTAATATTTTATCTGCTAGCTAGTTATAGCAGTGCGGCTTCAGGGCCGTTAACGTCAGTGACTGTGCAGTTAAAATGGCGACATCAGTTTCAATTTGCCGGATTTTATGCCGCCAACGAGCTTGGTTATTATCGTGATATCGGTTTAGATGTCACGATTAAAGAGCGTAATATTAAAACTGCGGTGTTGGATCAAGTTTTAAGTGGTAGGGCGCAATATGGGGTGGCAGATTCGACGTTAATTTTGCATCGACTCAAAGGTTTGCCAGTGGTTGCCTTGCTAGCCACTTATCAATATTCCCCTTTGGTTATTATCACGCGTGCACAAGATAATATTCTTAATCCGGTTCAGCTTAAAAATAAGCGGATAATGTACGGCATTAATTCTGACGACAGTACGTTGCTTGCACTGTTTAAGCAGTTTGGCATGTCGATAGATGATTATGAATTTGTCCGGCTAAGCGATCCGCGCCGTGCATTAGAAAATAACGAGATTGATGCTTATTCTGGTTACGTAACAAATCAACCTTACCAGCACCAAGAGGCAGGGTTTGAGGTTAACATCATTAACCCCTCAAACTATGGTATTGATTTTATTGGTGACTTTGTTTATACCAGTGAAGCTTATCTGGCAGCTAATCGACAACAAGTTAGCGATTTTAGAAAAGCGACCATTAAAGGCTGGCAATATGCTTTGGCCAATCAACAGCAGGTTATTGATTGGATAATTCATATTTATCGTAGCGATAGCTCGCCAGCGGCGTTGCATAATGAATCAAGGATTAGCCAGCGTTTTTTTGACCCTGACTTAAGTAAATTAGGGGTGATCCCACAGCAACGGTTAGCGCAAACCGCACAGCTCTATCATGATCTAAAGATGGTGCCAGCCCAAAGCAATCTTAATGGCTTTCAATTTGTCAACGAAGTCAAAAAGCCAATGAAGAATTGGCGAAATATCGCTATTTTTAGTCTTATTGTGTGTTTGTTATTACTGTTGTTTTTTAAACTTCGTCATCAAATAGGGACCGGCTTTGGTCGTTTTACCGCCTTATTTTCCAAAACTGCTTTACTGGAAGCACAGTATCAGCATCAAATAGATCAAAATATTTTAAGTTATAGAACGGATAAAAATGATTGCTTTGTTTTTGTTTCACCTGCCTTTTGTTTAAAAATAGGCTATAGCAGTAAGGACTTGATTGGTCGGTCAAGGTCGGCTTACTATCATCCGCAGTTTCCATCATCTGCCGCAGTTAAAATCAGTAAAAGCATTTTGTCACATTTAACTTGGTCTGGCGAAATAATGTACCAAAGCCACCGTGGTGACGTGTTTTGGCATCGTGCGCAGTTAGAGCCAATTGTCAAAAATGATTACTTATTAGGGTATTCGTCAATTGAGTACGATATTAGTGACAAAAAGCGCTTAGAACAGGCTGCTGTGATCGACGCCACGACCGGTTTATTTAACCGCTTCAAAATCGAGCAACTGCTTAAGTATGAGCACAACCGGTCCAGCCGAACTAGCTTACCTTTTTCGGTTATTTTGTTAAACTTTTCTGCAATTGAATTGGTACGTAACAAAGAGGGGGAGGCAGCCGTTGACGAGATGCTACTTTCACTGGCTAACATCGTTAACAAAGAGATCCGCTTGTCTGACACCGCAGGTCGTTGGAAAGCCGAGCAGTTGCTGATTATTTGTCCGGAAACAACCTGCAACGGCGCAAAATTATTAGGTGCAAAAATATCTCGCAGTATCGAAACCAACACCTTTAGTTCAGCGATTGTACCGCGGGTTCGCATTGCCGCAGACAAACTTGCTAACAGAGAGAGTATTGCCCAGCTAGTAGAACGACTCGAAACAAAACTCTCTTCAGACAATTAATATCCCAATAAACAGACAGTGCACTAACAGTTTATTGGGATTACCTCAGATTATTTAAGTTGAACACCTTTACTTAATGCGGTTGGCCGGCGTGGATCTGAGGCACCAAAGTAGCCCTGTTGATTTAACATAATTGTTTGGGTACTGCCCATCGCTTGTTTAGTTTTAATCTGATGACCTTTTTGTTGCAATAAGGCAATGGTATCAGGACTTATTCCTCGCTCAATTCGCAAGTAATCAGGCAACCATTGATGATGAACTCGTGGCGCTGCGCTTGCCTCGGCAATATTCATTTTGTGATCAATAACATTAAGGATTAATTGCATGGTAGTGGTGATAATGCGAGAGCCACCAGGGCTGCCAGTGACTAAGTAGGGCGCGCCATCTTTTAACACTATGGTAGGTGTCATTGAACTTAATGGTCGTTTTAAAGGCGCAACAGCGTTAGCTTCTCCACCGATTAAGCCATAAGCATTGGGGACCCCAGGTTTTGCAGAAAAATCATCCATCTCATTATTTAGTAATATTCCGGTGCCAGCTGCGACCATGCCAGAACCATAACTAAAGTTGAGGGTGTAGGTATTTGACACCGCATTACCAAATTGGTCGATCACGCTGTAATGGGTGGTTTCATTGCTTTCATATGGTGCAAGTTTGCCCGGAGCTACATTAGTACTTAATGTGACTTTGTCTGGATTAATTTGTGCAGCGAGAGTTTTAGCATAATCTTTATTGGTTAATGGCGCGACGGGAACTTTGGTAAAGTCGGGATCACCTAAATATTTACTGCGGTCAGCATAAGCGCGGCGCATCGATTCAGCCATAGTATGAATGGTCGCGCTGCTATTATGGCCCATCTCACTAATGGGGAATTGTTCCAACATATTGAGCATTTGCACCAAATGGATGCCACCAGACGAAGGCGGTGGCATCGACGCTACCTGATAACCACGATAAGTGCCCATCACTGGTTCGCGCTCAGCAATTTTATAATTGGCTAAATCTTTGGTTGTTAGGATCCCGCCAGCTTGTTGAACCGATTCGCTAATATTTTTAGCCACGGATCCCGCGTAAAAACCTTTGGCTCCTAGGCTCGCAATAAGTTTAAGGCTCGCTGCTAAATCGCTTTGCACCAAGCGTTCACCGGGTTGATAAAATGCGCCATCGGCTTTATAAAAAATGGCTTGAGAGCTGGGCCACTTACCTAAACGTTTAGCCATTTTTTTGAGCGAGATGGCTAAGTCGGCAGTAACTACAATGCCATTTTGGGCCAAATCGATTGCAGGTTGCATTACTTGGCTGCGTTTCATGGTGCCATATTTGCTCAGGGCCAATTCCATGCCCATAACTGTGCCGGGTGTGCCTACAGCTAGGCCATGAAAACGTGATAATTGGCTGTCAGCATTACCAGCTTGATCTAAAAACATATCTTTAGTAGCGCTAGCTGGGGCAATTTCACGATAATCAAGTGCAATGGTTTTCTTTAGATCAGCGATATATATCATCATAAAACCACCGCCGCCGAGGTTACCCGCGCGTGGCAACGTTACCGCCAGTGCATAACCAATGGCGACAGCGGCATCAACGGCATTGCCACCGGCAGCTAGAATATCAACCCCAATTTGGGTTGCTAGCGCTTCTTGGCTAGCTACCATGCCTGAATTTGCCCATACCGGGTGGTGAAGTGCGAATTTACTGTCGATAGCAAGTTGCGCAGGATTGCTGGCGGCCGACACTGACACCGCTACCGAGGCTGACCATAAGGATATAACAAGCAGTTTTTTTATTGTTAACATCGCGAGTTCCTAATATTTAAAGAGGGTTAAAAGAATATTAAAACTAAATTAAAACTAAATTAAAACAAAGTAGAGTTCCTAATTTAGTCTTAAAATTGATTTAAGGTTAGTATTTAATCAGAGATTCACAGAGGTTGGTCCAGCGACTTATTGGCACAGATAGGGCCAGTTTTAAATTAAAGAATAACCACAGGTTAAGCACAGATAAAACGGGAGCTAATCACTGGTGAAGTGACAATTCCTTTTATTTGTTGTGGCTTTACAGTGTGCTGTCTCGGTATATATTATCTTAGACTTTTTAATTTTGTGGTTATATTTTCATTTCAGGCTTGATATTTTTTATCGCTTCGCTCTATACTCCTCGTGTTCCAGTTGATTGGTGTCGATTAATCGATAATCAGCTGGAAGATCTTGTCGGAGTGCCACTGGCTGAGACCGCATTGCGGGATCCGTAGAACCTGATCAGGCTAATACCTGCGAAGGGAAACAAGAGGGAATTGATATTTCACAAATGTGCTGCGCTTTTTTTGCCTACCTGTAGCCAAATTTGATCAATTCCTACTCTTGCCGTTTCTCCTGACATTCATTACTCCAACATAATTATAAAATGGTGATGTTTGCATGGCTAGAATAGATAGACAAAAAGCACAGAAATTTATTGACGAAATCTGTGGTCAACCCTTTCCAAATTCAAAAAAAATCTACGTCGAAGGCTCGCGCCCCGACATTAAAGTACCGATGCGTGAAATCTCGTTAAGCGATACCTTGCTTAGCGGTAGCAAAGACAACCCGGTATATCAACCGAACCAACCTTTGCATGTTTATGATACATCTGGCCCATACAGCGACGCAGATGAAACAATCGATTTACGCAAAGGTCTTGCTGCGATGCGTCGTGATTGGATCCTGGAACGTGAAGATACCTATGAATTAGACGGTGTTTCTTCAAACTTTACACAACAGCGCATGGCTGATGAAGGCTTAGATCATTTACGTTTTGAGTCATTACCAAAGCCGCGTAAAGCGCTAAAAGGTAAATGTGTCACGCAAAAACACTATGCGATGCAAGGTATTATTACCCCAGAAATGGAATACATTGCGATCCGCGAAAATCTTAAACGAGAAGAAGTTCGCGACAAAGAATTAACACAACAACACCCGGGTTTTAGCTATGGCGCAAGTTTGCCAGAACAAATCACTGCTGAGTTTGTGCGTGAAGAAGTTGCCCGTGGTCGTGCAATCATTCCAAATAACATTAACCACCCAGAATCAGAGCCGATGATCATTGGCCGTAATTTCTTAATTAAAATCAACGCTAATATTGGCAACTCGTCAGTAACGTCGTCGATTGAAGAAGAAGTTGAAAAGCTGGTTTGGTCAACGCGTTGGGGTGCTGATACTGTAATGGATCTGTCTACTGGCCGTTATATTCATGAGACACGTGAATGGATTGTCCGTAACTCGCCAGTACCTATTGGTACCGTACCAATTTATCAGGCACTAGAAAAAGTTAATGGCGTTGCTGAAAACCTAACGTGGGAAGTGTTCCGCGATACGTTAATCGAACAGGCCGAGCAAGGCGTTGATTACTTTACTATTCATGCCGGTGTATTGTTACGTTATGTGCCAATGACTGCTAAGCGTGTTACTGGTATTGTAAGCCGTGGTGGTTCAATTATGGCTAAATGGTGTTTGTCGCACCACTTAGAAAGTTTCCTTTACACTCATTTTCGTGAAATCTGTGAGTTGTGTGCCGAATATGATGTTGCGTTATCACTTGGTGATGGCATGCGTCCGGGATCTGTTGCCGATGCGAATGATGAAGCACAATTTGCCGAATTAGAGACCTTGGGTGAGTTAACTCAAGTTGCTTGGGAATACGATGTTCAAGTAATTATCGAAGGCCCAGGTCATATCCCAATGCACATGATCAAAGAGAACATGGACAAGCAATTAGAAATCTGTGACGAAGCACCGTTTTACACCTTGGGGCCTTTAACGACCGATATTGCACCAGGTTATGATCACTTTACCTCAGGCATTGGCGCGGCAATGATCGGCTGGTTCGGCTGTTCAATGTTATGTTATGTCACACCTAAAGAACACTTAGGTTTGCCTAATAAAGAAGATGTTAAAGAAGGTTTGATCACTTACAAAATTGCGGCTCACGCTGGTGATTTAGCTAAGGGACATCCGGGCGCGCAAATTCGTGATAATGCTATGTCTAAGGCACGTTTTGAATTTAGATGGCATGATCAATTTAATATCGGGCTTGATCCTGAACGTGCGTTGGCCTTCCACGATGAAACTTTGCCGCAAGATTCGGGTAAAGTTGCACATTTTTGCTCAATGTGTGGTCCTAAGTTCTGTTCAATGAAAATCTCGCAAGAAGTACGTGATTACGCGGCCAAGCAAGAAACCATTGAAATAAAGTTACTTGATGAAACTATTACGATTGATGCGGCGATGGCGCAAAAATCAAAAGAGTTTAAAGAGCAGGGCAGCGAAATATACAAGCTGGCAGAAGAGGCAAAATAATGGCAAAACTAGCTGATACGACACCAGTTATCTGGGCTATTGGCGGGGTTGATTGCTTAGGGGTGGCGGGCATCATGGCTGATGCTCGCGCCGCGATGCACTGCGATGTTCATTGTGCCACCATTGTTAGTTGTGTTACGGCGCAAAACAGCCACCGTTTTAGCAAGCTTAGCGCTACCTCGATTGAGTTGCTTGAGGCGCAATGGTTAGCATTAATTGAGCAAACCGTGCCGCAGGTGATAAAAATTGGTTTGCTGGCTAATGTTGAGCAAGTGGTATGGCTGGCAGGTAAGTTGGCCAGCTTAAGTCAACATCAGTCATGGGTAAAAATACCGACGACTCGGGTGATTTATGACCCCGTGCTGGCAAGCTCAAGCGATGGCTTAGAGCATGATGACCAGATGTTAGCGTCCATTAAGCAGCATTTGTTGCCTCAAGTGGATTTGTTAACACCAAACCTGATTGAGGCGCAGCGACTGGGTCAATTGAGCATCGATGATAATAATGTTGCAAGCGATTTTGTTGCGCTAGCACGGACCTTATCAACCGAATTTGAACTGAGTGTCTTGGTTAAAGGCGGCCACTTAGCGCGCAGTGATTCGCCAGCTACTGATTCACCTGTTGTTGATTCACCTGTTATTGATTCCCCTGTTATTGATAGTGCCTATGATTGTTATGTGGCCGGCATAAATAGTGTTGATCCTCGTGAACCTGTCCGCAGTTTTGTCATGGCGTCACCATGGTTAGCCAATGACAACATTCGTGGCACCGGCTGCACCATAGCGAGTTTAATCGCCAGCCAACTTGCACAAGATTATACCTTGTGTGATGCCTTGGTTTTGGCTAAAGCCACGATTAATCAGGCAATTGATAATGCTATGCCGCTTGGTAATCACCGTGGTGGTCTAAGCCAATTAACACCGGCGCATCAAGCTAAATATTTGCCACAGCTTATTGAGCTAAACCAGTTTTTGGCGCAGCAAAATGCTACTGAATCAGCTGTGGCTCCTGTTATAGCTGTAGCACCTTTTGCTCCAACCGAAGATCAGCTTGGTTTATACCCTGTTGTCAATACGGTGCAGTGGCTTGAACGACTGTTACAGCTCGGGGTTAAAACCATTCAGCTGCGTGCTAAAGATTTTTGCGTAGCTGATATTGAGCCTCAAATAATCGCTGCTATTGCCTTGGGTCGCAAATATCAGGCACGGTTATTTATTAACGATTATTGGCAGCTGGCGATCAAACATCAGGCCTATGGTGTTCATCTTGGTCAAGAAGATTTAGCGGTTGCAGATCTCGAGCAAATTAAAGCAGCGGGGTTACGTTTAGGTTTGAGTACTCATGGCTTATATGAGGCGATAGTTGCAGACCAACTGCAACCAAGCTATATCGCGCTTGGCCATATTTATGCCACGCAAACCAAAGACATGCCATCAACACCTCAAGGTATTGATAAGCTGAAATTGCAGGTAAAGCTGTTTGAATTGCAACGTCCTTTGGTGGCCATTGGCGGTATTACCCGCGAACGGGTTGCTGATGTGGTGGCAACAGGTATTGGCAGTGTCGCTTTAGTGACGGCTATTACGTTGGCCAGTGACGTTACACAGGTTACCGAGTCGCTATTAGCACAGATAGGCGCAGGGCAACCTGTAACTGATTCAACGACGATGACTATTGTTTCGGAAAGTGTGACGGAAAGTGTTGAGGTGATTGATGAATGATCATCAAGGTATTCTCAATACTGGCTTGTCATCAAACGAATTTATTCGCTATTCACGCCAGATCATGCTTGAGCAATGGGGTGAGGCTAAACAATTAAAACTTGGCCAATCTCATGTTGTAATAATAGGGGCGGGCGGTTTAGCCAATATCGCGGCCAGTTATTTAGCGGGAGCGGGCATTGGACGCTTGTCAATTATCGATGGTGATGAGGTTGAATTATCCAATTTGCCACGACAAATCGCCTTTGATTTAGATTCAATCGAAAACTCCAAAGTCTACGAGCTGTGTAATCGTTTGCGTGAGCAAAATGATCACATTGAAGTCATCAGCGTTCACCAGTATTTAGACTCTGACAATATTAGCGATTTGGTTAGTGCCTGTGATTTAGTGCTTGATTGCACCGACAATACCGCGACCAGGCACTTGATCAACAGTCACTGTGTCGAGCAAAAATTACCATTGCTCAGTGCCTCTGTAGCCGGTTGGCATGGCCAGTTGTTACTGGTTGATCCTGCTCAGCCGCAATGGGGTTGTTATCACTGTTTATTCCCTGTGACCAGCAGCCAAAAAGAAGCGGCTAGTTGTCAAACGCTCGGCGTTGCAGGCCCAATGGTTGGGGTGCTGGCGTCGTTGCAAGCAAGCCAAGCGTTGCGCTATTTAATTGACGCGCCAAGTGATTTAGCCAGTAAATTTGTTTGTGTTGATGGCCAAACGTTATCAATGCAGTCATTTTCTCGAGCCCGTGATAGCCAGTGCCTTGTTTGTGCAAAGGATATTTGTGAAAAGACTGTTTGTGAAAAGATTGTGTGCGCGAATGCCGTGCCCGAAAAGAAAGCTCAGTAAAAATAGAGTCTAGTTCAGCAGGAGCCAATAATGAACAATGATAAACCTGAAAATGCGGTATTAGTGAATCAAGAAAACTGGATTGAAATTGGCGAACAACTGTCCAAGCTCGATCAGTTGTTAACCAGCCTAAACTGTCTTAATGATGGTGTCGCTGTGGCGATTAATAATCAGGTGGTGACCAAGGATAAATGGTCGGCGCAAGTGCTTAATAATAATGATAAAATAAGTATATTCGGCGCAATCGCCGGGGGATAAAACAATGAGTGATTTACTAACGATAGCCGGTCATCAATTTAGCTCGCGCTTGTTTACCGGTACCGGTAAATTTTGTGACAAAGACACCATGATGGCGGCATTGGTTGCTTCAAAGTCTCAGCTAGTCACAATGGCGCTCAAGCGCATTGATACTAAAGGGCAGTCAGATGACATTTTGGCGCCGTTATTAGCCAATAATATGAAACTGTTACCAAATACCTCGGGTGCAAAAACAGCGGAAGATGCAATTTTTGCCGCGCGGCTAACCCGTGAAGCCTTGGGCACCAATTGGGTTAAATTAGAGATCCATCCTGATCCTAAGTATTTAATGCCCGATGCCATCGAGACATTGAAAGCTGCAGAAGTGCTGTGCAAAGAGGGTTTCATAGTTCTACCTTATATTCACGCCGATCCTGTATTGGCTAAGCGATTAGAACAAGTTGGCTGTGCCGCAGTAATGCCATTAGGTGCACCAATTGGCAGCAATAAAGGCTTAGTATCTCGCGATTTTCTGGAAATTATCATCGAACAAGCCAATGTACCAGTGATTGTTGATGCTGGTATTGGCGCACCATCTCATGCTGCGCTGGCGATGGAAATGGGCGCTGATGCGGTATTAGTTAATACTGCAATGGCAGTATCGCCAGATCCTGTTGCAATGAGCAAAGCGTTTGCGATGGCGGTTGAAGCAGGCCGTAATGCTTATATCGCAGGTTTAGGTCAGGTCAATGACAATGCAATAGCAACCAGCCCGTTAACCGCTTTCTTGGACTAATAACATGAACAGTTTTCAAGATCTATTTGATCAGCACAGCTGGGAACAAACAGCCGCGACTATCTACGACTGTGATGAAACCGCTGTCGTTACGGCACTGACTAAAGCCAAAAGCAATACCAAGCTTAGTTTAAGTGATTTTAAGGCCTTGATCTCACCCGCGGCAGAGCCTTATTTAGAGCATATGGCGCAGTTAAGCAAAACCATTACCCAGCAACGTTTTGGCAAAACGATTCAAATGTTTGTGCCGTTATATTTGTCGAATATGTGTTCAAATATTTGCACCTATTGCGGCTTTAGTATGGAAAACAAGATCCGTCGAACCACGCTCGATATGACGCAACTTGAAGCCGAAGCTAATGCGATTAAAAAATTAGGCTTTGATCATATCTTATTGGTAACTGGCGAATCGGAACGTAAAGTCGGCATGGTCTATTTTGAACAAGCCTTAGCCTTATTACGTCAGTATTTTTCGCATATCTCGATGGAAGTGCAACCGCTGTTGACCGACGATTATCGCCAGCTTAAAAGCTGGGGCGTTGAAACGATCTTGGTTTATCAAGAAACCTATCATCGCGAAAAATACGCGACTTATCATTTAAAAGGTAAGAAGGCTGATTTCGACTTTAGGTTAGCGACGCCTGAACGGGTTGGTGATGCTGGTATTAATAAAATTGGTATTGGCTGTTTATTAGGTCTTGAGGATTGGCGCACCGATGCGTTACATGTTGCGATGCAATTGCAGTATCTTGAACGTAAATATTGGCAAATGAAGTTTTCGCTGTCTTTTCCTCGTTTAAGACCCTGTGAAGGGGGGGCTGTGGTGAACTCACCGATGTCAGAACGGCAATTGGTACAGCTAATTTGTGCTTATCGTTTGTTTAATAATCAGGTTGAATTATCGTTATCGACACGTGAGTCGGCGGTCTTTCGCAATAATATGTTGAGTTTGGGCGTAACGACCATGAGCGCTGGATCCAAAACCCAGCCGGGCGGTTATGCTACCGAGGACAAAACACTAGAACAATTTAGTATTGATGATAATCGCAGTCCGGCGCAAGTCGCTGCCATGATCAAAGAGCAAGGTTACGAAGTGATTTGGAAAGATTGGCAACCGGGTTTAACTGAAGTGGCAGATCGTTGCGATGTCGCTTAAGTTCACGATAAGGGAATAAGTTAAGCCAGAGATACAGCTTAACTTATACCAATTCCATAATAATAGAATTGGCTATGTTGTCTTTAACTGAGTCTGGCTTTATCTTTTATTTAAATACAACAAGTTAATTAGAGGCGTGAGTGGCGATTGGCTGTAATCCCCGTTTTAGTTGCATTCAATTGGATAATCGTTAGGAGAAAAAATTAGGGACGAGTTTTTAGCTTTTCGCGCATGGATGCGCATTAAAAGCGGTTCCGTTAAGACGGTTATACTATTGAATATCAGCAACTAAGCCGCGGGTCGGTTTCTTTTATAGTCCTTCAAGGCTTTAAATTTATCATTATTTAGATTTAATACCATAATCAGAATGTAACGAGTATGCGCCTTAGTGTTACGAATAGGTTTCTTTAGCTTACGAAGCTTATAA
>Ga0105354_1001575_pt1 | contig 14048 bp, 10 predicted proteins | sample GOMGulsemesocosm_FD_83658 | JGI IMG/M metagenome (GOLD analysis project Ga0105354, IMG submission 83658) | Methane-oxidizing microbial communities from mesocosms in the Gulf of Mexico - GOM9B Gulf of Mexico | ecosystem: Environmental > Aquatic > Marine > Cold seeps | place: USA: Gulf of America...
ATTTGGCCAACCACACTATTTTGGAGACAATCTGATGAAGAAGCACTTATTAAGTATTGCGTTAACAGCGGCAATGGCAACAACAAGTTTAGCCCATGCAGCAGATATCAAAGTTGGCGTGATCTTAGGTTATACAGGTCCAATCGAATCACTGACACCTGACATGGCAGCCTCTGCTGAACTTGCTTTTAAAGAAGCTTCAGATTCAGGCATGTTACTTTCTGGTAGCAGAATCATTCCTGTACGCGCTGACTCAACCTGTGTTGATGCATCAGCTGCAACAGCCGCTGCTGAGCGTTTAATTACTGCTGAAAAAGTTGCCGCTATTATGGGCGCTGACTGTTCTGGTGTAACAACAGCAATCGCTAACTCTACTGCGGTTCCAAACGGTGTTGTGATGGTTTCACCTTCTGCAACAACTCCAGCACTCACCAGCATCGAAGATAAAGGTTTCTTCTTCCGTACCGCACCTTCAGATGCTCGCCAAGGTCAAGTACTAGCAGATGCCGTATTTGAATCTGGTACTAAAACTATCGCAGTCACTTACACTAACAACGATTACGGTAAAGGGCTTTCTGACTCATTCGTATCTGCTTACAAAGCCCTTGGCGGTAAAGTCGCTATCGTTGCAGCACACGAAGATGGCAAAGCGGATTACTCTGCTGAAGTTGCAGCACTTGCGGCAGCGGGCGCTGACAAATTAGCCGTATTGGGCTACCTAGACCAAGGTGGAAAGGGCATCATACAAGCATCAATCGATACCGGTGCATTTGATACTTTCGCACTAGGTGATGGCATGGTCGGTCAGTCTCTTGTAGACGCTTTTGGCAATGACATGGTTGATACTATTGCAACATCTCCCGGCGGGACTAGCGATGCGATGACCAACTTCATCAAGATGGCTAAAGACAACAAGATCGGCGGCGAAGGCCCATACGATGGAACATCTTACGATGCAGGTGCATTGATTGCCCTTGCTATCCAAGCAGGTGGTTCAGCTGATCGTAGTTCAATCCAAGCGAGCATGATGGGCGTTGCTAACGCACCAGGCACTAAGATTTATCCGGGTGAACTTAAAAAAGCACTTGAGATTTTAGCATCAGGCGGTGAAGTGGATTACGTTGGCGCAACTAACATTGAGTTCAGTGATGTTGGTGAAGTATTTGGTACTTACCGCCAGCTAGATATCAAAAATAACAAGTTCTCACTCGTTAAAGTACGTTAATAAAGGCGAATTAGGTTAAGCCTAAATCAGCTCTCTTAACGACTTTTAAGTGATTTAAAAAGCCAGCGATTGCTGGCTTTTTTATGCCCCTTGATAGGCTTGCTATATCGCCAACTTAATCGAACCACGATAAAACATAAGAGATTGAATCAATAATGGATAATGATCAATACCAACAAGGATTAGCGATCAGACGTGAAGTAATGGGTGACGCTTTTGTCGATAAAGCACTAGAAAGCGCCACTGATTTTACTCAACCACTGCAAGAACTAGTGACAAAGAATGCTTGGGGAGAAGTGTGGGCAAGGGACGGATTAAGCAAGCAGACACGTAGTTTAATCACTATTGCGACTCTTGCAGCATTGAAGGCACCTGCAGAGCTAAAAGGCCATGTACGCGGGGCCCTGCGCAATGGCTGTTCTGTTGCAGAAATTCAGGAAGTATTATTACATTCAACGGTTTATTGTGGCATGCCAGCGGGTATAGACGCTTTTAGAGCGGCTAAAGAGGCCATTGAACAATGGTTGTCTGAGAATGAAGAATAAGGTGATATAAAACCTAGAGTCACGTATTCAATCGATTGGGGAAACACAGATGCTCACTATAATGATTCACGCAAAAATTAAGAAAGAAAAACTTACAGAATTCCTCGAGTTAATCGATGTGTTGGTAGAACAAACCTCTAAAAAAGGCTGTATTTCTTACGCCTTTAATCAAAACCGAGAGATTCCCACAGAGTTTGTACTCTACGAACAATGGGAGAGCCAGCGAGCTTTGGATACCCATATAGCGCAATTGTTTGATCTTTTAGGACCGGCGAGACCAGGAGAACCTATTCCAAAAAAGTTAATGGATATGTATGAAGAGGTTAAACCCGTTTTTTATGATGTTGTAAGCCAAAGCTAGGGGCTGGCGGCTTTTCTTTCATTGACAAGCGGTCTTAAATTCTTAGGAGTGAATACTGAGTTGAGACACCTGTGCATTAAAGATCAAGACAACAAGTAAGGTAAACAGGGTATTGCTGGAAATATCAGTAGTACCCTGAGCTATGCTGAAGATATTATTTTAAGCATAGCTCAGGATTAGAAATGCTTATTCACTGAAAACCAATAGCGGTCAGACTCTTTGCTTCCATCTTGATCCAAGCCCGAGGTTGCGGACTTAGCGGGGTTGCTGCCTAAACGCCTAGCCCAAAATAAATTAAAATCTATATCGCCTGGGCGACCTATATTCATCCCTACTCCATAGCCTGATAAGCTGTAGCGATTAGGGCTATCTAGAGGAATACTACGGATATGTTTATATTGCTGAATTTCTCCCCAGTCATAAAAACCGATTAATCTTAGATCTCCAAAGGAAGTAGCGCCATTAATGACATAATGTGCATCCAGAGATACTTTCACCCCTATATCGCCCTGCGCTTCACCCGGCGGGTAAGCGCGTACTCCATATGGGCCACCTAGTTGGAATTTTTCAGAAGAGTCTAAATTGTCAGATGCTAATTGCCCTTTTATATCTCCTATCACAAAAAAATTAGGTAAATTTCTCTGTACTCGCCGTATATTATAAGTAAATTTACTATAACTTCCCTGAGTATTAGCACCAGTACTGGCACTATCAGCAGCTCGCACATTAGCTACTTTAAGATCCAGCATCCCCTTTTCAAAACTAATGGCTGCGCTACTATAACCACCGAGCAGCAACTTATCGCTGTGAGAGGCATTTAATCCCACTCGTATTTTTTTAGTCTCTTTATCGTTGGTGGTAATGCTTAAAGCACGGTCTTCTAACACACTAAAATCAAACGCTGCGTGGACGCTAAGATTAGATTTTCGCGTACGTAGCAAAGGATAAGAACTACTGATGCTAAATTTACGCGCCTCTCCACTTGAATCCGCTGCGCTGAGCGTTCCTCCAGCGGTATAATTGAGCAAACTACCATCAAAACTGACATTTAATCCATCGTAACCAATAGGCTTGGTTGCCCCAACCCTCACATACTGCATATCTCCGCTGCCGACTGATTTAACACTCATAAAACGAAATTGTTCACCGTTTCCGAAGGGATCGTTAACATTTAACCCGACATTAAGTCGATATTCTCCAGTGATTCGGCTACCACCGTTATCAAGACCGAGCCAAGGGTGAAGTATTGGCCCCTCGTTAATTTCAGCCTCGAATTTAGTCGTACCCTGGGTTTTTCCTTTATTCAAATTTACTGATGCACTAATACCAGGCAAGTCTCTGATCAATAAGACAGCCCGCTCAAGGTGCTGTAGTTTTACAGGACCACTGGAGGGGATTGCATGGTCAATAATCCCGTGGACCCGGTGATCTTTTAAACGTTTAGCTCTTTTATTAGTGCTAATGCCTTCTGCGCTTGTATCGCGACGGCCCTCTTCAATATGAATAGTGACGATACCATTAGTAATATCTTGTGGGGGCAAAAAAGCTCTAGCCAAAAAGAAATCTTGAGAGTGATACAAATCAGTGATCTTGTTGGTAAGAATATAAAGCTGAGTCAAAGTGATAGCAGAATTTAAATGATCAACAAACAAATCCTCTAATTCATGCACAGTAAATACACTGATTTTCCCTGAAAACTTTATTTGTTTAAACATAAAGGTTTTACTTGATTGGGCAGAACTGTGTTTCTTATGCTCTATCGCCTCATTATTGATGGCTTCAATACTCGCCTGAGGTATTTGCTCTTGTTGTTTAAGTAACTGCCCCGCGTTTACGGTTGGTGCTGCATGGGCGACTGATGTTAACAGCCAGACACTGACAAAAAAGGCTATAATCGAAGGTAAACCCAATTTATTGCATAGCATGGGGAGACAGCTATTTTGGCGATGCAATAAAAATAGCGTGTTTTTTATGAGTGTTTTTAGTAACAAGGTGATACCAAGATAAACTATTCTAAATAGACGGACTTCAGAAACAACAAGCCTGCAGGTTTATCTACACATTGCTTCCCCAAAAATCAATAGTGCCAGATTTGCCAATATTAATACAGCATTAAAATACCACTTACCTAGAACTCAATAACAGGTGTCTTCAGTGGTCTTTTATGCTTTTTGTATCATATTTGAGCCTCCCCTCACTCATTTTTTATTTCTTTGTAACGGCACCTATCGCCGACTAAACGTAAACAGTTTGAACCCCAGATAACGTTTTCCAAAGCGTATTTTCAGCGCTCAATCACAGGGGACAGAAGGAGACCTTACATTAATCCTTTACTTTCTATATTATTGAATATTCGATAAAAATATGACCGACTATTTCTCTTTGATGCCAAGCATCAAGCATCAAGCACCAAGCACCAAGTGCAAGTAAAAGCAGACATTTCCTCCCTTCTAAGCCGTCAGGTCAAACACTTGTGTATGTCTTAGTGAATCAGATTCTTCACTGTCGCTGAGACTCGTGGTAAAACTAAAGCGCCTTAGCCCTTTAACTTTTCATTAAATGTATCTAATATGAACTGATTGAAAATAGTACCGGCGCCTCTGAAACGAAAAAACACTTTAGAAGGCATATTGGCACGCGCCAACCAAATATTTTTTAGCATGCCTTAGCGTAAGTTTCACGCGCACTCAGTACGAGTACACATTTCTATTAATTACTGTTCAAAATCACCAAGGATTGACGCCAATGATAAGACTACTGCTAACCCTTACCAGCTTCCTAGTGGCTGCAAAATCTATGGCCGATCCCGCACCTAATGCATTACCAAGCAACGGCATCATTGCTTCAGGTACAGGAGCTATCACCCAAAGTTCAGGAAACATGCAGATTAATCAACAATCCCAACAGCTGATTACTAATTGGGATAGTTTTAATATTGGCCGCGACGCCCAGGTCACCTTTAATCAACCCGACAGTAGTAGTGTGGCTTTAAACAGAGTCCATAGTGCTAGCCCCAGTCAGGTATTTGGCAAACTAAACGCCAACGGCCGAGTGTTTTTACTCAATAGTGCCGGGGTACTCTTTGGTGAAACTGCGCGGGTAGATGTCGGTGGACTAGTGGCTTCCAGTGGCAATCTCAGTGATAGCGATTTTAATCGCCAAAATTACCAATTCAAAAATATCGGTAGTGGCGCAAGCATCAATAATACCGGACAGATAATGGCTAATGCATTGGCTTTTATTGCACCCAAAATATCGAATACTGGCACGATTAATACTCCTAATGGCACCACCGCATTTTTGGCGGGGGACGAGATGCTGTTAGATTTTTCCGGTGACGATTTAATTCGCTACAGTATCGACAAAGGCACTGCCGATGCGTTAATTGAAAACAGTGGCAGCATTTTAGCAGAGCAAGGTTTAGTGGCCCTCTCGGCAAAAGGGCTGCAAAACGTCAATAGTTCAGTCGTTAATCACAGCGGCATTATTAACTCCAAAAGCTTGGTCGAAAAAGGGGGGCGGGTATTATTGCTTGCCGACGATGTCACTGTTGAGGAAACCGCTGTAGTTGATACCAGCGGAGCCATGGGTGGAGGAGAGATATTAGTCGGCGGCAGTTGGCAGAATAATGACAGCAATATCCAACAAGCAACCAGAACTATCGTTAAAAAAGGCGCTAAGTTGCTCGCCAATGGATTAGATCAAGGCAGTGGCGGTACTGTCGTTGTATGGTCTGATGTGACTAACGATGCAGGTTATACCTTTGTACAGGGAACCATTGAGGCGACTGGCGGGCTCAATGGTGGCGATGGGGGCAACATCGAAACCTCAGGTTATTTTTTAAATGTCGATGAGATTGAGCTATTGGCTAACGCCCCCCTCGGTCTCGGCGGTAATTGGTTATTAGATCCGGCCAATATTACCATCAATAACGCAGGTAGCACTACCGCTGGTAGTAGTCCGCTGCCTAATTATGAGTCTAGTTCAAATACCACAGTTATCGATAGAGATGATATTGAGGCTCAATTGGATTTGGGTACAAACGTCACTATTCAAACGGGCAGCGGCACGGCAGGTGATGGCGACATTTTAGTCAATGCAGATATTGCCAAAACAGCCGGGGGAGATGCAACCCTTAGACTCAATGCACATAGATACATTAGATTGAATCAAGGAATTAGTTCCTCTTCCAATAAACTGAATGTGATTTTAAATAGTGATATCGATGATAATGGCGGGCGCGTCTTCATTCATGAAGTGCCTAGTATAAATACCAACGGAGGAGACTTTAGTATCGTCGGTGGCAGCAGCGGCACCGGATATGCCACAGGAAGTAATGGAGGAAGTACTGTAGGTATTATCGTCGAAAATAGCACTATCAACACTGCAGGGGGCAATGTACTGCTAAAAGGCAAAGGCTGGTCTGGGGGTGGAGCGGGCATCGTTATTTATGAAGACTCAGAAATCAATGCTAGTGGTGGAGATATCACGATTGAAGGTATTGGGGTAAATAGTAAAGGAATAGCAATGACCAGTAATACGGTAGATGCTATCAAGTCGACAAAAATTTTCACTGCGGGTAGTGGTGATATCAATTTAACCGGTAGTGTCGTAAGTACTAGTTCTAGCTCCAATGCGCTTGCCGTCGATTTAGGCAAAACTGATGTCAATAGTGGTGTGTTAATCCAGACGGACGATGGCAATATTACTATTAATGGTATAGCCGGTGAATATAGCCCTGGAGATGCTAATGATGAGACGAATGTCTCTGGGGTTGATATCGCTAGATCTACAGTTGAAACTTTGGGCAATGGCAACATTAATATAACAGGTACCGGGGCTACGGCCAATGCAGGGGATGGTGGTGATCGCGACGGTCTTAATATTGAGGCAAACAGTTTGATCCAAACCGGTAATGGTGTAGGCGGCATTGGTGCAATTACTCTCATCGGAAATGCCAACGGTAGAGGGGAAGGTATTGACATGGAAGATACTACTGACAGCAGTATTATCTCGGGATCTGGTGGGGTTAGTATAACAGGTACTAATACAACAGGGGCCAGTATAGGCTTGGATTTGGCCGGGATTATTAGTGCAATTGCCGGTGATATTGTGTTAATAGGCACTGGCGGTGACGGTAGTGACATTGCATCCAGTAGTAATGCCGCAGGAATAGGCATTAAATCTTTAACTTTAGGGTCTACCTCTACCAATTCAATAAGTATTAACGGTACAGCCAAATCAGCTGACAATATAGGTGTTGATATTGATGTAACGCAATCTACATTTACCACTTCTGCATCTGGTGACATAAGCATCACGGGCAGCGGGCAAGGCACTGGTGCTGGAGTTTACAGCGATAAACTAGCGGCGACTGCGGGAAGTGGCGGGCTACTAATAAATGGTACTGGCGGTATAGATGGTACTGGTGTATTTATTTTTAACAACACGACTTTGACGACCAATGCCGGCGATATCAATATTACTGGCACCGTTAGTAATGACGGTGATGGTATACAGATCTGGGATGACACCACAATAACCGCCAATAGCGCGGACATTACTATCAACGGCACTGGGGGCACAAGTAATGGCGATGGTGTCTATATCGATAGTGATATAGCGCAAGTTAATGTTCAAGCAACAGGGGCTGGCAACATCACTATTACCGGTAATTCGACTACCGATGACGGCATAGAAACAGAAAATTCCAGTGGTGGCCTTGATACCGTTATTCAGGTATCAACAGGCAATATCGTATTCAATGGTATCACTGCTGCCAATGCATCGGGGCAAAGCGGCATGGAATTAACCGACGTTGACATTATCAGTGATAGCGGAAACGTCTCTTTAACAGGCCGTTCGGGCGGCTCTAGTTCACTGGGAATAGACTGGAGTGAGGGCGATGTAGACATTAGCTCAAATACGGGTGATATCACATTAGTGGCTGATAGCGCGGATTTCGAAGGCAGCTCTAATACGACTCAAAGCAGCGGTCAATTAATCATTAAACCTTACTCGACAAACTCCAGCATCAGCTTAGGAGGTACCAGCGGCAATTTATCCATCAGCAATGACAATTTTGGTGATGAGTTTGTCGATGGATTCAGCGCGATCCAAATTGGCGCTAGTAATCAAACAGGGGGCATAGTGGTTGAGGGTGACATTGATGTTCCCGATAATCTAGAACTATTGCAGGGCAATGGCGATATAGATATCAATAGCATTTTAACCTTGAGTACAAACTCAGATACATTAACGCTCAACACTCTTAAAGGCTCGCAACAAAGTGCAGGCAGTGCCATTATCGCAACCATCTTAAACTTATTAGGCAGCGGTGCAAATCATGTTCTAAATATTGCCAGCGCCAGTAGCGGTAATGATGTTGCTATTTTGGCGGCTGACACAGGTCAAATTGATTACGCAGATAGGAACGCATTAAGCATAGGTACTGCTAATACGACGACGGGTATCACAGCGACTGGAACGATAAAAATTGTCACCAAAGATAGCAACGTAGCAAGTGACTTAAGTATCACTCAAGATATAAGCACCACAGACACGACAGTCAATGCCATATGGTTAAATGCAGGGGAAGAAGATACTGCGGGTCATAGCAGCTTAATAGCAGATAGGGCAGATATAAAATATATAGCAGGCGACATTACGACAGGTACTGGCGGGCGCGCTAGCCTGTTCTCTGGGAGTATCGCAGGGACAAGCGCCCTAGCCACCAAAATTGCCAATGACGGGTTTCGCTACGCCAGTGATGAGTCAACTGTGAATTATACTCTACCACTTGCTGCGGGCTTACAGTTAATTTACAGAGAGCAACCCAGTGTTACCATTCAGGCCATAGATGACAGCAAGGTCTATGACGGTTTGGCATACTCAGGTGGTAATGGAGTGTCATATACCGGTTTTATGAATACTGACAATAGCAACTCACTGTCAGGCACCATCAACTACGGATCAAACTCTCAAGGCGCCATTAATGTAGGAAGTTATATCGTATCTGCGTCAGGTTTAAGCGACAGTTTAGGTTACGCTTTAAATTATGCGAATGGACAGTTGAATGTCACTAAAGCCCCTTTAAACATTAAAGCGACTGATGTTACCAAATCATTTGACAATGTCGCATACACGGCAACTGATGGTGTTGAATTCAGTGGTTTTGTAAACGGGGATTCTGTAGCGCAATTAACCGGTAGCGCTATATTTAACGGTAATGCTATAGGCGCCATCGACGTTGGCTCATACAGTATTGTGCCATCGGGGTATTCAGCTACAAACTATAATATTAGTTTTACTGACGGCTCATTGACCATATTGGACACCACCGCGCCGGTACAGCCCCCAATCGTCCCTACTCTTCCACCAACAGAACCGATAATTGATCCAATAATAACGCCGTCGATCAATCAAAACGGCAATGGATTGTATTTCGGTTTTACCGATAGTAATGAGACTCGCAGTGGCGTTGAATTTGAACCAGTATCAGTACAAGTGGTTGTCTATCGTCAAGCAAGAGCCCCTATCGCTGAAAAAGGCTTTAAAGTGTCTGAGCAAAAAAACAGCTTTAAACTAGAGCCTATAGACGAAGTAGAACAAGGTTTTAGCAACCCAGGAAGCGTCAGTGATTTACTCACGTTTTCAGCCCAAGCGGATAATGGGGAGAAGCTACCGTTTACGGCCTCAATTACAAAAAATGGTATAGTGATTGAACCTTTAACTGCCTTAGGTCTGAGTTTAATTGAGTCTAATCGGGACTTAATTATCGGCAATGCACTGTATAACTTAAAACAAGGCTTCGATTTATCACCGAAAAAAGTTCGCACTGTTTATCTGAAACTCGATAAAGTAGCTGACCAGATTTCATTGACTAAAACATTATAAATAAAGCTTTTAACATCACAGAAACAAAGATGCTTAGCCGATTGAGGGGCTGATGATATTGTATGGCGTAGCGTAGCGCGCGCCAAAAAATCTCTGAACGCTCTCTAATAAGCATTCAGAAATTCTCAGAACATATTGCTAATTTAGCTTACGCGCTGGCTGGGACAACAAACTTGCAGGGCGAGCTTTAGCAATTGCCGCGGTTAATAAACCTGCGATCACCGCTTTCATAATATCTCCGGGAATAAACACAGTGATCAAAGCGCTCGCTTCGAGTAACGTTTTTTCCAACACCATCGCCATACCGACAATGCCAAACAGATACATAACCACAATGCCGCCAATAATAGAGGCGACTGAGGCCACGATCACAAGAGAACCACTGCGCCATTTTTCGACGATTGAACCTATTACAAATGCAGCAATAGGCCAACCCACTAAAAAACCCGCAGTGGCTGATACAAATAATCCTAATCCACCGCGACCACCTGAAAGCAACGGCAAACCCATAGCCACTAACAATAGAAACAACAACACAGCAAGTACGCCACGCCTTGCACCCAGCACAGTACCACACAGCATGATGCCTAGGCTCTGGGCAGTAATTGGCACACCAAAAGCCAAAGTAATTTTAGGTACTAACCCAAGCGCTGCAATCAATGCGGCAAATAGGGCTATATAGGCGATATTTTTTTCCATTTGTTTTTCTCCAAAATAGTCAGTAAATTTGTGGCCTTTGCCATAAAGTCTTTATTAATTATAAGTATATTATCCTAGGAATCTGTCAGAGAACCGCGGTCGCAGTAGATTAGTTTGTTTTCGGACAGGCTCCTAATCCACCGCGCGCTCTTAACGCTTCGGCAACGTGGTCTGCATCATCTAATGCAACAAGGGTAAAAGGTAAAATTATTTTCCAACCACTGCGTTTAGTCGAGCGAGCTCTCCAAGCCATTGTTAAGCCCTGCCCTTTTTGTAAAAGCACCGGTGTCATACGAACCACGAGTGCGATAGCAAGTTCGAGCCCTCGAGGGTTAAGACCGAAGCGGCGCAAAGGACGAACAAGAAAATGCACTACATCGACCATGTCTGAGAGCTTAGTAGTCATTGTTACTAAGTTAGCCAAAGCAACTGCGCTCACCATTCGCAGCACAATGATTGCCCCTTGGGAAAATTCGATAATCCACGCGTGCCAAACCAGAACAATCAATACAAACGGCCATAAAATACGCAATTGCAACCAGCCATAGCGCATAAATTTTTTGCCCGGCAATGCATAAAGCGTTATAACAGCCCCTAAAACAGCGCCTGCAATAATTAAATCATCAACCACAAAAAGCAAAAAAGTAGATAGGCAAAGTAATCCAAGTTTTAACCCAGCGTTCCAACTGTGGGCCTTAGTTTCAATAGGAGATGTCAGAGATATCATCAGTGTCTCCCTGCTTGTGCATTTCAATTAGATACTCAGGAAGCACTTTATCCGAGTGACCAAAAGCGACTATTTCACCTTCTTCAAGCCAAAGTAACTGCTCATAGTTCTGAAGATCAACGGGGTCGTGACTAATATGGATCAAACGTCCGTTAAATTTCGCTAAATAGCGCTGCAATTGACGTTTGGTTGGTATATCTAAACCGGCAAATGGCTCATCTAAGATAATTAATTTCGGCTCCATAGCGACAACCGCCATCAGACAAACCAAATGTTTTTGCCCTTGAGATAACGCAGAGGTGTGTATATTTTCCCAATGGGTTTTAGTAAATTCAGCTAAGGTTGTTAATGCCTTAGCGCGTGCAACAGCCTTTGCCAGACCTAACTGACGAAGCCCGAATTCCACTTCTTCTATGACCGTTGGAAAAATAATCTGGTGATCCGGGTTTTGAAACAATATACCGATTTCTTGCACCGCCGAGGCACGATCATTAAAAGGATTTATCCCAGAGACATGCAGCTGACCAGATGAGATTTCAATAAGACCAGAAATTGCGCGTGAAAATGTCGATTTACCAGAACCATTACGGCCAATCACTCCTAGGCGCTTAGTGGACGTTTGCACAGATAAATTGTGTAGTACGCGCTTGCCTTCTATATCTAAGCAAACATCCTGCAAATCTAAACAAAAACTTTGTTCAGTGGTTGCCGTTAAGTCTTTAAATCGATTCATGGGTTTTAGTGTGCCAACATTCTCGGAAATCAAACAATCTTTGTTAGCCTAGCATTTTCATAGGCTTATTGTGTTTAAAAAAACATTAAGAAACTCCCCTACTTCCCCTATATAAAATAGCATGGCTATAAAAGAGAGTTGCTTGATGACATTCGCAGATTATAGATAATAACTATTCTCATTAACAGACAATTAACTATAACAATCAAAAATTTAACCCTGCCTGTATTTGAAGTCACTTCTCACAAGATTTTGTGAGCAGGGAAAAGTAAATTAAGTTAGCAGCGAACTTGTCGAACTCAAAACGGCTTGTGCCTTTATAGAACTATCGACAAGCTTTAGCAAAAAAATGCTTTACCAGCTCATAAAACCGCGCGACATGAACAGGTTTATCATTTTGAAAGCGATGCACCATATACACTGGCCATTGCTTCCCTTGATACTGAGGCAGCAGCTGTACAAGCTGACCGGTCGCCAATTGCGTTTGCACAACAAATAACGGCAATAGAGCGACACCCATGCCCTGAGTGATCATTTCAACCGTTGTGGGCAACGTGTTACTACTTGCCGAAAACTTCACCTTTAATGCGTGTTTTTTAGTGTTATCTGCCACGTCAAAAACCGCTATTCCTGACGCTTGCCAAGGCGCGGGAACCCAACGTTGTTTTACTAAATCGTCTAAGCTATTTATCGGCCCGCTTTTGCGCATATACACCTGGCTGGTACAGATCACTTCTGAAACAGTCGTGATTGGAAGCGCACGATACTGGCTGTCTTTTAAATCGCCAAATGAGATCGCTACATCCAGTTTATTCTTAATAAGGTCCTGCTTTTTATCAATCACCAGAACACGAGGCTCTATTCCTGGAAACTCATTACACAGCTGATTTAAAGCGGGAATAACTACGGCTTTCTCGCAAGAGTGTGGGGTGGTGATTGCAAATACTCCAGAGGGTGCGCTTTTACTGCTATCAACCGCTTGTAGTACTACATCTACTTGATCTTCTAACAACTCACAGCTGTCTAACAACTTTCTGCCCGCTGCTGTCAGTGACATACCACGAGTGTGACGCGACAGTAATTGCTGGCCCAAGTGCTCTTCCAAACGTTTCACTTGTTGGCTCACCGCTGATTTACTCATACTCAATTGTACAGCCGCCTGTGTAAAAGATTGCTCTTTGGCAACACGCGCAAAAATTAATAGTGAAGGAAGAACTTTTAGATTGTTCATTATTTTAAACAAAGCATCCATTTAATGGCTATTGTGCAAACTTAAGACAAGCCATAAGCTAAGTCAACATTAATCAATAACAGGATATATCATATGAGCGCATTCATTATTGTCGATTTAACCCCAACCAACAAAGACGCACTAGGCACTTACAGCGCGTTAGCAGCAACAACCTTAATTCCTTTCAAAGGCGAGTTCATCGCCAAAGGCGCGATTGAGACTCTTCATGGCGACGCACTTTTTTCAACCAAAGTGATCATCCAGTTCCCCGATCGCGAACATGCACAAAACTGGTATAACTCCCCCGCTTATCAGGAGATTATCCCAACGCGTAATCAGGGAATGGATAGTCAATTTCACTTGGTTGGATAGGTTTAAAGACTGCAGGCTGTTAAGAAGTAACAAAGAAAACATTACGTTTGATGAGATAAGTAAGAGGGTTAAGAAGAGGACATAACCCCTGATTTACAAATCAGGGGTTATGTATTTTATTTATAAGAGATCGAAGCTAGTGTCAATCGCTCGCCTTTAAACGGCTGTCTTGCGTGCATGACTGTGTGGTTATTCACCCACAAAACATCACCTGCTTGCCACTTGAAGTTAACACACAGATTATCCATCTCCACTTCTA
>Ga0105354_1001577_pt1 | contig 14031 bp, 13 predicted proteins | sample GOMGulsemesocosm_FD_83658 | JGI IMG/M metagenome (GOLD analysis project Ga0105354, IMG submission 83658) | Methane-oxidizing microbial communities from mesocosms in the Gulf of Mexico - GOM9B Gulf of Mexico | ecosystem: Environmental > Aquatic > Marine > Cold seeps | place: USA: Gulf of America...
TAAAATACGACGAACAGTTTTTTCATTAATATCATTAGTATCAGCAAATTGCTGATTAGATTTTGCTTTTGAAATCCACTCTGAAGCTATATACAGGCATATTTTCTTTTTAAACTCTACCATTAATAACAAATAACGGTCATGTTCACAAATGCTTCTCGGCATAAATGTCCAGATTGTGTATTTTTTTACTATATTTGGCCATAACCAAGCATAATTAGACCATGAGAAAGATAACTCCACAACAAGTGCAACAACGAATAGAATCATATCATAGAGGGTATCAAATCCACCAGCACACGTTCGTTGGTATCAGTGATTATAGCTCAGAAAACCTGTTCTACTTGGCATTAGGTGCAGTATTTAAATTAATCACTTACCCAATATCACTACTTGTTGCTTTAATCATAGCTGGGGTAGCCAAAATCGTTTACAAATAAAAACTATATAACAAAATGAAAAGACTATTCATATTAGCTATTATAACGCTTGTATTTGCATCATGTTCAACTGATGATTCACCAATCACACCAACACCAGATGACACTGAAATCACTGGTGATGAAAGACAATCTAATTTGGATGGATTTACCTATGGTCAATTACGTACCGTTTTAATTGATGGTGGTGTAAATGCTCAATGGATATTAGATAAAATCGTTACTGATAACGGTAACACCTTAGCAAGTGATGGTACAATCCTAGCATTCAGCGAATCAAGTTATACTAGAAGCCCGTTAAATGATAATAGAAGTTATTTTTTAGGTCAATATGCATATGACGGTGCAGGAAATGTGGTTGATGAGTTTAATAATTTAAGTGATTACCCTCAAAGCTCAGTTTCATCAGTAAATAAGTTTACGTTTTATCTTGATGTTGATGATGTAAAGTTTTACGTCATTTCAGGTAATGAATATGGTTCAGGTAACGCAGAGTATCACTATAAGAAATATTAACAAAAACTAAATAATCACATGAAGAAATTATACAGCTTATTGATTCTAATATCTATGTTGTCATGCACCCAAAATGATTCAAATAAGACTGATTATGGACTTTATATAAGTTCAGAGGTGAAAGAGTATATGAAAGCAAATAACGTTGATTTTACGCCGTTAGAAAAGGATATCATTAAGCTAACGATAGAACAATATATGTTGAATACTGAATGGTTAAGATTAGGAATTAAGTACAATCCAGACATGAAGGAAAGTACTAGAGAAAACTACTTACAAGCTTATGCGTACCAAAAATTGATTATAGAAGGTGATGAACTTGTGACATTACATATAATAAAAAAAGTAATTAAAAAGTTTAAGAAAGCAAGAGGACATGATGAAGGCATGAAGAAGCTTTTTGATTATTCAGTAAAAGAAAAAAACTGGGCGCAAAAATCGCTTGATGAATTAAAGCAACAATACAATATTAAATAAATGAATGTATTATTAAAAGTCATACCTCCCATATGGCTTTTGTGATTTACAGGCAGGAGTGGTATATATCCACCCTCCGTTATTTAGTTGATGTGAAATTGACTCTCTAAAAAACCTCTCTTACATACGATTTTTGAGTAACCCGAATATGTCACCTCTATATGGTCTTTAAATTTTTTGTAATTTTTTAGCTTTTTTATTCTGGAATAGGTCCTTGATAAATTTGTTAGATATTTATTATTAAAGAGAATTATGCGAATAAAATTAACTTTATCACAACTTAAAACTGCAATACTGAAAACTGGTAAGCTTCATTATCCAGTAGTGTTTGTTAATTCTTCGGTGGATTTCGATAGTTATGTTACTTTTTTAGAAAAAGAAGGCTTAAAATAGATGTTTTACCGTTCCAGTTAGTGATTATACAGTCACTTTTTTGAGGAATCGATACGCCATGAATAATAGTGAAACAGCGATTATGGCTATAAATCAAGTGTTTTATATAGTATAGTGTTCACATGAGGATGAATTAAAAGGATTTTTTATTTGCAAACGCATATTCAAATCCTTTTTTCTTCATCTGAATAGCCATTATGAAGCTATTTTATCAAGTGTTATACCCTTTCTTTCAGTGTTAACATACTGGTAAGCAACTAATCCTTTGTCTACGTTGTGTGGCTCTTGTATGATAGCACCATTGTAACTTTTCCCAGGGATGTTATAATAACCAATATGAAAATTAATTTTATTCATTTTTGGTAAGTGATTATTACAAACGTCTACTTCGTTTTCTTCTCTATTGTTAGTTATTAATTCCGTTGGCAAACTGATGTGATTTGCTTGCACATCAGACCAGCGCATAATAATTGCATCATGAAACTTATACGTTTTAATGCTTAATAATCTTTTATAAGTATTTACCATGTCATTTTCAACTTCAGTCATTCTGTTGTAAAAAGTACCTTGCTCTGAATTGGCTGTTATAATAGCTAATTTCTTTGCCGCCGTTTTAGTATAACCTGCATCGATGTATACATCCATTGCCTCGGTAATATTTAAAAAGTGATTGTTAAGTGTGCTATTGTATAATACCTTTGCTTCAGACCTTGTAATACATCTTCTATTCATCAGGTTCTCATAAACGTCCATAGCAATGTTAGTTCCAAGTATAGCATCAACTACCTGTGCATTTGCCGATGATAAATCAATTTCCAAATACTTTACTGGAATCAACGGTCTAAATGTTCTGGGCAAGTTCGTAATTGGATTATACTCTCTGTTTTTAGTAAGCTTTCGTTTACCAATTTTACCATTGGTTAATAAATAAACAAAGGCTTCTTTAATACGATTTTTAATCACTTTACGATAATTGTAGTTTTTATAGCTGTGTCCTGAGTCTAATCGTTTGAAGATATATTTACTCACCTTTTTTAAACGAAGTATATCAGATTGATTCAACTTAATTTTCTGTTTGGCTAACTCTTTTGTAATAGCCTTAACTACATTGCTATTACGATTCTTTTTGTTGCCAACATAAGGTTTGTAAAGTTCAATATTATTAAACGCTTCTTGCATGATAAATTGTCGACACACCTTTTCACTAAGTATATTCTTACTGCATTTATACCACGCATATAACATCTGAAAATCATCCGTAAATCGTTCTAATTTCATTAGTATATCAGAAACAGTTTTGTCATAATATAATCCTTTAGCTTGCTCTAATTGGCTTTTGGTTAACTGAAATTCTATGTTTCTAGTGTGACCGTTTACCACTAGGAACTTATGTATTGATTCTAATAATCTATTTTGTTTAACTTCTTTAGCTTCTAGTTTCTTTAATAAAGTTGGTGATTGGGTGACACTGATTAAATACGCTGTTAGATACTCAGTTACCAAGCTCAATGAGAAACTACCTTCTTCTTTAACCCTAAGATTATACAATATGTTTTTGTAATCCTTAGCCAATTGTTTGTGACCAAGTTTTAAAAGATTGTGTAGTCGTTCCTTAAACGTTTTTCCAATTTGAATTGCTATTTCTTCTTTGTCATTTAGATAGTCATTCACGATGAAGTTATAGCCCTCTAAAGCCCCTATTAAAACACTTTTATTGTAAAGATGATAATCATTAACTTTAACCATTAATGGAGTCATCAGTAAAGGTCTATTAACGTAATCACTGGATGTTATATTTGGGTTTTCATACATGTCAACCCCACCTTTTGCTAGAATTTTCTCGATTTCATTTACTGAGGTGTTGAACTGCTGGATTGCCAGATTTATTTCATCTTCTGCTGTTGGGTATGATGTTGGTTTACCGTTAATATCTCTATTAGCAAGTATGTTTACAAATAATGAATTGTAAATTATTTTTCTACCACGACCATATGCCTGAACCAGTGATTCTAAATTGACTTTGGTAGCATCAGACTTCTGATTACTTACAATACAAATACTACAGTCTCTATCAATATCAAATCCTGCAAAATAGCTGGAACTAATCATTAATATATCCAATTCCTTTATGTCGATATTATCTAATTCAACACCGCTCCCAAATGGGGCTAATTTCTTTTTAAGGTTATCACCAACTAAATTTGCTACTTTATATTTTCCATCTGAGTACCATTTATGATGATTCACGTCATTGGTACATAATACCACTAAACGTTCATTGGCTAGTTCATCAGATATAAATTGTTTAATGTCTTTTGAATTGTTGCTTAACTGAATGTTTCTAGCTGGATTGTCAGCTCTACCTATTTTATAATACTTAATATCAATTCTTGGAACATCGATGTACTTGTATATTGGTGTTGCTGTGGATAGAATATATTTAGCTTTCCACTCATTAAATAACAATGCCATAAATTCCCCTAATGATTTACGGTAGCCAACATCATGAGTATAAGAATGATTTTCGTCTACAAAGACATTTATACCAGTAATTTTCAGGTATAGTTCATAATCTGTTTTGTGAAGTTTTAAAATCTGATTTGGGGTGCAATTAATAATTACATTTTGTTTGCTGTTTTCATCATCTAAGTATGCTGATACGTCATCCCAAGAATCTTTGGATTTACCATATATATACAATTGTAAGTCACTACGGTATTGTTTATTATTAGTTTCTTTTCCTTTAATCATTCCCAGGTTTGGGGAAATGATAATGCAGTTACCACCAGTATAATTTAATATACATGTGGTCGCACCAATTCCTGTGGACAACTTAATAAGGTATTTGTTATTTGAAAAGTCGGTGAACAGTTTTCCTGCTTCACCATTTATGAATTGACCATTAAACGTTTTTGTTTCGATGGAATGGTCACCATCTGTTAATTGTGTAATCTTCAACTGAAGAAATGTCTGGGCTGCCTCTATCCGATAGAGGTTTTATAAATTACCTTAGCTAGTTCAGCCTAACTAAAAAAGGTCTGCGAACAAAATGCCATCTCAAACATTTGTACACAAACCTCTTTATTGCTCTTCAGGAGCATTACATAAATTAAGTTTTTTTATTATGAGATGGAGCTACTTTCCGCAGTCAGTAGCATTTATATATTCTTTGCCTATATGTAGAATATAAAGAAACTTAATCTAAAAGTCAAATGTTTCAGGCTAGAATCATGCATTATTTTAATCTTCTTTACAGGAAATCTGGTAGGAAAATATTCGATTTTCTACCTACCAAATATTTGACCAAAAACAAGCAAAAGCCCTGTAAAAACAATAAAATTAAGTTGTTTGAAGGGTGCCCCCTGGCACTATCATTTATATAAAGATTACTTGCCGAGGGGATACCCTTAAAAAAAGAAGGTTTTTTATATTATTGCTCCATACGGCTTTAGTAAATTAGAATTCAGCGAAACTCAATATGTGTTTAATAACATTATTACTGAAGCTGTTTCCAACGCAATTGTGAGTAGGTGTCTTCTTCAGTATTTCACTAACATAACCTTCAGGTAATGATTGTAATCGCTCCAATTCAACAGATGTGAACGGTCTGAACAGTTCTCTTACTTGTTCATTATTCATTGGTTCGATACGTTTTAGTTTTTCTTTTTTTGATAATGATGCAAACTTTTCATCTATAAAAACAACTCCACCGATTGATTTCTTCAGATATCTAATTAATCCATTTTTGGTGTACGGTACATTTTTAGTTAACACGGCGTTTGCTTTGTTACGGTCCACATATCCATCTTCAATGATATCTTTTAATTGAATTTCTGAATCTACTGGGATAGTTACATTAGGAATACTGGTCCAATATAACCTGTTTCTATTTTGTCCAGTAAGTAGATTAGAGTTAATCTGAAGTGGTTTAACCCCTAACAGGTCACTGATTACTTTACGGTCGAACTTTGACATTGACCCGACGTTTTCCATCAGGAAATAGCGCGGATTAACTTCCTTTAGGATTCGTAAAGCTTCAAAGAATAAGCCTGAGTCTTCAGAATTTAAGCCTTGCCTATTTTTCCTTAAACAGCTCAAATTTTGGCATGGACTTCCAAAAATAAGTAAATCGATTTGAGGTAGTTCAGTTCCGTCAACTTCTCTAACATCACCGAGTTGAATAGTCCCTGGAAAATGGTGTTGTGTAACCGTTTTGGGATTTTTATCAATTTCGCTTGCGAAATAGTTATTGATTGGGATGTTTAATTCTTTTAGCGAAAGTTGCGCCACAGATATACCATCGAAGAGCGATAGCACAGAAATTTCATTTTTAATATTCATTGTTAGCTTTAACAATAAATATGTGGGTCAAGGACAAAAGTCCTTGATGAAATTAAAAGACTTTATATTACTTTAGTTTCTTCTAGTCTCAATGAAGTTTTTTAATTAAACATTATATAAAATGTGTTCACTAATTGAGTTAAACCCTTTGATTTGTTTACCTACATTTCCTTTGTACTCATCTATGTAAAGAAATTCAAATAGCTTTTGGATAATTCTGAAGTTATAGTGTTCTTTTAATAATTTAATGGTTGGCTTGTGCTGTCCTTTTAGCTCAATGATTCGTCGACCATACATTATAAGCGTCGATTTTGTGGTGAATTTATTCCAGTGTTGAAACCCTAAAAGTTTTAAAGCGTTATGTAACTCACGATGCAGGCTATTTTGAGTAAGTGTATTTCCTTTATTACTTACAAATATTGAGGAGTCTATATCAGGTTGATTTATAAAACTGACCCTTTCTTTACCCTCGTAACTAATACCCGTTTCACCATAGAATTGCATTAGGTTTTCAAAATAAAAACCAATTTTCTTCATAATGTCTTCGTTAATAATCAATTCTTTGTTTTTAAAAACAATCTTCTTTTTAAATAGTAATAAAGAATCTTTTTGATTTAGGTTTATTATGTCTACCCACTTAAGCTTTAGTAATGATGATAATCGAATACCATTGGTCAAACTTATAAGAAGTAAGACAACCATTCCTTGCGTTATGAGAGGAATTTTATATAAGTATACTTGATTTAAGAAGTCGTAAAACACTTGAAAGTGTTGAAAAGGATAATACTTGTTTGTGTTGTCTATTTGAATATGAAAATGCTTATTGTCATCCATGAAACTTGGCGCAGGACCATGTAAATGTTTATCATTAACACCTTCGATTAATGATATGTTAGAGAGATTATAATTAATTTCTGAACGTGATTTGTACCCTAAAAAGTTAAATAACTCTTTGTTAGTTTTAATTTTAAAAAAAACTTTTAAAAACTTACTTGACGTATTTGTGTAAGCACAGACTTCAAACACCCTTCGACCAAATAGAATTTGTGTCAATTGTTTATTTTTATAAGTTGCTATTTCATCTTTACTCAATTCTTTAATATCCCAGAGACCCATAGATATATACAATGGTAAAAGCAAGGAATCTAAATCTTTAGCTTTTGTGTGTCCATCAACTATTTTAGAATCCAATGATGGTTGGTTTAAATAATTATAGAATTCGGATAGTTGCAGATGAAGTTTATTATTAATTGGAAATTTATAATACCTCGTAATATTTATAGTTTCGTTTATTTGAGCTTGACTTTTACTATTAATAGTTAAAATAGCTTTCCATTTCAATTGAATAATATATTCTAAAGGGAGCCCAGAAGTTAAAGCAATTATCATTATTGTTTTAAGAATGATTTGCTCAGGATAAGCTTTAATAGTTGGGTTTGGCGCTAGCAAATCAGCTAGAACATCATTGTATTTTATGTTGTTAATTATTATTTGCGTGATTTTACACATAAAATAGTTTTCTTTAGTTTTATTGTTTTAAAAAAGAATGCTTAAATGTAGTTCTTATTAATGATAATTTTGTTAAAAACAAGGTGTTTATTGCTTATTGCGTATATAACATCATAATACAGAACCTACTTTTTTTAACGAAATAGCATCATTATCTTTGTAGTGTATTCAGCTGTATACTAAAGAATTACTTAAATCCATAAGATTTAGTTTTCCACAAATAAATTTCAAAATGAAAAACAAGGGTAATGACCCTAGAGGGAGAATTATGTCTTTTATAAATGTATAACAGCTCATAAAATTGAGCGTAAAAACGAAAAGCAATGATAATAATAAGAAACGGTAACCTAGTAAGTAGAGTAAATACAAATATTACTCAAATTGATTTAGATGCAAAAGAAAATGATGTTTGGAAGAATAGCGAACTAACTGATGAATGTTGGATGTTTATGATTCCGACAGATATTTCCAATATGTGTTTATTTAATGCTAAAAGTAATGGAGTTGAATATTTTGTTCCATACGGAGAAAGTAAGTATGAAGATTATGAAATGTTTTGGGAAACAGAATTAACAGTTCTGTTTGCTAGTGAAGAAGAGGCAATTGATTATATGAAAAATTATGAAGGTCCATTAGCGCATCATATAAAAGAATACCATACATGTGTATTAGAGCAAAAGGTAATTAAAGAAACTCTTTTAAAATATTCTTGTATTTGTAATGTAGCGGAAAATTCAAATGATGAGCTTTTTGAAGAATTTGAGGAAATGATGTTTAATCATGTTGATTCAGATTCATTTTTAGAAACGATGAAGTTATTCATACTTGAAACATATCGTAATGATTTTGAATTGGCACTGCTTGTGGATTAATAAGCTAAATATTCCCGTGACTACCCATGATTTACACTTCATCGGGAAAAGGAAAAAATACTGGCACGGGAACATTTTTCCTTATATCCTTGTAGGAGAACCTTCACTTTGAATCATAAGTTAAGGTTAAAAACAAGAAAACCAGTAAATACAAGGCTTACGAGCTGATTACTATATAAAAGTGAAGATTGAACCCTTCAGAAACAGGAATATTAAACAAAAGTGAAACTTAAAATCTAAATCTATGAGCTTACTTGGACAAAAAACTAAATCAGACTTCATTCCCTGGGAGAAAATGCAATCAACAGTTTTAAAACTCGAAAGAGATGGACAACTAAAATATGCATTATTAATTGCGGTAGGTAGTTATGTAGGTTTGAGAATTTCAGATTTAAGAATTCTACGATGGAATGATGTTTTGGATAAACAGTTTTTAGTTGTTATCGAAAAGAAGACCAAGAAGGAACGTAAGATTACAATTCACCCAGACTTGCAAGAAATTGTAAAACGTTTGTATTCAAAAATGAATCCTGACATGGACCAATATATGTTTGTGAATCGTTTTGGTGATAGACCTATAAGTATTCAGCATATCAATTTTAAGCTGAAAGAGATTTTTGCTAAGTATGGGGTTGAAGGACAATTTTCAAGCCACTGCCTAAGGAAGACATTATCGAGAAGGATTTGGCAGAAAAACGGATGCTCAGATAAAGCGTTACTGTTATTATCAGACTTACTAAATCATAGTTCTGTTTCAATAACCAAACGATATTTAGGAATTCAGGAGCAGGAAATTTCAAACTTATACCTAAGTATGTAATAACAAAAAGAGAAAACTACATTTTTAGAACCCTATACTTACAGTAACAACTGAGTAGGATTTTTCTCTTCATTACTAACAATAACCACAAGTATATAAAATGAGTGAGTAGTTAAGCTATGCTTAACAGCCATTCTTTTGCCCAAAAAGTTTTAGAAATCATCTAAAATTTATTGGAACGGGGATTTTTATCCCCAAAAATTAACTATTAACTAAAATTTAAAATTATGCAAAAAGCAGAAAACAAAGGACAATTAAAAGCTACTTGTGGTGAATCAGAAATGAATGTAAAGTATTATCACATAAGCAGAATCGAGAACAAAGAATCCATAATTAATGACGGATTAAACGCTAATGAAGGTCATATATTTATGTGCACAAATTTACAGCAATTATCATTTATTGCTGCAAATCAAATTTTCATAAATGAATATTCAATTTTTGAGATAGATATTAATGGAATTATTTCTGAAATCTTACCAGATAATGTTGCAGAATCAGGTTCCGAAACTCAATTCTATATCCAACAAGATAATATAGCACCAGAATATATTAGCCACGTTGATGATGAAATATGGGATTTTTGGGAGCTTAAAGAACATATATCAATATTAAGTTCTAGGATGATGTCTTTAACAAATAAAAGTTCAAATGATTTACTAAGAATACAAATACGTTCTTCTAAAGAGTGGTGTGATTATTATAATAATAAAAATGGGACAACCCTAGTGCCTTTTAATAGTCTATCTGAAGTCCCAACACTAATTTTAAAACAGAATAGGTTATGCTAAACACAGAAAATAAAAATCAATTTAAAGTAACCTACGAAAACCTAGAACTATTTGTTCTAGGCGGGTTGAATGATGAAAACTCAGAAACACTTAGAGTAACACTAAAGATTAATAAAGTAAATAACTATGATTCCATACGTCATAGTATCAACTTATATAACGGAACCCAAACGGAAAAACTAATTCGTAAAGTAGCTCAACAGTTAGAAGTTAGTATTATCATGATTCGTAAAGCTATTCAAACCTTAACGAATGATTTAGAAGAATTCAGATATACTAACACTGAAAAAGAAACAACGGAAAGTAACTTAGACTATCAACTACCTGAAGAAGAATACGAAGAAGCTTTAGAACTTTTGGAATCACCAGACTTATTGAGTCAAACTAATAATCTAATTGGTAGTACTGGAATCATTGGAGAAGAAAACAATAGGCTTTTAATGTACCTCATATTCACTAGTAGGCTAACTGACAATCCATTGCACTGTATCAGTTTTGGTTCCAGCGGTGCTGGTAAAACTCATCTTCAATCTAAAGTTGCCGAACTAATACCAAATGAGGACAAGGTAGAGTTTACTATGTTATCAGCAAACGCGTTTTATTACTTTAAACAGCATGAATTAAAGAATAAATTGATTCTAATAGAAGACCTAGATGGAGCGCAAGAAGGATTGTTGCCATTACGTGAACTACAAACTAAGAAACGTATCACAAAATCAGTAGTTCAAAAAGGTATTGGAGGAACTGGTAAAACAAATAATTTAGTTGTAGAAGGACCAGTATGTGTGGCTGGATGTACGACAAAAGAAAACGTTTACGAGGATAATAGCAATCGTTCGTTCTTGCTATACGTAGATGAAAGTAATGAGCAAGACGAGCGTATAATGAAGTATCAACGTATGCATTATGCTGGAAAAGTTGATGTAGATTATCAACTGAAATGTTCGAAGCAATTACGTAATGTGCAACGTCTGCTAAAGCCGAAGCGAATAGTTAATCCGTTCGCCGAATACTTAGAACTCCCGAAGTATGTGTTCAAAAGACGTCGTACAAATATCCACTATTTGCAACTGATTGAGGTGATTACGTTCTATCACCAATTTCAACGTGAAGAAAAATTTGATGAAGTATCTGGAGAAGCATATATCGAAACAGAATTGCAAGATATTCAACTGGCTAATACACTAATTAAGGATGTGTTATTACGTAAGTCTGATAACCTAAACGGTGTAACTCGGAATTACTTGGAAAGCCTAACAGCATATTTGAAAGCCAATAAAGCAATGGTGTTTTCCAATCAAGAAGTGCGTAGGGAATTTAGGATTAGTGAGCCGACATTACGTAGGTACCATAAGTTACTAATTCAAGAGGGGTACATCCGAGAGCGTGATGACATTAAGGGTGTCTCAAAGAGTTATGAGCTATTAAATGCTGATGAATTTAAAAACTTGGAGCAGTCCATTGAGCAAGCATTGGAATTATGCATTGAACAGTTCGTCAACTCGTCACAACCTCGTCACTCACATAATGACGAACTTAAACAGCTATAAACAAAGGAGTTATTGCTAACTCGTCACTAATTTAAAAATAAAAGAAAGCTATGAAATCACTACAAATACAAAATACAGCATTTAACACAATCTTGAACTCGTTTCAAGGTTGGTTGAGCGTTCAGCTATATGCAACCGATACAATTCGTAATATGCCAATCCATTTACGTGAGTTTTTCCACTATTTGGAAGCTAAGGGGCACGAAGGTATTGAATACATTACCACTAATCTAGTAACTGAGTACTACGAATACTTATCATCCCGTAAAAACAGAACTCGTGGAGGGGCATTAAGTAACGCATCACTTAATAAACAGCAGCAATCGTTGAAACTGTTCCTAACATACCTAAAAGAGCATAGTGCCAACTTTAACTTTGGTGTTCACCTTAGAACCGAAAAGATAAATGACATTGATGTGAAGGACATATTAAGCATTAACCAGATGAAACAGCTATTTGATGCGTGTTCATATTCACATATCTCAAGTAGGTATCAACTTCGAGATAAAGCAATGTTAGTTGTTTTATACTCATGTGGACTTAGAAGAAACGAAGCTGTTATGCTGGATATTTCAGATGTAAAATTCGATGAGAAATTAATACATGTCAGATTCGGAAAAGGTAATAAGGAGCGTAAAGTAGCCATCAATGATTACAACTTGAGAATACTTGAAGATTACATATACGAAGCTCGACCACAATTTTACAAGTCAAAAACATCTGAGGCATTATTCATTAATAAGAATGGGAAAAGATTACTTGGTAAATCATATGCTGATAGACTTGAGAAAATAGTTGAAGCTACTGAAGATGAAGATATCCAAAGTAAACATATTACACTTCATGGATTACGTCATAGTATAGCAACACATTTCCTACAGTCTGGAATGCCATTAGAAAAAATCAGCAGATTCTTAGGTCATTCTTCACTAGAAAGTACCCAGCGTTACGTTCGAATCGTTAACCTACTTGAAGATGAATAGTTTCACGGAATACATGCATAAGAATGCATATAGCCCTAATACAATTCCAATATATGATAGGTGTGTAACTAAGTTCCTAAACTGGTGCAAACAAAAGCAATATGAAGTACCTCAGCTTGATTACAAGAGATGTTTAGAATACTTTGAATATATAGAAACTAAAAAAGGTAGTACTGGTAAAACACTTGTAAATAAGTCTGTAAGCCATCAACTAGGAATCCTTAAGTTATACTTCAATTACTTGGTAGATGAGAATATTCACACGAATAATCCATTAGTAAACACCAATATTAAGGGTGTGAAACGTGAGTATAATCATACGTTACTATCTGCTATTGAGTTGGAAGAATTATATGAATCATTTGAAACTGAAAACATAAAATTACCAAGTTGTAAATCAGTAGCTGTAAGAAATAAGGTAGTAACTGGATTAGCAATCTTTCAAGGTTGTGATGCAGTTACATTAAAAAGCCTGAAGGTAGAACATATTGACCTAAGAAAAGGTAGGGTTGATATCCCAGGGACCAAGAAAACTAATGGTAGAAAACTGAAGTTAGATAGCTGTCAAACCTTTGATTTAATACAGTATTTACAAGTAGATAGACCAATACTTCAGAAACGTATAGAATGCTATTCTGAGGCTTTATTCCCAATGAATACCAATAGAATTAGTTGCATCACCAGTCCAGTAGTTAAGGTATTAAGAAGCATGAATCTACGTGTAACCAATCTCAAACAAATACGAGCTTCAGTTATCACGTTATGGGTGAAGGAACATAATTTACGTAAAGCTCAAGTAATGTGCGGACACCGCTTCATTTCAAGTACCGAGGCATATTTAAAGAACGACCATACAGAAATACATGATGCTATTTCAGAATTCCATCCGATGCAATAATTTCTCTTAATAGTACTTGCATAAAAAAGCCCTTCCTATAAAGGAAAGGCTTAAATTATATTTCTATTCAATGTATTTGAACTCATAAAATTGAGTTCCAAATAAATAGTTATATAGTGTTTAGGGTACAATCTGTACTCATAACTTCACCATTACATCCAATAGTTACAGTAGCAACTAATTCAGTAGATTGAATTGTAGGGTTATTCCCGTGAGATTTAACTGTTTTGTAAAAATTTACTTCAGTAATAAATCCACTAACTAAACAAGAAGATACTACTCTTGTTTGAGCAGAAATTTCAAATCCAGATTCTTTAGCATCTTGGATACATTGACTTGCAGCTTGTTTAGCTGTTCTGATTACTTGATTGTTGTTTTGAGCAACAGAAGTAAAACTTAATCCCATTACTAGTACAACGAAAAGCATTAATTTTTTCATAA
>Ga0105354_1001578_pt1 | contig 14028 bp, 9 predicted proteins | sample GOMGulsemesocosm_FD_83658 | JGI IMG/M metagenome (GOLD analysis project Ga0105354, IMG submission 83658) | Methane-oxidizing microbial communities from mesocosms in the Gulf of Mexico - GOM9B Gulf of Mexico | ecosystem: Environmental > Aquatic > Marine > Cold seeps | place: USA: Gulf of America...
TGAATTCATGGTGAGTTAGTTTTGAAAGGGTAGGTTTTGTTACCACTGTTTATACTACAAATTTAGGTATAAAAAAAACCTCAATCAAAGATTGAGGTTTTGAGGTCACGGACGGATTCGAACTTTATCTCTTTAACCCCTTTGTTAACGTTGGTTTGTTATTTATTTTTAGTGTTATGTGTACGAATATGTGTACATATTTACTTTGAACTCGTATATTTAGTAAAAATTAATTAATAGTAATTAAAACTTAAGGTTACAAATATAGTAATTATATAAATATGCAAGCAAAATATCAATTTAGAGAAGGTAAAATATTAGTATCAGTTAATTATAGAGGCGAAAGAATAAGAAAGTCAACCGGTATTAGTATTGAAAGAAACAAGTGGAATAATGGATACCCACTTAGAAGTCAAACTTTAATTCGTGAAAAATTAATAAATTTATCAGAAATACTAGATAAACATCTTGAAGAAAGAGATGTAACTAAATTAAGTATTATAAATAAAATAGAACATTGGGTAAAGGGAACAGATGAAAATGTAAAAGTTTTTAAAATAAGTAGGCTAATTGATTTGTATATTAAAGATAAAAAGCAGACTATAAAAGCGAATACTTTGAAAAAGAAAGAAAGTCGCTTAAGTAGTTTTAATGATTTCAAACCAAACAAAGAAATCAACGATATAAATAAAAAATTACTTAATGACTATATTGAAACTATCTATGAGAAAGACCTTGAAGATTCAAGTGTAAATAATTATATTAAGGACATTAAAGCACTATTTAACTGGGCATATTCAAATGATCATACGGTAACTAACCTAACTAAGTATATAGGTTATATAAGACTATTAGATAAGGAAATGTATTCTGTTACAGAAGTTGAGTTGAATCAATTAAAAAATAGTACAAATGCAAAAGGTGAGGTGATAAGATTGTCAAATAAACATCAAAACATCTGTGATTTATTCATATTCGATTGTTATACCGGTTTTCGATATGGTGATATAAAGGCTTTTAATAAAGAAATGATAACAGACAATGATACCATTGTACTTAGAAATGAGAAAACTAATGATATTGTACGAGTACCACTTTTAGAAACACCTTTAAATATATTAGAGAAATATGATTATGAATTACCAAAGTATAGTTCTCAAAAAGCAAATGAATACCTGAAGGATTTATTTACGGCTTTAAGTATGAACAGAAAAGTTAGAGTTTCGGTTCAGAAAAGAGGACGTATTTTTGATGAATTAAAACCATTAAATGAAGTAATTAGTTTTCATACTGGAAGAAAATCATTTATAACTATAGGTCTGTTAAATGGTATAAATAAGGAAATAATTAAAGCAATGTCAGGGCATAAAACAGATCGAGAATATAGGAAATACGTGGCATTCACAAATACAGATCTGAAAAATGAGATGAAAAAAAGGGATTAAGAAACCCTTTTTTTATATTCTAATTGATTTATAAAAACATCTAAATTCTTTTTTGATACCAAATAGGTATTTTGTGATTTACGACCTTTAATTGTTCCTCTTTTAATTCTGTTTAATACACCTGAATAAGATAAAGCAGTTATTTCAACAATATCATTGATAGAGTAAAACAATTTTATTGGTTCTTTAGTAGGTGATTTTTCTTTTAACTGTTTTTTAATTTCAGTTTTTATTAGCTGGTTCATTGCTGAAATAGCTTGTTCAAATAATGGCATTAAATCTTCTTGTTTTATCATTTTATATTGTTTTTATTTTAAATATAGTAATGATATTTCAATAAACAAAAGTTTTTAAATCGTCAAAAAAAATATAGATTTCCAAAATTTTTATTGATTTATTTTTAATAAAAAAACTAGATGATTATATTTAAAGTAAAAACATTTGGCATTTATGATTAATTCAAAGTGACCAGTTTAATTCTTAGTGCGAAAATAATTAAACCCATTCTTGTGTGTATGTTTAACTTTGAAAACACGGAATCTCTATATCCGTGAATAGTTCTTGGGCTTAAACACATTTTTTCAGCTATTTGAGTATAATTATCTTCTGAAAATGATAGTTTTAAAAAGATAAGTTCATTTTTTGATAATAATTTTTCAACGTCATTTTTTTCAAAATTTTGAAATGAGTTTGCCATATGAGTGGCCATTTCTTTAGTATAATAAGATCCAATGTCACAAACGGAAATAATGGCTTTCTCTAATTCGGTTGGCGCTATGCCTTTATTAACAAACCCATTAACACCTAGTTTTAACATTCTGATTAATGAAGAAGAATCATCATTCATTGAAAGAACAAGTATTTTTAATTTTGGGTATCTCTTTTTTAATTCCGTTGTTGTCTTAAACCCATCCATAATTGGCATAGAAATATCTAGTAATACGATATCTGGAATTGGACTTATTAATAATTTATTTAAAAAATCTTGCCCGTTATTTGCTTCTACAATTATATTGAATCTATTACTTAATGTCTTTAATATAGTAACTATTCCATTTCTCACTAGATTATGATCATCTACTACTGCTATGTTAATTTGGTTTTCCATGTGTGTTAATTTTAAGTGAAATGGTAATTAAAGTTCCTTGATTTGGTTGACTTTCAATATTCAATTTAGCATCAATAAGCTTACACCTTTCTTCTAAATTTATTAAACCGTTTCCTTGTTTGTATGTGTTAGAATCAAACCCTTTTCCGTTATCTTTAAAAGTTAATGTTAAGGTCTCATCTTTGTTTGTAATATTAAGAATAGCTTCAGTTGATCCTGAATGTTGCAATATATTATTGAATATTTCTTGGGTCATTCTATATAAATAGATTTTAGTTTCGTGATCCATTTCGGGAATAAATTCTTCCCCGGTTCTTAGAATTTTGATATAATCTAATCTTGACATTCGTGCAATATCCTTGTCAATCATATTTAATAGTCCAAAACGTTCTAGGTTTTCTCCTTTAATGGTAGTTGATAATTCTTTTATCTCCATAATCAGTTTATCAGCTATGTCAGTTACTTCATCAACTTTTCTTTTATCATCTTCTGTTTCGTAATTAAATAAGCTTAAATTCATTTTAACCAATGTCGCCATTTGCCCTATATTATCATGTAGTTCTCTAGAAATATTAGACATGGTTTGTTCCTTAATTTCAATTTTAGTAGTTAATAACAATTGCTTAGCTTGTTCTTTTTCCCATTCATATTCTTCTTGCTTTTTTCTATATAGTAGAACAAAAGAAATAATAAACACTAACAAAACACCCATTAAAAGAGTACCAGAAGCAATCGGTATTATAAAGTCAATATCATTTATTTTCATAAGTATATTTATTACGATTCACATCAAAATATAAAGCTATTAAGTAGCCTAGGTAGAGGGTAATTCCAGAATAAAAATTTAAGTCGTTTAACCATATTACTCCTAAATGAAAATTATAAAATGTAAAAGAAAAAAATGTAATGCTATAAAAAAAAAGTGTAAGTGTTGCCAACCAAAAAACTGCACGTTTAGTTACATTCACTTTTGTCGGCAATAAAATCATTTGTTTAAAAGTTTGTAGCGATAACCATATACCTAAGCAACATAATAAGGTCAATCCATGTGAAGGGAAAATATCATTTTGATGCCATATTGAATTAGATATTGAAATAAAAATAAAAATAATTGTGATGAAAAAATCAATGCCTCTCCTATTATTAAATTCATTACTGAAAATTAACCAGAGCATTATCATTGTTGTTGGTAATAAAATATGGTATAAAATTAATGGATTCTCAATTGGGAAAATCCCTGACCAACTCATTGATTCACTAATTAAGGTTATAGTTATTAGTAAGATAAGGAATCTAAATGAAGTACTTAATCTTTCTATATTGATTACGCCGTATATTACGGCAATTAATAAAAGTGATAAATAAACAATATACCTTGGATTCATAGAGCCCAAGGTATAAAAAATATGTAATAAGTTATTACTTTGGATAATTTTTAGGGCATATAGGTGGACATGGATCTAAGAAATCTACAGCAGAATTTTCAACAATATCACCATTAGAATCCAAACCAGCTAAAATTACGGTAAATGCTTGTTGTGCATCTGGTTTACCTAAATCACTTAGGTTAACTGCTGGCATAACAAAAACATCCACTACTGCACTATTATTCATGATAGCTTGCATGTCTGATTTTTCAATCGTAAATCCTTTCAAAATATCAGTACCGCTTGGAGGATTTTTTAGTAAAGCTTTACTATTTAATTGGTATGCTTTTAACATTTTTGTGGCGTCAAGCCAATTTAATGAACTACTCATAATTATTTATTTTAAATATTAATTTCGTTAAAAGTATTGGCACTAAATTCAGCTTCAAAGTTTACATCCTAAATTCAACATAAACCGAGTGTTTTAGGGCTGTTAGACTGTGTGTTTCGGGTTTAAAAACCCTAATTTTAGGGTCTAAAATTCTGCCTTAATAATTGAGTTTTACCACATAAATATCTTCACATTTATAATTATTGATTTGATGATTTATCAATTAATAAAAAAAACCAAAGCTTAAAGACGCAATAAGTCGGGTTCAAAAACCCTTTATTGGATTATTAAGAGTGTTAAATGTGTACAGCAAAGTAAATCCAATATTAATTTGATAGGTTTATAGTAACTTAAATTAATACCAAATATTATGGGAATAAAAACAGGTCCAAAAAAAATTGCTAAATCAACAGGCAAACCAGATAAACGGCAAAGAGACAATAAAAAGACTCCTGGTAATACACCTACATTAAAACCACACAAACATAAGAAGGGGGATTAATAATGGTAGAGGTTTACAAAAGTTATATGATTGATTGAATGTAAACATTTGATGATATTCAATCAATTGGTAAAATGTATTATTTGACGCGTATAATTCCATCTCTGGTAGCCCAATTTAAATTTCCATGTTTCACTGCTACTGATACATTTTCTATTAAGAATCATTTATAATAGAAGCATGGCCTTGATTTGAATAAGGTTATATGTTATCATTTGAGTTACGTAAATCTAGCCTAAAAACATAACACTTATTAGGGTCAAATAACCCTTTTGTATGGGTTGTTCAGCTCAATATTGTCAGTCTTAACAAAATAAAATTTACAAAATGTATTTAAGGTTATAATTTAAATAGTTTTGAAAAGAAACTATAATTTACCATACATATATTACCTATGAAATCGTCAACATTAGAAAAGATAAAACGTTCGAAACCAAATAAAACGACAGATTTTGATTTGAGTAGTTCCCGAATAAAAAAAGTACCTATTGAATTAGCAGTTTTTAAAAAACTTAAAACATTAAATTTATTCAATAATGAATTAACTGAATTGCCTGATTTTTTTGGTGAATTAGATAATGTACAAAATTTAATTTTAGGAAATAACAACTTAATTTTGTTCCCCAAAGCATTAACCGATTTGAAAAAGTTAAAATCACTTTCCATTAGGTCAAATAGGTTGACTGATTTAATTGGATTGATGGACTTAAGTGATAATTTAGAAAAGTTAGATTTAACCGACAATAAATTAAACGTTTTGAGAATTGATTTTTCAAAATTCGATAAAATAAGAAACATAAACTTAAGTGGGAATTTAATAGAAGAATTCCCAAAGTCATTAATTTCTGAAGGCTTAATAACACTTAACTTGTCGTCAAATCAAATAGATACCATACCTTCGAATATAAGTGAATTAAAAAACTTAAGAGAACTCGACTTGAGCTACAATAATATTTCAAACTTACCAATTGAACTTTGTGAATTAACAGAATTAAGAACACTTAATTTAATTGGTAACAACCTTACCGAATTACCAAAAGATTTATTCAAATTAACTAAGTTAAAGAAACTTGAATTAACAGGGAATAAGTTGGAAACAATTCCAATTGAAATCCAGAATCAAGGTTTAAAGGGAGTATTGAATTATTACATTCACCTAGGGTCTTCTGTAAAATTAAATGAAGCAAAATTGTTAATTGTTGGACAAGGAAATGTTGGAAAGACTTTTCTAATGAATAAACTTATTACAAATAAAACACCTGAAGTTGCTTCAACTACAGGTATTGATATATTAAAGTGGAAATTTTTGAACGCGGATGGTGACTTAATTAGACTAAATGCATGGGATTTTGGAGGTCAAGAAATTTATCATTCTACCCACCAATTTTTTCTTACTAAAAGATCTTTATATTTATTTGTTTGGGAAGCGAGAAAAGATGAAAATATGATCAATTTTGATTATTGGTTAAACATCATCCAAATCCTAAGTGGTTCTTCCCCTACAATTGTGGTTATGAACAAATCAGATGAAAGAGTTAAAGAAATTGATGAAAAATCATTGCGTGAAAAATTCCCAAATATTCAACAGTTTATTCAAGTAAGTGCGGAATTAGGTCATAATATCGATCGATTAAAGGAAGCTATTATAGAACAAGTTTTGGTACTTCCACATATAAATGACAAACTTCCTGAAGCTTGGGGTAAAATTAGAGCTAAGCTAGAGTCTATAAATGATGATTACATTAGTTATGAAGATTATAAATCTATTTGCAATGGTTTTGGACTTAGTAAAGAACAGTCAAAATATGTTAGTAGATATTTTCACGATCTAGGTGTAATAATTCATTTTTCAGACAACCCAATTCTTAAACCAGTAGTTTTCTTAAATCCCCAATGGGTTACTAATTGTGTTTATGACATACTTGAATTAAAAAGTGTTATTACTAATCATGGTTTATTTAGTCCAGATTTATTAGAAGATAAAATAATGGGCTACGACTCTCAGCAAATTAGTTATGTCATTGAACTAATGAGAAAGTTTGAATTATGTTTGAAATTATCAAATACTAAATATATAATTCCAGAATTGCTTAAACCTAGTTACCCAGACAAATTAGATATTCAAATAAATAATGGAATTGGAATTGTGTATAAATACGATTTTATGCCTGCTGGAATTGTTCCCAGGTTAATTGTTCGATTAAAAAACTCTATATATGAAGATTATTATTGGAAAAACGGTGTGTATTTAAAACATGAAGATTCTTATGCCCTTATCGAAAGTAATCAATTTATTAGAGAGATTAGAATCAACGTCAATGGAGATGACAAAGCTCTTCTTTTAGGTATTATCAAAAAAGAATTAGATCATATAAATTCAACGCTTAACTACCCCATACATAAAGTAGAAGTTATGTGTTGTTGTGTTAAATGTAAAAAGGATGAAAATCCATTTATGTTTGATTACAAATATCTTACGAAAGCAAAGTTGAAAAACTTTGAATATGTACATTGTCAAACCCATCTAGTAGACGTTAATTTATCGACACTAATTGGGCCTTATGAAGTTTTTAATGTGGAAGATAAAGAAATGTTTTCTTTAAATGAAAAATCCTTGTTATATGATCTTATTGAAATATCATCAAGAGTATTAGAGAGAAAATTCACTACTCCCTTAGAGGATATAATAACAGATAATTACACTGATGGATTAAGATTTAAAGGGTATTCGGTTACAGATCAAACTAGAAGTGGACGATCAAAAATAAATAGCGGAGAACTGGACATTATGGTTCGTGATTCAAGGCAAATGCCCATTTCAATAATAGAAGCTTTTAGGTTGAATTCTTTTAGTGACAATAACAGAACTATTATTGAACACATTAATAAATTATTAATTGATTATGATACTAATGATTTAAAAGTAAATTATATACTAATATATTCTTTAGCTGAAAATTTTCAAGAAGCTTGGATTAAATATGTTAAGTATATAAAAAACTTACCAGAACATGATTTATATGATGATAATGCAGAATTAATCTCATATGCGCCTAAAAAAGAGTTGAGTAAAAGAAGAAATATAAAAATTCTAACAACCCAACATTCTAGGAGTGAAGAGCCAAAAGAAATTCATCATATTTTTATAAACTTCCATTCAGGAAAATAAACGTAATAATACAAATTCACAAAAAATATAAACTAAAAACAAAACCTATGAAGATTTTAACCAAAAACGTAACGCTATTTCTTTACTTATTAGTGTTAAGTACGTTTAGTAATGCACAAAATGGACAATATAGCGCTCCTAACTTGGATTGGAGTTTAGGTGATTTTCCACCAGTAGTGCCGACAGGAGCGATTATTGAGCCTTTTAATGGAAGATCTCAAGGAGATTTACAAACATCCGAACAATCAGGCGAAGATTGGTGGTATGATATTGTACCACACACAGAAGGTGGAGTGACAGATGGATATGTAGTTTCAGGCTATGCAACTTGGTTGGATGTGAATATTAAAGAATCTCTAGTTGGTGGTGTATTTGATAAAATTGCAACTGGACCAGATCTTGGTAGACCTGTTTTAGATGGAGAGACTATTTCTGGAAAATTAGCGACTGTTGGAGAATATAATAAACATGGCAAAATGTTATGGTGTAAGGGATACTTTACGGCTGAAGAAGGAGCTATAGGTTTGACAGCCACCTCTGACGGAGGATATGCATTCATTGGCTGGGGTAATACATCAACGGATTTAAATGGAAACCATATACATTATAATCCAACAACTACAGATGCAGGGTTTGATTTAACTGATCAAAGTATAGCAACTGTAAATAAAAAGAGTAAAATGTTGGTTGGAAAAGTAGATGCAGATGGAAATTTACTTTGGGTAAATGCATATGGATATTATGACTTTTCATATGACATTGACAATAATACACCATTGGCAAATACAGATGATAATACTGCTTTGCACGCAAATATATTTGGTACTGATATTATTGAAAAAAATGGTAGAATTTTCATAACAGGTATGAGTACAAATGTAAGTAACAGCAATTATAATGTTGTAGTTATGGAGCTAAATGAAGACGGTAAAGTTATTCAAAAAAATATGTTAGGTGAAACAAATACGACTTTCAATGCTAGAAAAATAGAGTCAAGTATTGATGGGAATTCACTTTATATTTCTGGAGATAGAACCATTATTGGAAGTAATAAAACGGATGCAGTATTATTTAAATTAAATGCTACTGGGTTAAATCCAGTTAACTTTTCAGGTTATCCTTTATTTAATAATGTGAATGCAGCCATTAGATACAGTCCAAATAACAAGAAAAACGTTGGTTGGGATGTTAAAGCATTACCAAACGGAAAAGTAGTTTGGGGGGTGGTTGAAGACTGTGAAGGTTGCTTAAATGGAGGTCCGAATAATTCTGGGCCCGGTCATTTATTTTTATTTGATGAAGCAGGAGGTACACCAACTAAAAACATAAACCTTCAAAACATAAATAGTTATAACTTTTCAAAAATACAAGCTTTTGATTTTAAAATTGGACTAACACCAACCTCTAATGGCGGTTTTGCTGTAGTCACATCAATAAAAGGAACGCCAATAGAAACAACATTGCAAAATAGTATTGTTACTGACCTTGAGAATAAAGTAGCGGGTAATGATATCATTTCTCAACAATTTATAGATAAAGTTTGGTCAACAGATTCATATGTTGCCAAGTTTGATGGAAATGGAAATTTACTTTGGGATAAGTCATGGGATGCTTTTAATACTCCAGCTGAATTATACCCGGGTGACTACAAAGAACAAGAGTGTGTATATTCAATAATTGAAGATACAGATGGAGGCTTAGTACTTGTGGGTAATTGTAGTAAAAATAAAGATGACTATTATTTGGCCAAAATATTAAGTGATTGCGGGCAGCACACAGTATTTGATGTGTTTCCACAAGATGGTTACATTAGTACTGACCAAACTTGGAATAGTACAACGTCATCATATACGCCTGGGATAATAAAAGTAGTGGGTAACTTAACCATAGCAAGTGGTGTAACTTTAACGATTGATAATGTGACGGTTGAATTTGCTGATTCAAGAACAATGTTCACTAGTACCAAAATTATAATTGAACCAGGTGGTAATTTAGTTGTTAAAAATAATGCAAAATTAACTTCACTGTCTAATTGTGAAAATTCTATGTGGGACGGTATTGAAGTGCGTGGTGTAACTACTGACAATACGCAGTCTTATACAATTCAAGGGCACGCTAAATTTGAAAACGCTGTAGTTGAAAATGCAACTGTAGCCGTTAGAAACTATGGTAAATTTGAAAATGGTGACATAGATTGGGCAAGTAGAGGGGGAATTATACAAGCGTCAAATACAACTTTTTTAAACAACAGACGTGATGTTGCTTTTTCTGCCTACCAAAAAACATTTAGTAACGGAAACTTAGCTAATGATCGTAGTTATTTTAGAGATGTTGACTTTATAACAGACAATGGTTTTAACCATGCTAACACTATGAATCATGTGACCATGTGGAAAACCTATGGCATATCATTTATAGGTTGTAATTTTGCTGACAATAGAACAGGTGGTGATTGGACTTCAACGTATTTAAAAAACGGAAATATACATAATGCGGGTATACGTTCAGTAGATGCACAATATTCTGTAAAAGGTAAATGCGAAAATGGTCCAGTAAATTGTTCTGGCGATTTGGTAACAAACCCAAGTGGGTGGAAACCAACTACTTTTAAAAATTTAGATTTTGGTATTTATGCTGCAAATACGTCTACGGAAAACGCAATACTAGTAGACCGTTGTGAATTTGAAAACAACTTAGATGGTATTGTAATGATCAAAACTAATTCTGCCACTGTTACTCGAAATAAATTTATTACTAATGCTACCGCAAATAACAACTACTTACCGTTTACGCAATTATCTACTGACCCTAGTACACAAATTGGAATAAATGCCAATGTAATGGCTGAATTTCGTTTTGAAGAAAATCATTTTACAAATACAGGTGTAGACAATTCAGTTGGTATTATGTCTGCCAACTTAGGGGAAAGTAGTGAGGATATTTACAAGAACTACTTTACCAATTTAAAATATGCCAATTTAACACAAGGTAAGAATAGAAACATTGATGGTACCGAATCTGGAGAAGAAGGTCTTCAGTTTTTATGTAATGAAAACACAAACAACGTGAAAGACCATTTAGTGCTGGGTACTTTATGGAGTGATCCAACTTGGCCTGAATTCTCAAGTGATACTTATGGTGTAAAAGCTGAAAATGGAGCTATGACGTTAAAGTCGGGGGTGCAATTCACTCAAAATGGAGCGCCACTTGAAGATTATGATAACGAATCTGAAAATTCAGTTAAATACTGGTATGATAACACAGTAGGTGCTGAAATTCCTATTGAATATAGTGCAAATTTTGATCCACAACCTGTTCTTTCAAATTTAAATTTTTGTATTTCTAAACTTAACAGTTACCCAATAGTAAGTTTACCATTATCAAGTGTAACACAATTGACTACTGAATTTGAAACTGTTTCAACTGAACTAGAACAAAAAAGACTAGACTACCGTGCGTTATTAGACTGTGGCGATACAGATGGTTTACTGTTGTTAATTGCAAATTTAACACCTGCTACAAAAAGTGTGTTAAGGCAAGAATTATTGAATTGTAGCCCGTATGTCACAACTGAAATTATTAAAGCAACTATCAATAACACGGAGGTTAATTATCCAAATTCATGGGGGTTAGAGTTAATATTAGCTAATATAGATATAGTACGTACCCCCAACTTTTCACAGTTTTTAAGTACTAAAACTAACCCAATGCCACAATGGATGCTTAATACCATTGGTTGGTATATTCAAAATGGAATTAGTTTAACACCTAAAGCTATAAAACAGTCAGAAATATCTTTATTGACCTATGAACGTAGCTTTGCTTCAGACATGATTATTCGTAATGTAAAGAACGACACAACAGGTACAGATTTGGATTCGGTAAAGTATTGGATTGAGCAAAAAGGAAACGTTGACGCACAAGTTAGGGTGATTGATATTTATTTACAAAAAAATGACTTGACAATGGCACAAACAAAAGTTAATGACTTGAATGCGGATGTTTTAAACTACCCTGCACATTTACAGGCAGAAATACAAGATGTAGTAGCATTTAAAACGGAGGTAATTTCTATTATGGGTAATGCTGGTGGCTTGGCCAATATGACAGAAACACAACACAGTTTTATGAGTAATATGGCGTCAACTGGCATAGGTGTGGCAAGATACCAAGCACAAGAATTAATTTGCTTTTTTTATGACGAATGTTTTAAGTATAGTTTTAACATTCCTGAAGCTAACAGAACCATGGTAACAGAACAACCGATAATGACTAAACCAGAACTTAACTTTAAGTTGTTTCCTAACCCAGCAAGTAATTGGGTGACTATTGAACTACCTTTAGATGTAACACCAGTAATTGTAACCATTACAGATTTACAAGGTAAACTAATTGGTAACGCAATTATTAACAGACCCATTTACATTTGGGAAACGGACCATTTACCTAACGGAACTTACTTAATTAACATTAAAACAGAAGTGGGTAACTATGAATTAGGGACTGAAAAAGTAACGATTCAGCATTAATTAATTTTACAAGTTATTTTTAGAAATCAAAAGTAAATAGTATAATAAATTACTACCCTCAGTTTATTTTGTAAGCTGAGGGTTTTATTGTAAATTTGAGTTAAGTGAAAAATATATTTTTAATTTTATTACTACTTGTAACAACCGTTGGATATAACCAAGAGGTATTAAATTTAAGGTATAATTTGAATTATAACAACACTATTTTTGAAAATATCATTGTCACTGATAGCTGTTATTATACAACAAGTTATTCAATACCAATAAATTCTAATAAAGTTGAAGGAAGTTTTATTAAAATTAATTTAGATGGCACTGTTAATTTTGTAAAACATCATGTTAGTGATACTATGAATATACAGTTTATCAGTACTCATTCAAATTTAGTTAATACATTAGATAATAAATTTGCAATCTTAGCAAAAATTACTAATTTTTCTGGGGAAAGTAGTTTAAGCTTTTATAAAATGAAACCAAGTGGTGACACTCTATTGACAACATTTATTGATAACTCTTATTTTGATGGGAATATTATTTTAAATGTAAATGAATTAATTCAAAATACTGACAGTACATTCTTTAGTGTTATTCATTTAGACAATTATTCAAGTCAAATTGGAAGCATTTCATTAACAAAACTTTCAAAAACAGGAGAACTACTTTGGAATAAATATTATTATGGTTTAAGCCCTAGTAATTATAGAATATTAAAAGGTAATAGTGTAATAAAGTATGGTGCCAACAAGCTTATAATTGGTGGGACATTAATGCATATACCTTTTGGTGGTAGTGAATCTCATTTAAACCGAATACACACCAAACTAATCGTAACCGATACCTTAGGTAATTTAATAGAAGCCCGCACCTATTGGGAAGATTCTCTTAATTACACCGTTAATGGCTTAACTAAAACGGTGGACAATGGGTTATTGTATTGTGGTAAATATGGAAGGTACTTTGAATATCAAAATGGTGTATATTCTAATTCTTTAAGATACAAAGGTCAAATTACCAAGTTAGATGCCAATTTTGATTTAGAATGGCGCCTTGAATTAGGGCATTATGGCAGTGCCAATTATGGTTTAAATAATTTAATAACCTTAAATGATAGTGAATTTGTAGCGGTAGGGAATACATACACTAAGGATAGTAACGGAATACCTAATGGCCGAGTAGGTTGGCTGGTAAAGTTTAATATTACAGGAAAGGTATTATGGGAACGTAAATATACTAAAGTTCCATTGTTTGATGGAGAAATAAATGCTCCTACCCACATTTTATATGATGTTGATATGACTACAGATAGTGGTTTTGTCATGATGGGGCAATCTAATAACTATTATGGAGATAATGGCGTTGGCCCTGGGCAACAAGGTTGGTTGGTTAAAGTTGATAAACATGGCTGTTTAGTACCCAATTGCCAGCAGTATGATAACATTGACACTACAACTACAGACACCACAGTTGTAGATACCACAGTAATAGAACCACCATTACCACCAAAAGTAATTCCTGAA
>Ga0105354_1001594_pt1 | contig 13960 bp, 7 predicted proteins | sample GOMGulsemesocosm_FD_83658 | JGI IMG/M metagenome (GOLD analysis project Ga0105354, IMG submission 83658) | Methane-oxidizing microbial communities from mesocosms in the Gulf of Mexico - GOM9B Gulf of Mexico | ecosystem: Environmental > Aquatic > Marine > Cold seeps | place: USA: Gulf of America...
GCAACGTACTACAGGTATGCATGCACGTTCTACAGTTGGAACAATGTCGGATATTTATGATTTGTTACGATTGTTGTTTGCAAGAATAGGAACAACAAATCAGCGTATTGAACTTTCTCGGGCGTTATTTTCGTTTAATTCAACAGTTGGGAAATGTCCTCGTTGCAATGGTATAGGTAAGGAGGAACAAATAGATTTGAATTGTCTAATTAGTTCTCCTGAGAAATCGATTAGAGAGGGAGCATTGGCGCCAACCTTACCCAATGGGTATATCATGTACTCTCAAGTAACTATTGATGTACTAAATCAAGTATGCGAAGCCGAAGGGTTTAGTGTTGATATTCCATGGAATGAATTAACAGACCAACAGCGCCATGTTATTTTACATGGTAGCGAAAAAATAAAAGTACCTTTTGGTAAACACAGTTTAGAGTCGCGCTTAAAGTGGACAGGAATTAAGGCCAAGCCAAGAGAAGAAGGGCATTATAAAGGAATGATTCCGATTATGTCGGATATTTTAAGAAGAGATAGAAATGCTAATATTCTTAAGTATGTGCATGCGATAACTTGTTCAGATTGTAATGGAACACGTTTAAATAACGATGCGTTGAGTGTTACTGTTCAAGGAAAATCTATAGCAGAAGTAGTTACCTTAGAACTAAACGAACTAAAATCATGGATTCAGTCGAGCTCTTGGAACACCGTTGCAAAAGAAATTATTGATAAAATAGAAGCTCAAGTTGATTTGTTAGAAGATTTAGGCTTGGGTCATTTAACCTTAGACCGTTCTTCAAAATCGCTTCGAGCAAGTGAAATTCAGCGGATAAGAATAGCCAATCAGATTTTAGTTCCATTAAGTGATGTGTTGTACGTTTTTGACGAGCCTTCAATAGGCTTGCATTCTGAGGAGAACGAAAGGTTGATTTATCATTTTAAACAACTGGTTAAAAAAGGGAATACAGTTATTGTAGTGGAGCACGATTTGGATACCATTACCAGTGCTGATCATATTATAGAAATTGGCCCTAAAGCAGGAGTAAATGGAGGGAAAGTGTTGTTTAATGGAGCGTTAGATGAGTTTACTCAGCAAGATAAGTTGGCGGCAACGAGTCCAACTTATAGAGCTATCAATAGCGATACGGTTAAACCTGAGTTAGTTACTAAAAAAGAGGGCGATTCAATTCAATTAATTGGATGTGCTGAAAGAAATTTAAAAAATATTGATGTTGCCTTTCAGCTCGGAAAACTCAATGTGGTTAGTGGAAGATCGGGAGTAGGAAAATTGAGCTTGGTAAAAGGAACTTTGCTAAAAGCAGTACAGCAACAATTGGGTGTTGAAGTTGATGAACCTGTAAAGCTTTCCACTACTAAAAACATTGATGCCATCAATAAACTCATTTTTATTGATCATTCGCCCATAGGAAAAACACCAAGGAGTAATCCAGTAACGTATTTAGGGGTATCAGATCATATTCGTGATATTTATGCGAAATTGCCAGAATCAAAAACGCAAGGATTTACCAAATCTCGTTTTTCATTCAACAACAAAGGAGGACGATGTGAAACTTGCCAAGGTGCAGGAAAAACCCAAATAGGCATGCACTTTTTGGGTAATGTAGATTTGGTTTGTGGTACTTGTAATGGAAATCGTTTTAACGAAGCAACACTTCAAGTAAAATACAGTGGTTTGTCCATTGCTGAAGTGTATAAACTATCAATTAACGAAGCCATAAAGTTCTTTAAGGAGGACAAAAAAGTACTGGAAGGACTTAGCATATTACAAGAAATAGGACTCGGGTATTTAACGCTTGGGCAATCTTCAACAACTCTTTCGGGCGGAGAATCGCAACGTATTAAAATTGCCAATCAACTACAGAAAAAGGATACTGGAGATACCTTGTACGTAATTATTGAGCCAAGTATTGGATTGCATTACGACGATATTAAGTCGCTAACTCAATTGTTTGACAGCATTACTCAGAAAGGAAATACTATAGTTTGTATAGAACAGGACGAGACCATTATTGGTTGGAGCGATTGGCACATTGAATTGGGGCCTAAAAGTGGGGCAGCTGGAGGGACAATTTTTTATCAAGGAATCCCAAAATTGAAATCCGAAATTGCTCGTAATGAAATTAAAAAGGAAGAACCAAATACAATTACTACTAATGAAATTGTATTGAACGGTGTAACAACTCATAGCTTAAAAAACATTGATGTTCGTATTCCTAAAAATCAGTTGACTGTGGTCACGGGAGTTTCTGGAAGCGGAAAATCATCTTTGGTTTACGATACGTTGTTTGCAGAATCCAATGCTCGTTTTACAGAGTCATTATCTACCTATAACAGAAGTTTTTTACAGCAAAATAGCGAAGCTGAAATAGCTTCGTTCTCTGGTTTAGGACCAGCAATTGGTATTAACAGAAAAGGAGGAACTCCTTCAAAACGTTCAACTGTGGGAACGCTCTCTGGAGTTTATGATGCGTTCAGGTTATTGTATTCAAGAATAGCCCAACATGAAGGAGAAAACTATACAGCCCAACATTTTTCTTTTAACCATCATTTAGGTGCTTGTCCAGAATGTGAAGGTTTGGGTGTAAAACCAAAATGTAATCCTGAGGAGATCATTGTTTCTTCTGAAAAATCAATTTTTGAAGGGGCAGTTTCTACCAATAAAACCATTGGGTATTATGCAGATATTAATGGTCAATTTATTGCCACACTAAAAGAAGCAGCCAATCAAAACAATTGGAATATTGAACTTCCTTGGAATGAATTGACAGCCGAGGTAAAGGGTGTTATCCTTTATGGAACAGGAGAAACGGTTTATGATGTTACTTGGGAATATAAGACCAAAACAAAATCTGGAACTCAAGAACTGTCAGCAAAATGGTGGGGATTGTGTAATTATATCGATGATGAATATCAGCGAAAACTGCACAACAAAAACATCACCAATTTAGAAGAGTTATTACACGATGTTGAATGTTCAACATGTAATGGTAGCCGCTTGAAATCTGAGTTGTTAAACACTACTTTCTTAGACAAGAACATTCATGAAATTTCTCATTTAAGCATCGATTCTTGTTTGGAGTTAATTGAGAATGTAGAAGGTAAATTAGACGAAACCGTTTTAGCAATTAGTAAAGTAGTGTTAGCCCCAGTTACTCAATCTTTAAAGACGATTGTAGATCTTGGTTTAGGTTATATCAACTTAGATAGGGCAGTAAACACACTTTCTGGAGGTGAACGACAACGAGTAACACTTGCAGGACAATTATCCACACACTTGTTTGGTGTTACCTATGTGTTGGACGAACCAACAATAGGGTTAGATGCTGTACAAGTTGAAGTTTTATCGAAAGCATTAAAGAGAATTGTAGCAAATGGGAATACGGTAGTGGTTGTTGAGCACGATCCATCTTTTATCCAAGCTGCAGATTACATTATAGAAATGGGGCCAGGAGCAGGTAGCTTAGGAGGTGAAGTTATCTATCAAGGGAAGGTTGCAGATATTGCTAAAGCAAAGGAATCTGTAACTTATCAATTGTTAGAAGGAAAAGGAGAGTCTCCTGTAAAAGTGGAGAACAAGAAAGGTGATATCTTTGGAGTTAAAGGAGCATTTGCCAATAATCTGAAAGATGTGGATGTCAACTTTTATGCTGGGCAAATAACCGCAGTTACTGGTGTTTCTGGAAGTGGAAAATCTAGTTTGATTAGAGAAGTGTTATATAGTTCTTGGTTTAAAAACAGACCAGTTAATTGTACTTCAGTAAATGGCTTGGATCAATTTGAAGAAGTTTTATTGATAGATCAGGAGATTCTTTTACAAAATAGGTTGAGTACTCCAGTATCGTACACCGGAATTATTGAACAGATAAAAACCATCTTCTCTAAAACTGAAGCTGCAAAGAATTCGGGACTCAAAAAAGCTGACTTCTCTTATCAAAGTAAGAACGGGAAATGTGCTACTTGTGCTGGAAATGGAAAGCTAAAAATCAGTATGGATTTTATGAGTGATATCTGGCTCACTTGTGATTCTTGTAAAGGTATACGTTACAATGATACCGTTTTAGCTTGTAGATTCAATGAACAGTCAATAGGTGATGTTTTACAAATGACAGTTCAAGAAGCAATGGAGTTTTTCGAATCAGGAGTTATTGTAGAAAGCTTGGATATCTTAAAACAAGTAGGAGTAGGGCATATCCTTTTAGGACAAGCTGGTAATACGTTATCTGGAGGAGAATCTCAACGTTTAAAGCTGGCAAACTCTATGCTTCAAAAACGAAAAGGGTCAACATTGTACCTTTTCGATGAACCAGGCACTGGGCTTCATTATTTTGATATTCTTCAATTAATTACCGTTTTCCAATCGTTAGCTGATCGTGGTGATACAGTATTATTTATTGAACATAATAATACATTAATAAAATCTTCCGACCAAGTGATTACGTTAGGTCCAGGTAGTGGAGAGAATGGTGGAGTAATAATTGATTGAGGTATATAATGTTATAATAGCAATATAGATTTATTAAATGATGAAGCCGATTTAGTAAGCTTGAGATATAATAAAATCAGTTTTATTAATAAGCGTAACCTTATACTAATTGGTTACACTTTGGTGGTTTAGTTTCACAGCTATTTTGTTCTTATTGATTACAAAAATACATGTCCATATAACCCAACAAGCATCTACTCCAAAAGTGATTTTCTGTAGTATTGGAAGGTAATAAATCCCAATTTTTGTCTCAAAAATAAAAAAGACGATTATACTCATCGCATAACAGAGATATACAATTTGTTTCAAGCCTTTGTTTTTGAAATGTTGGAGTTCTATGAAGAGCGGAATCATTGCAATTGTCCCTAATACACCAGTGATGGTCACGATTAAATCATGATACTCGGTGTACATGAAAATGAATAAAGTCATAGTAGGTATTCCGAAATATGCGATCAATTTTGTGTTTCGGTTTTTTACTGAGAATATTTTTGGTAAGATGTAGAAGAAAGAAATCATGGTGAAACTCAGAATAATATGTGAAATTACTGCCATGAATCGAGCTCCATTTATACTTCCATTTGGAGTAATAGGCTCCATAGCATCACATAATAAGTTATGAAAAAAGCTATACCCATTAGAATTAGGATAATTAGTTGATCCTCCAGGATATGCAGATACGGCAATTGTGTATACTATGATATATAGCCCAATACCAAATATCGGGAAATAGGGAAGGTATTTTGTTTCGAATTTGTTCATTTAATTTTCGATTTTTTCGATCATCTCTTTGAATAAGCCTAATAAAAATTTTAATTTTCCAGAATCACCTGAAGCGTTAAATTTTTGATTTTCAATTTTCACACCATACCAATCTTGGGGACTACTTTCGTTAAGTATCCGATTTATTTTAATATTAGCTATTGAAGTATTCGATATGTCAATTTCTACTTCCCAACCTGGATTGTCTAAAGTTGTTATTTGGATTACTTCATCCTTCTCCCAATTTCCATCACAATTATCCTTGAACCAATTCTGTATCCAGTCTAAAATTTCCATCTGTATTGAGTTGTTAAAATAGATTTGTTTTATGCAGCGAAGATAATAAAATACTTAATAGCTATTACTTAAGCTACTGTAAATGTAGTATAGCTACTGTTATGCAAAATACTTATAGTAGTTTAATAAAATGTAATTTGATCAACCACATTATATCCTACACATTTAATGATGCTTATAAGAATATTTATAATTCATTAAAAACACTACTCTACATTTGTAGAAAATAAAAAGAACCTCTACATTTGTAGAGTTAAAAAAGGAGATAACATGAAAAAAACGACCATTTTATTAGTTTCATTTATAATGATACCTATGTTACAATTTGCACAGGCAAATAATGACATTATAATAGAAGTAAAAAAACAGCTTTTAGAAAATTATATTTTTCTCGATAAAGCAAAGGAAACAAATACACATTTAGACAAATTAATTAATAACAATTATTTTAATCAATTTAAAGATCCAGTAGCATTAGCAAAAGCTTTGTCTAAAGAAATGCAAAAAATCACTAAAGACAAACATTTAAACATTGCTCCACCAAGGCCGCGAAGATCTCAACAGGATACAACGAGTTTTGTATCAAGACATTTGTCTAATTATCTAAGGTTTAGAGAGTCAGGGTTTCAAGAAGTGAGATTGGTTGAAGGAAATGTTGGTTATGTAAATTTAAAAGGGTTTAGAAGAGAAGATCTTTCAAAAGTAGATGCTATTATGAACTTCTTAGCTACAGCAGATGCTATTATTATAGATTTAAGAGAAAATGGAGGCGGAAGTGTTCTAGGAAACTATTGGAGTAGTTATTTTTTAGAAGAAGGCATTCATCTTAACAGTAGATATACAAGAGTAACTAATAAAACTATAGAGTACAGAACCGTTAAAGTGAATGGAAAGAAAAGACTTGAGATGCCGATCCTTATATTAACTAGTAATTTCACTTTTTCTGCAGCAGAAGCTTTTGCGTACGATTTACAAAGTAGAAAAAGAGCCACTATAATCGGAGAACATAGTGGAGGAGGTGCACATCCAATAAATTTTAAGAGGTTGGCAAAAGGTTTTGGGCTGATTGTTCCAGATACTGAATCTATTAACCCAATAACAAAAAGCAATTGGGAAGGCATAGGTGTTATTCCAGATGTGAAAATATCTAAAGAAAATACTTTAAACAAAGCGAAAGAACTAGCTAAAATAGCGGCAAAAAATTATAGAGAAACACCTTTTAAATTGATAGAATCTATTTTGAATCAAGAGCGTATATCTATAATAGATGAAAACAGAGTATGTGAATTACTTAAATTATTATTAGAAAGAAAGCATTTAGAAGACTTTATGATTAATAATATGGGGTACTCTTATTTAGGAAACAAAAAAATAAAAGCTGCGAAAACTATTTTTAAATCAAATACAAAGATTTTCCCAAACTCTCCAAATGCACATGATAGTTATGCTGAATTATTGGCTAATATTAAGCAAAATGAACTAGCCTTAAAATATTATAAAAAAGCTGTTGAATTAGCAGAAAAACAAAATGATAGACAACTTAAGACATATAAAAGCAACTTGAAATATTTTTTGAAAAATAAAAAAGGGTAAAGTTATTACAAAGCTATAAGAGAGAGTAGCTACTGTATAAATTAGAAAAACAGACATTTATCATGAAACGAATATTACTTTTATTTTTAATACTAGTTACAATGCAAGTAGCTGGACAAAATCAGTACACTAAATATTATAAACATTTAGTATTTAGAGAAACACCTTATGCACAAGTGAGAGGCAGAATAGAAATATCAAGAGAAAGAACAAAAAATGAAAATCATTATAAATTTACTTTTAATGATAAAAATAAACCAATCCTTATAGAATATCTTTATGGTGATAAGCAAATTAACAGGAAAAGAGCTGGTATAATGGATGGTTTTAGGAATATATATTCTAAAACGGTTATGAGCTATCAAGAAAACTTAGAGATACGAACTTTTTACGATACTAAAGGTATGCAATGTAAAAACGGGATGAATGTTTTTAAAGAAGTATATGAATACAATAACGAAGGGAAAAGAATTGGAGTTAAATTCTATGATAGGGATAATAAATTGACAAATAATACATGGAACATTGCCGAGTATATTTGGAAACCAGTAGGAAAATATAACATGATAGAAAAGCGTAAAAATGTTAAGGGAGAATATGTTAACATGCGGCCTTATTACCATTTCATGACAACGTTATACAAGTATACTAAAGACGGGATGCTAATTTCTATGAATCACATAGATGAGAGTCATAATTTAATAAACGATTTTGACAATGAATATGGAATTTCCATGGATAAAGCAGAATATGATAATAACCTTAATTTAATTGGCTTTAAATTTTATAATACTAAAAAAGAACATACAATAGGTTCTTTTCTTAAAAGTGCTGGAGGTAAAATAGAATATGACACTAATGGGAATTGTATAAATTATGCAACTATTAATTTAGATGGAAGATTAATGATATCAAGAGGAAAAGCCTATGATGTATATAAGTTCGATACTTTTGGAAACAATATAGAAGTAGCTCATTACGGATTAAATCAGCAGCCAGTAGAGTTTAGAGGCTATTCAAAAATTAATTTTATATACGATACTAAAAATCCTTCTAAAAAAAGGAAAGTTTTAACATTAAAAAAGTAGTAGGCTTTAATTTTATAAGGATAAGAGTAGTTAATAAAAAGCTAATGTATAAATGAACGAAATATGGTAAAAAAAGCTTTAGTAATATTTAGAGATAATTCTAAACGTGAGCTTAGTCTCAAAAACAAATCTTCAAAAACTGTATTAGTTATTATTTGTCTTTTATGTTTTACATCAAATATAAAAGCACAAGAGTTAAATAAAAACATTGACATCCTGATGAAGAAATTTATTAAACTTGATCAATTTTCAGGAAGTATCCTACTTGCTAAACATGGTAATGTTTTATATGCTAAAGCATTTGGGGATGCTGATAAAGACCATCATGTTAAGAATAATTTAAAAACAAAATACGATATCTGTTCGATGGGTAAAATCTTTACTGGAGTTTCTATCTTACAGTTAGAAGAACGAGGGAAACTAAATGTAGAAGACCCAGTAATTAATTATTTAGAAGATTTTCCATTAGGTAATAAAATTACAATTCATCACTTACTTTCACACACTTCAGGTACAGGGAGCTACTTTAGACATACAGATTATAAACTAAAAAAAAGTGAAATCCGAAATGTAAACGATATTCTTCCATTAATTTATGAGCAGAAATTGAGGTTTGATAACCCTGGAGAACGATTTGCTTATTCAAATTCGGGAATAGTAATTTTAGGAGCAATTATAGAGAAGGTAACTGGTCAAACTTATTCAGATTATATTAAAGAAAACATACTTATTCCAGCCAAAATGGATAATACAGGGATTAAATTTTTGGATGATGTTGTAGAAAACCGTGCAACTGGTTATATAAAAACGATATCAGGGCAATTCCATAAAAATATTTATGAAGTACCAACAGCAGGGCCAGCAGGCGGGATTTTATCAACAGTAGAAGATTTACTTAAACTGGATCAGGCACTTTACGGTTCTGTATTACTTAGTGATACATCTAAACAAAAAATGTTTACAGCTTTAAATGATGATTATGGATATACCCTTCAAGTAGAGAGTAGACACGGTAACAAAATTGTTGGTCATGGTGGAGGAGCACCAGGTTTTACTTCAAATTTTTCTAGATATTTAAAGGATAAATATACCTTGATTGTATTGTCAAACTATGATCGTATAGCAAGAGAAGTTTCTTATGGTATTGAATCTATCGTATATAATAAAAAATACCAATTGCCAAAACAAAGACTAGCACAATTTATTTATAAACAAATAAATAGAATTACCAGCTTTAAATCTAATAAACAGATTGCTGATTTTTTAGAGGATAATAATTATAAACTGAGGTCAAGTGGACACTTGAATTATATAGGTTACGAATTGATGCGAGAAGGTAAAAAAGATTATGCTCTCAAAATCTTTAAATTCAATGCTTATTTATTCCCTGATGATGCTAATGTTTATAATAGTCTTGGGGAAGCATACGAAGAGAATAAAGAGTATAATTTAGCTCTAAAAAATTATAAAAAATCTGTTGAGGTCGCTAAAAATAATTCTCATCTATTACTAAATTCGTTTATTAAGGAACTCGAAAGGTTTAAGGAAAAAATAAAATGGTGAAATGGGCTTGCAACAAAAATTCAGGTGTTATTTCTATATATTCAAAGATAGCCGATTTTGTGTCAACTTATTTTAGGATGGGATGATCCGTATTTTACTAAAACAGAATATGATATAAAATAAAAAAATCCTAACAAATATTTGTTAGGATTTTTGTGACCTCGGAAGGATTCAAACCTTCAACCTCCACAGCCGTAATGTGGTGCACTATTCAGTTATGCTACGAGGCCGTTAAGCGAATGCAAATATAGTACTTTTCTTTAATTACAAAACTAAAGATGAGCTTTTAGTTTTTGCAGAATGAATTATAATACAATTAGGTAGTTATTTTATAAAAAAGGTGAAATCATAGTAAAAAAGTATTCAAAATGATCTGGGTAACGAGTGTCCCTTAATCTAATTGAGGTTGTACGGCATTCCCTTAAAAGAAATGAAAATAAAAATTTTTATGATAAAGATCGTAGCAATAATATTTGTTACGTTTTTTATTTTTATAATTTTGCGACCTTTATTTTAGAGTAATGAAAAATAAGGTTTATCCATATAATGAAAGTATGAAGAGTCATTTAGCCTTGTCTTTAGGTTTAGGAGTATGGATATTTATTTTTTTGTTTTTTATAGAACCTTTTGAGTTAGGTCGGTTTTCATTATCCTTGAAACTGTTTTTAATAAGTGTATATTGTATAATAGAGGCGGTAAGTTATATTATACCATTACAGTATCAAAAAATAGTAATAAAGCAGCAAGACAATTGGTACTATAAAAATGAGTTTATTTTTATACTCTTGTTGGTATTGGTAGGTTTTATATTCAATTATTCTTTTTATTGGATTGCGGTACCACATCAAACAAAGGCCTATTCAATTCCTTTATTTATTGAGTTAATTTATGGACCAGCCATATTAATAGTACTTCCATTTGTAGGAATAAGTAGAGTGTTAATTTCGCAGAAAAGAGAAGAGGTAATTAAGGAAAAAGAAATTCCAGAAAAAGTAACGATTCAAGGGGAAGGAAAAAACGAATTTACCAAATTGAAATTGGTTCAGTTGGTTTATGTAAAATCAGCAGATAATTATGTAGAGGTATATTATGTAGAAGAAAACACATTACATCAAAAAGTTTTAAGAGGTAAAATTTCTAAGATACATAAAGACTTTCCAGAATTAATAAAAACACACCGTTCGTACTTGATAAATCCATATCATTTTAAGGAATTCAAAACCGAATCAGATAAGTTTTATTCGTTGTTAGACTATGGGGTTAAAGTACCCGTTTCTAGAACATTTAAGAAAGCAGTAATAGAGCATTGTAATTAGCCACAAACTAAAGGTAATTCACCACAAACGAGTAATAGTAACGGATTTAGAACATGTTGTTGTTAGTTTTGCAAAAAAATGATTTGTAAAACTAATTCCAATACTATGACATTTAAGGTATATATCATTGCAATATTATGTGTATTTACATCCTCTATTTATGCTCAAAAAACAATTGTTTCGGGGCAAATAAAAGACAAGGCGAACCATAGTATCCCGTACGCCAATATTGTATTAAAAAACACTATTCAGCAAGAAAAAGTAATTGGAGTAATGACTGATGAAAATGGAATGTTTGAACTTGTGGCACCTCAAGGAAAGTATCTTTTAACCATTACCGCAATAAATTTTACTATTAAAACTATTACAATTGAGTATTCAAAACGTGTAAAAAAGCAAGACTTAGGAGTTATTATTATGGATGAAAGCCTTGTAGATTTAGATGCTGTAGTAATTAATGGAACAAAGTCATCTTATAAAATGTCTTTAGATAAGAAGGTATACACAGTTTCAGATGATATTATAGCAAAAGGAGGAACACTATCAGATGTATTACAAAATTTACCTTCAGTGCAAATAGAGTCCGAGGGGAGTATTAGTATACGTGGCGATCAGAATGTAACTATATTAATAGATAATAAGCCAAGCGGATTAGCAAGTACAGCCGAATTATACAATACCATTCCAGCCAGTGCAATAGCCAAAATTGAAGTAATAGTTAGCCCGTCTGCAAAATATGCGGCGTCTGAAACAGGAGGTATTATAAATGTCATATTAAAAAAAGGGCAAAAAAAGAATAATGCAACTAGTATTGAGGTATTTTCTGGTTATCGCATAAATAGTGGTCTTAATGCAAATATTAACAGGAGAGGGGAAAAAGGATCTTGGTATATTAACGGTGGACTGGGATATGCAGAACCTCAGACAAAAAACAACTTGTCGTTATTGCAATGGGATGAAATATTAGATAAAAGCGAACAGGATTCAGAAAGAAATAGAAAACAATTTTATGCTATAAGTACTTTAGGTGGAGATGTTAAACTTAATAAAAAGAATTATTTTGGAGGAAGTATTACCTACAGAAAAGCAAATGCGAATAATAACAATTGGACATCGTATAAAGATTTTAATCAGTCTGTGTTATTGAGTCAGTCAAGGAGAGAAGAAATAGAAGATGAAAAAAGTGTATTTATAGAAGGATCGATAGATTATGAGTTCAAATTTAATGATGAAGGGCACCAAATAGAGTTTAATGCTTTAGGAGCTTATGATAAAGATAACGAAGATATTTCTATTTTGAGTACTAAAGAATTTCCTGTCATTAGTTTCCTAAATCAAGACATTACCGACAATACATCACGTAATATGCGCTATGTATTTACTGTAGATTATACTAATCAGTTGTCTAATAATAATAATAATATAGCTTTTGGGGGGCGAAGTAATTTTTCAAAAATGACAAATACTTATGATATTCATCGCTTTTTAGGGACACAATGGGAACTAATACCTGAACTTACTGGGAATACACAGTATAAAGAAATGGTAAGTGCATTATATGGGCAATACAGTAAAAAGTGGCAAAAAATTTCATTGAAATTTGGGTTAAGAACAGAACAGTCGTCTATTACTATCTCTGATCAGCAAATGAATAGTAGTATTTCTAAAAAGTACACGGATGTTTTCCCTACTGCATTTTTAGGATATAAAATTGATGAAAAAAATAATTTTAAACTGTCTTTAACAAAGAGGGTTAATAGGCCCAGTAATTGGATGATCACGCCTTTTTCATCATTTACTGACGAACGTAATATTTTTAAAGGGAATACAGCAATTAATCCCTCTTATGTATTGGGAGCTGAGTTGGCTTATGAAATGGAAACTTCTAATAGGTTACAGTTTTACCCTAGTTTGTATTATCGAAATACATCTGATGAAATGGAGTTTTTTGTTGAGAAAAAATCCTTAACTGTAGGAGGAACTGTTCAAGATGTTTTTGTGTCTACTATAGCTAATATAGGGAATTATATAGCTTATGGAACAGAAATTGGAGTGGTGTATAAGCCTTATAATTGGTGGAGAATGTATGGAGAGCTATTGCTTAATGGGTTTACACAACGAGGGAATTATAAAGGAGCTAGTTTTAATGGAGAAGGATTGATGGTATCTGGGAGGTATAATATAAAATTTACAATATTAAAATCAGTACATCTACAAGTTCAAAATTATTATAAAGGACCTATAACTACTGGGCAATATAAGCGAAAAGGATTTTATACAGTAAACATTGGACTAAGTAAAACGATTTGTAAAGGGAATGGAACCTTAGCATTAAATGCGAAAGATGTTTTCAACTCTAATATTAGGAAGATAATAACTTATGGGGTTGATTTTGAAAGAGAGTTGAGTTTACAATATAGAAGAAGACAAATAAATGTATCATTTAGCTATCAATTCAACCAAAAACAATATAAAGGAGAAAAAGGAAGTCAGTATGATAATTATGAAATTATAAACTAATAAATAGTTGTTTTTGTTCTCTGTTGATGTATTTATGGATCATACCTCTAGGCCAACTTGTAATGAATTCATTTATTAATTTATGAGACTAAGTTAAGTTTTGAAGTTGCAAGATTATCTCGACAGGGTTTGGAATCCAGAAGTCCTGTATATAAGACCTTTTGAAGAAATATATGGATTATTGTATAAACTTAAAAACAAACAAAACCCTTTGAATTATCAAAGGGTTTTGTTTGTTTTTGTGACCTCGGAAGGATTCAAACCTTCAACCTCCACAGCCGTAATGTGGTGCACTATTCAGTTATGCTACGAGGCCGTTAAGC
>Ga0105354_1001597_pt1 | contig 13925 bp, 5 predicted proteins | sample GOMGulsemesocosm_FD_83658 | JGI IMG/M metagenome (GOLD analysis project Ga0105354, IMG submission 83658) | Methane-oxidizing microbial communities from mesocosms in the Gulf of Mexico - GOM9B Gulf of Mexico | ecosystem: Environmental > Aquatic > Marine > Cold seeps | place: USA: Gulf of America...
ATTTTCAATCATCCATTGACGCATTTTAGACATGCAATCAAATTCTACTTCCCAAGCTAATCTTTCTTTAGATTTATAACGTTCATGTGACCCAGAGGTTGAGTGTCCTTGAGGTTGTGTTAATTCATTTACATGAATTAGTACCGGACAGTGCTCTTTTCTTGCTACTGCTGCAGCTCTTTGGTATACATCAACTAAGTTTGGGTAGTCCCAACCTTTAACTTTGAATATTTCGTAACCGTTTGTTCCTTCTTCTCTTTGAAATCCTTTTAAAATTTCAGAGATATTCTCTTTTGTTGTTTGGTGCTTTGCATGAACTGAAATACCATATTCATCATCCCATACGTTCATTACCATTGGTACTTGTAAAACTCCTGCGGCATTAATTGTTTCAAAAAATAAGCCTTCACTAGTACTTGCATTCCCTATAGTTCCCCAGGCAATTTCATTTCCGTCTACAGAGAATTTTTCAGTATTAATACCTTTAACTTCTCTATATATTTTTGATGCTTGAGCTAATCCTAATAAACGTGGCATTTGACCAGCAGTAGGAGATATATCAGCACTAGAATTCTTTTGTTGTGTTAAGTTTTTCCATGAACCATCTTCATTTAAACTATGAGTAGCGAAATGCCCGCCCATTTGTCTTCCTGCTGACATTGGTTCTTCTGCAATATCCGTATGCCCGTATAATCCTGCAAAAAATTGTTGGATGTTTAAAGCTCCAATTGCCATCATAAAAGTTTGATCACGGTAATATCCTGAACGGAAGTCACCATTTTTGAAAGCTTTTGCCATGGCTAACTGTGGTACTTCTTTACCATCACCAAAAATTCCGAATTTAGCTTTTCCTGTTAATACTTCACGCCTACCTAATAAACTACACTCACGACTTGTAACTGCAATTTTATAATCACTAAGCACTTCTTTTTTAAAATCGTCAAAAGTGATGTCTTTGGTAGTCTTGCTTGTATTACTCATAGGTCTATATCGATTTTCGTGAATTGCAAAAGTACAAAAAACTAAAATTTTGTGCAAGTCTAATAATGATGAAAATACTGAGTAATTCTCAATAAAAAGCTCCTTCCTTTAGTAAAAGTTTAAAAAAACAATAGAACTACAGTTTTTGATTATTAATTATTTAATCTCGGTAGAAGGTTTAACTCCCAAGGCTTGCCTCGAATGAAAAAGGTTGTTTGTTAATTTATACCTCGTATGCCTACCTCGAATATTTTGATTTAAATTATAACCATTTTCGTGTAAATAGTTTAATTAATACTTTTGGAGTAAGGGTTACTTTAAACCTAATTTTTTCAGCATAGGCTGCTTGTCCTACTTCCCATCCTAAATTTGAATATACAGGGAAATATAATTCAAAATAATCAGGAACCAAATTTAGATGAACTCCTGAATCGTAAGCAAAATTAGTCTTAGCATTATTACCAACAAAACCTACATCACCATAAGCTAAAATGTATTTCCATATTGTGGTGCTTGTATTAACAGTAGTCATCCATTCATTAGCTAAGGAATTCTCTAACTTTGATTTAAAACCACCTTCAGCAATGATAATTTGTTGACTATAAATACCAGTACTTTCTGATCGACCATAATAATTGTAATCAAAAAGATAATCTTGTGGTCTGTCTAAAGAAAAGCTAAAAAAATCAGAATTAGTATTATTATACATAAAGCCACCAGCAAAAGCTCTAAAGCTAATTTGGCGGTTATTTGAAAATATTTTTCGGTATTCATAGTTGGCAGAAATTTTACCAAAATCTTTAGCAAATTGAATGTCGGTATTCAAAGATTTGTAATTAAGTAAATTAGCGTCAGATAAACCGGCTTTTAGATTAAATACATTGTAATTTGGAGTATCGTCTGTAGTAATTAAGTTTTTCTCACGCTGCACTGTTATATTCCTAATTGTAATATATTTTCTGGCATTATCTCTTAAGTCTTTTTTATCTCTAAAGGTTAAGGTGATATATGGGTTAAACTTTTGATACATTAAGTTTTCGGCATAATGATATTGATTGTATGACAGTCCATAAGTAGTACTAAATAGATCTTTGTATTTGTAGTATTTAGTATAATTGGTGGAAATACTTCCCACTAATGATTTACTTTTTAATCCATAAATAGGTTTAATTTTATACGTAAAGTTTTTTCGAAGTAGTGTTTTATTTGTGAATGTTAAACCTGGTGAAAACCCATCATATAAATTATACCCTAATTCAGGAACATAAAATAATTGACTATGATTTGAGGCCTCTGAATCCTTAATAAAACCCAGTTTTATGGGCTTGTTAAATAGATGAGGTTTAACTTTTTGGGTGTTGTTTCTTAAATTAAATTCAGGGACGATCCCCTCGTAGTTTAATATAACTCTATCTGGTTTGTTGTTTGGAATTCTAACTACTTTCTCTCCTTCAAATCCTTCAATATATTGTTTGCTAATTACTTTGTTGTCTAGTATTTGATAAATAGAAATAGGGGTTTTTGTGAGTGCTTTATTTTTTATATTAATTACTAGTTCATTATTGTCTTCAGTGATTTCCTTAATAGTATAATCTATTTTTTCATTGGAGTTAATGTAGTCCTTCATAAACCAGCTAATGTCTTTAGTAGTTTTTGATTGTACTAAGTCAATAAATGATTTTGAGTCAATTGTTTTAGTGTTGTTATCGACATAAAATTCTTTAATTGTATTACTAATAATATTATCGCCTAAATAGTCATTCAAATACAACAATCCTACACCAGCTCTATTTTTATTCGAAATATTTACGTTGTATTTTAGTAAAGAATCTTTAGAAGTGTTTAGTTTCTGGTCTAAGTTTTTTCTAGCGGTGTATTGACTAAAATAATAATACTGATCATTAAAATTCTTTTTCGCTAATTGAAAAGAACGGATGCCCCATATTCTTGATAACGACCCTAAAAGCTTTGTATTTGGATAGTTGTCCTCTATGTACATAGCCATCAAATAACTTTCTATAGCGTCATTCAGCCAAAAATCTGTTCGTGGATTTGTATTGAAGGTATTTTTAACATACTTAGCTATTGTAGCTTTTAATATTTTTACTTCATATTGAAATCCATCAGGGAAAGGGCGAATAAAATCGGGTAATTGATTTAACCCATACACTGGGTTTCTTTTATAAGAAGTATTCGATAATAGTATTTTATGATGTGGATAGTCACCAAGTTTGTCATTTAAGAAAAAAGCAACTTTATCATGAATAATCGCTTTTAACCCAGTACCAATTCCTTTGTCGTCTATATTTGAAGTAATGGTAACTTTGTCAGTAATTACTTCGGAAAAAGTAGTGTTTTTAGTGATGTGAATTTCAGAATTAATTCTGTTGTATCCAGCTAATTCTATAACATTAAGGCTATCATTTTGCTTATTACTAACTTCATCAAAATCACTTATGACAGTATATTCTTTAGGGATAGTTATTCTTAAATCTATGTTACTATTAGGAAAGTATAAATCGTCTAAATCTTTGTTGCTATAATATACCCATTTATCGGATAGTTTACCTGGAACCAAAAACCATTCTTTTAGTTTGATATTTTGTTTAGAGTCTATTCCAAAACGGGTAAACTTATCAGAAGGAAGTTGTAGTGTATAATTTAAATCAATAGTGACACTTTCATTAGGGTTTAAAACAGAATTTAAAGAGATGGATATAATGTCTGGTTTTACTCTAGTGTATTTTAGTTCCTCAGTATTGAATTTAATAGTTGTAATATTAGTAACACCTCTTTCTTTTTCTTTTGAAAAATGTAGTTTGGTACTATATTCTTCTGCAAACCGTTCTGCTAATTCAGTTTCTCGAGAAGAATAAGAATTATTCCAATCGTATAAATAAATACTATCTAAAGGGGTATTTGTGGTGTTTGTTATCGTTATTTCTTGTTTGATATTTACTTTATTCAGTTCTGGTTGGAATTCAGCTGAAATATTTAGTTTGTTTTGCGCAATAGTAATTTGCGTAAAACAAAAAAGTAGCGTAATAAGAAAGAATATTGTTTGCTTCAATGTATGGATGCTTGTTTAGTGAAACTTATAACTCGAAGATAGGAAATAACCATTAGATATTAATCTAATGGTTCGTTAAAAAAGGATTATAATATATTCATGGTGTATGTAGAGAAAATTCGAAATGACAAATACATACAGTTAGGTCACCTCGATTGTAACGGAGATATTCCGCATGTGTCTATGATGAACCGCAATAGTAGTAATATTTAGGATGTGATTTCTCCCTTTGGTCGAAATGACATGTCATTACTAAGGAAGCACGACTGAAGTAATCTGTTAGTAGAAATACGACTGCCTGAATAAAACAGCAATTCTTTAATTATAAATACTGCGACATTACTAACAGATTGCTTCGCTACGTTACTCTTCGCTCGCAATGATGTAACCTCATAAATAAGCATGTCATTACGAAAAATGCGATTCTTCGTTCGTAATGATGTAAGTAATTTTATTGCACTCTTAGGTAGTTATCTTTTTAGTGAAAAATGTGCTTTAAACTCCTTGTCTTCTCCATTTCTGCCTTCATAGAAAACTACAAACCAATAATCAGATGATGGCAATTGACTGTTGTTGTAAGTTCCATTCCAGCCATTTCCAGAAGGAGCAATTTGGATAATAAATTTACCAAAACGATCAAAAATATTAATTTTTGAATTTGGTTGGTTTTGTAGGTTTACGATGTTCCATGTATCGTTGATTCCATCACTATTTGGAGTGAAAAATTTCGGATATTTTAAAACAAACACAGGTAATTCATAGATACCACAATTTCCATAAACATCTAAAATAGTTACTACATGGTCACCTGATAATACATCATGAAATATGTTGCTATCTTGAAAAGGTCCGTTATCTAATTGATATTGATAAGTACCTAAGCCATTTGTAATATTAATAGTGATGGTTGCATTTTCTTCAAAATCATCTGTAACACTATAGGTTGCTATTGCTGTACTAGATTCTAAAACAGTAACTGTGGTTGAGTTGTAATTACAATTAGGAGGAGTTTCAGTAGCAATCATTACGGTTTCAACGGTGTATTCTCCAGGTTGTTCTACATGATAATCAGCTCCTGTATGAACTATACTCCCATTCAAATGCCAATTGACAATAAACTGATTAGTGTCAATACCTGACTCTAATAATACATAGTTTTCAGGAGCAACAATTCCTGTTTCTGGATCAACACAAATAATGGCGTCACTAACAGTAAAATTTGGGCGTTCGTAAATAATTATTGTAAACGAATCAAAATCTAAACAAGTTGTATTCCCAGGCGCAGTTGCGTGAACATATATAGTTTCTGTATAAGGAGAGTTTTCTCCTTCAGGAATTGTTCTTGGAGTAGCAGGGTTAATTAAATCGGCTGAATTTCCACCTGGGGCAGTATAATAATTTACATCATACGTAGTACTGATGGTACTTGTTGCAGGAAGTAAGAACTCACCACAAACTGGAGGTTCATTTGTAAATGTTGGTAGTACCGGAGTTTCTGAAATTGTTACTAAAAACGATTCTTCTGCTTTACATAAAGCAGGGTCTCGTTCTGGGATACCATTTTCTGCATAAACAAATATCGTTTGTGTAGTGGTAATGACATCTCCAGCATTTAATTGTTGAATTGTAGTACTAGGAGGGGAGACTCCTAATTGTTGTTCAGTAAAATAATTCCCCACAGCAAGCGGAGGTAATGTATAACTGTCACAATGATCTTCATCATTAAATGTACCAAGGTTAATTCCTAAAATATAAACTGTAATTTTTCGTTCAATTGCACATCCTGCCAAATCGTTCCATTCATTGTATAAGTATATCTCAATACTTTCATTGGCAATTGTACCAGGGGCTATTACGTTTCCAATTAAGTCGCCGGCTTGATACATGGTACCAGTTCCGTTTTCGTCAGAATAATAATTACCATCATTTAATGCAGGTAGTGTATATTGGTCACATACGTATTGATCTCCGGGATTAGCTAATGGGGGTAGTTCTCTGATATCTACTTCAAAACTTGACTGTGTTTCGCAACCAGTTACGGGGTCTTGATAATAAATGTATATTTTACTATCAGTAGTAATAGCTTGTCCAGCAGTATAGGTTGTCGTACTAACAGGAGGATCTTGTAATTGGTCATCGACATAAAATGCTCCTGGATTGGTTAATACATCTGTAACACCTATTATATACGGAGTATCTATACAAAGTTCTACATCATCTAATTCATCTACTATAGGGAATGGATTAATTTGTAAAGTAAAGGACGTATTGTTTGTGCAATTAGGGATGTTTTCTGTATCAGGTGCAAAAATAAAAATTTCATCAGGGTTTGTTAAAATAAAACTATTGTCATTTTCAAGTGTTAATCCACCTGAGCTATTTTCTATAACTACTGAGCCTTGAGGGATTATAATTCCTACTCCTCCAGCTTGTAAATAATATTCTCCAGCTGAGAGGATAGGTAAAAGATATTTGCCACACTCAGTTGTATTTTGAGGTATTGTGATAATTGTAACTTCAAAAGAAGCTTGATTTGAACATGGCCAGTTATCAGGGTCTCCATCAGAATTGATAAAAGGGTGATCTTCTACATTGTGAATTGTATATGTACCTGATGTTGTTATACTATCACCAGGGGTAAAAATTGTTCCTGAACTATCGGTATAGTATATGTCAGCACTTGGGTCAATTGTGCTATCAGCATTTAAATCGGGAACAATAGGTAGGGTGTAACTCGAACAAGTAACTATAGGAGCATTAGCAGGTATTGTTGCTGGGGGTAAATCATAGACATTAATGTTAAATTCCTCATCTCTACATACTGTGGTTACCCCAGTATCTGGGTCTGTAAGTTCAGCGTAATAGAATATTGAATTAGGGATTGTAGTTGAAGTGTATGAAGTTCCAGTAGCTAATAAATTACCACCACCTCCCGTAGCGGTAAAAAAGTTACCTGGAGGGAATGGAGGAATTATAAATGTATTACAATTGTGTAAATCAGGTTCATATTCATCAATAAATTCAATTAAAAAACTAGACTCATTAGAACATCCATTAGCATCTGGCCCGTTGTATATATAAACGGTTCCTCCATCTATGACGAGGTGGCCAACTGGTAATTGATTTCCAGTTCCGTTAGAGCTATCATAATATTCCCCATCTGGTACCCCATCACCATTTACATCATCAATAGGAGGAAGGGTGTATTGGGTACATTCCAATACATCGTCTAAGGTAGCAACAACTGGAAGTGGGTTTACTATAATATTAAAAGTTGTAGTATCAAAACAATTAGAGTCAGTATTACTGACTATTAACGCCCATATTTCATGATTGTTAGTTCCTGTAGCAACATCAAAACTTCCTCCTAAAGAATTTTGATTATTTAAATCATTTTGAGAGGCGTAGTAGGTAATGGTAAAATCAGCCGCATTTAAGCCATTTAATATTTGAATATCTTGTACGGTTAAATTAACAGTTGTGGTATTTGGGCTTTCACAAATTTCAATATTGTTAGGTTGTGAAGCTACAGCAGCGGGATTTACTGTTAAGTTAAAATTTAGCTCGGTATTACAATAAAGCCCTGTAATAATGTTTAAAATTTTAATATAGATGGTTTCATTATTGCCGGCACTTGTGTAACTAATAACATCATTAACACTTATTGGGGCGCTAGGGATATCTGCTTGAGTAGCAAAATAAATTACATTGTATATAGCAGGGTCTAAACCAAGGTATGCTTCATCATTAAAACTTAAGTCATAATTGTATGTAGCGGAGCCATTATTACACAATGATAAGTCATCTGGAGTTCCAATTGCTATATCTGAAACTGTAATAGTACCAGGGATTTGACATGCGGTACCATTTTTAATAGCAATCACGCCATAGACTCCAGCTTGAGAAATATCTAATGTATTACTTGTTTCTCCAGCGATAGTATTTCCATCTAATGTCCATGAATGCGAAAAATCATTTTCATCTAAACCTGTAGTTAATTCAATACTGTCTCCTGCGCATATTGTAGTGTCATCTCCTAAATCTATTTCAGTGGTAAAGGATCCTGTATCTATAAAAACAGCGGAATCAAAAGTTGAATTTTTATAATCCCCAATAACTAAACGAATGGTATATGGTTCTCCAGGTGTTAATGTTGATGAAGCACTTAATACTGTAGTGTGTCCACGCATATTTAAAGTAGAACTAGCTGGGTCATCAACATTATAGGTGTCAAATAAACTGGCATTTTCGGAGGTACATCCGCCATTATAGGTATTGTCTCTAATAGTAGAGACGGTTATAGGAGTAGTAGTTCCAGGAACTATAGCTAAATTTGTTGTTGTTCCTGACGAATCGGTTAATAAGAAGGCAAATACATCAGAAAACCCACATTGCCATTGTCCGTATTCGTTAGAAGCGAATACAAAATTAAAATTAAATTCACTTGAGATAGGAACAAAGTCAAATTGTAAAAAGGCAGTATCAGTTATCAGGTCCGTTTGCCCTGTACTATTACTAATAGCTTGTAATGTAGGGTCACTACTAGAGTTTGTTTGGCTACTAGGATTTAGTCCAGTATAAATACCCTCCGTATGTTTTGCGATACCAGTACGTATAATAATTCCTTCAGTTAAGGGGAAGGTCGATCCATTTCCATCAAATTGAGCTACCGACTGTGGAGAGGAATAGGAGATGTTAGTTGGGACAATGCAGGATCCGTTTAATAACAAGTTTGTTAAATCTGTTGCAGAATAACTGGTGTCGTCAACAGTAATAGTTTGAGAAAACGATATACAAGAAAACAGTAGTAATATATAACAACTTTTTTTAAACATAACCTTTGGGGGGACTTCGTTAATAATAGGATTAGAACATTTTTTTATGCACTGAATAGTTCATACTACAATAATATACGAAATATTTTTCACAGCAATTATTGAAATGATGTTTTTTAGAGGAAATGTAATTGATTTTCGTTAAACGAAAAATCCTAACAAGTAATGCTTGAATTTTCAAACGGTATTGTTAGGAAATAGGAGTGTTCAAATAATAACAATCTAAAGATTATTATTGAAGAAAAATAGCTTTTTAGAAATTCGGACTTAACGCAAATTTTCTGTAGAAGTTGTCTAATATGTCAATAACTTCATCTTCGGTATCCACAATATCAATTAAATCTAAATCTTCAGGACTAACTGTTTTATGAGTTTCAACCATAGTAGCTTTTACCCAATCCATTAACCCTGTCCAGAATTCGGTTCCTACAAGTATAATTGGAAATTTTTCAATTTTCTTCGTTTGTATTAATGTTATCGCTTCAAATAGTTCATCCAAAGTTCCAAAACCTCCAGGCATTACTACAAAACCTTGTGAGTATTTTACAAACATTACTTTACGTACAAAGAAGTAATCATGATCAATACTCTTATCATTATCGATATACGGATTATCATGTTGTTCAAATGGTAATTCAATATTAAGACCTACGGAGGTTCCTCCTCCTAAATGTGCCCCTTTATTACCAGCTTCCATAATTCCAGGTCCTCCACCAGTAATTACCCCGTAACCATGGTTAACAATTTTATTTGCAACTGCAACTGCAAGCTCATAATATTTATCTCCCGGTTTGGTACGTGCTGATCCAAAAATAGATACTGAAGGACCAATTTTACTCATTTTTTCGAATCCGTTAACGAACTCACTCATTATTTTAAAGATAGCCCAAGAATCGTTTGTTCTTATTTCGTTCCAGGTTCTATTTAATTGTGTTTTTCCCATGTTGTAATGTTTTATTGGTTATAGTGTACTACAAGCTACAATTCTTTTGCTAAATATTTAGCTGTATGACTATTTTTTACTTTAATTATTTGTTCAGGAGTTCCTTTTGCTAAAATATTACCTCCGTTTTTTCCTCCTTCAGGGCCTACATCTATAATATAATCGGCCAATTTAACAACGTCCAAATTGTGTTCAATAATTAACACGGAGTTTCCTTTGTCTACTAATTTATGAATTACATCCATCAATACTCTAATGTCTTCAAAGTGTAATCCTGTTGTTGGTTCGTCTAAAATATAAAATGTTTTTCCAGTATCTCTTTTTGATAGCTCTGTAGCTAATTTAACACGTTGTGCTTCTCCTCCAGATAATGTTGTGCTTTGTTGCCCTAAAGTAATATATCCTAATCCAACATCTTTAATAGTCTTTAGTTTTCGGTATATTTTCGGTATGTTTTCAAAGAAATCAACACTTTCATTGATGGTCATATTCAATACATCAGAAATTGTTTTTCCCTTATATCGTATTTCTAATGTTTCTCTATTGAATCGTTTCCCTTGGCATGTTTCACACTCAACATAAACATCTGGTAAAAAGTTCATTTCTATCACACGTAAACCTCCACCTTGACAAGTTTCACAACGACCCCCTTTTACGTTAAAACTAAAGCGTCCTGGCTTATAGCCACGGATAGCTGCTTCGCTTGTTTTTGTAAATAAACTACGTATTTCACTAAAGACACCAGTGTATGTTGCAGGGTTAGAACGAGGAGTTCTTCCAATAGGACTTTGATTGATGTCAATTACTTTATCTACATGTTCCAAGCCTTTAATTTTCTTGTAAGGCATTGGTTTTTTTACTGCATTGAAAAAATGAGCATTTAAAATAGGATACAGTGTTTCATTTATTAAAGTGGACTTTCCGCTTCCGGAAACTCCTGTAACACAAACCAATTTCCCTAAGGGAATATCTATAGTAACGTTTTTTAAGTTATTTCCTGTAGCGCCAGATAAAGTTAATTTTTCACCATTTCCTTTTCTACGTTTTTTGGGTACTGCTATTTCTTTTTTACCGTTGAGATATTCCGCAGTTAATGTATTACCACTTAATAGTTCTTTTGGAGTTCCTTTAGAAATAATTTCACCACCATTTTTTCCTGCAAACGGACCAATATCGATAACATAATCGGCTTGTTCAATCATGTCTTTGTCATGTTCAACAACTAAAACAGAATTTCCAAGATCTCTTAATTGAGTTAAAGAGTTGATAAGTTTTTCGTTGTCACGCTGATGTAGCCCGATACTTGGTTCGTCTAAAATATATAATACACCTACTAATTGTGAGCCAATTTGCGTTGCTAAACGAATACGTTGTGCTTCTCCACCTGATAAGGTTTTTGAGCTTCTGTCTAAAGCTAAATAATCTAAACCAACATCTAATAAAAATTGTAAACGAGTGCTAATTTCTTTAATAACTTCAGAGGCTATTTTTTGTTGTTTTTCGGACAAGTGATTATCTAAATCTTTCACCCATACTGTTAAATCAACAATATCCATTTTGGCTAACTCAGAAATATTTTTCTCATTAACTTTAAAATGCAAGGACTCTTTCTTTAAACGACTTCCATTACAAACCGAGCAGTCATTATGATTCATATATTCTTTCGCCCATCGTTTTAAAGAAGATGAATTACTGTCATTATATTGAGAGTTTATAAAAGCTATAATTCCTTCAAAATCGATTTTATAATTTCTGGTAACCCCTAAGTTTTTTGATGCTACCGAAAATTGTTCATTCCCACCATGAAGAATGATATGTAGTGCTTCTTGAGGTATTTTTTTTATAGGATCGGTAAGTTTAAACTCATAGCGTTCCGCGATGGTTTCTAATTGCTTGAACATCCATGAACTTTTTTCCTCTCCTACAGGTGTAATCCCGCCATTTGCAATCGATTTTTTATCGTCAGGGATTATTTTATCAACGGAAACTTCATATAATTTCCCAATACCGTTACAGTTACTACAGGCTCCTTTGGGGGAATTAAAAGAAAAAGAGTTTGGTTCAGGGTTTGGGTATGATATTCCTGACTCGGGGCACATTAAATCTCTTGAAAAATAACGTGCTTCAGTTGTGTTATGCTCAATTATCATCAATACATTTTCACCATGGTACATAGCAGTATTGATCGTTTCTGTTAATCGTTTGTCATTATCTATGTTATTAGATATTTTAAGTCGATCGATAACAATTTCAATGTCATGCATTTTATATCGATCCAATTTCATCCCTTTAGTAATGTCAAGGATTTCTCCATCAACTCTTACTTTGGTAAACCCTTGCTTTGCAATGTTTTCAAATAATTCACGGTAATGTCCTTTTCTAGATTTAATAACAGGGGAAAGCATTACAATTTTTTGATCACTATAGTCAGTTAAGATTAATTTTTTTATTTGCTCATCAGAATAACTAATCATTTTTTTACCAGTTACATAACTGTGTGCATCTGATGCACGTGCATATAGCAAACGTAAGAAATCATATATTTCAGTAATAGTCCCCACAGTTGATCGCGGACTTTTACTTGTTGTTTTTTGTTCAATAGCAATAACAGGAGATAGTCCGTCAATTTTATCAACATCAGGGCGTTCCAATCCACCTAAAAACTGTCGTGCGTATGCGGAAAAAGTTTCAATATACCTACGTTGTCCTTCAGCATAAATAGTATCAAAAGCTAAAGATGATTTTCCAGAACCAGATAACCCAGTGATAACAACTAATTGCTCACGGGGTATTTTGATATCTATATTTTTAAGGTTGTGTGCTCTAGCGCCTTGAACGGCTATATATTCTTGTGTTTTTGACATGTTGATCCTAATTAAATTCAAAATCAACAAATTAAATTGTTTCTTTTGAGTTTATTTATCATTTAAAAATACAACCGTAGCTTACGGCTATGCTAATATTTAAAAACTCAACTAAACCTACAACTAATTCAATTTGCTCCTGAGCACCTTGAAGTTTAATGGTATAATGAATTGCTGATCTAAAAATTGAAGCAAGAAGCAAAGTTACTAATTTTGAAGCTTGTTTTTTTATATGTGTTTAGTAAAAAAAATATTTAGTTTAATAATCTTATTTTTTAGATGAGAATTTACCTCGAAGTATTAAAAAAAAATAAAAACATTTTTTAATGAGTTTTTTATGAGCTTTTAATGGGTGTGAAATGAGTTTTTTGTGATGTTATTAATTACTGAAAGCCTATGTACAATGTATAGTTTTGTGTTTAAAATAACCCTTTAAAAAATTAAACTATGAATTTCTTATTTAAACTTACCTTCTGTCTTTTTGTAACATCATCGTTTGCTCAAGTGGGAATAGGAACTACGAGCCCAAAAGGAGTATTAGATGTGTCGAGTACTACTTCGGGGGTTGTTTTACCTAATGTGGCATTAACTTCAACTATAGTTGAAGTGCCAGTAACCAATCCTAATGGGCCAAACATCGTTCCTGGAACATTAGTTTTTAATACAGCAACTACTACAACAGGTGCTAATGATGTGTCTCCTGGATTATATATTTGGGGTGGAGCGAAATGGCTGGCACAATTTATTAAAAGAGATTATCAATTATATTCTCAATCATCAGAATTACGTTCAATATCTAATGGAGGTTGGGAAAATGTACCCGGAATGATTGGACAAACGTTTACTCCAAAATATACAGGCAGGTATAAAATAGTAATAAACACTAGTTTTGGTGGAGGAAATCTAAAATCAAAATCGGGGTCTCATGAGAGAATTGCCGCACAAGAAGGGGATTTCAGATTTCAATTTACTGGGGAGACAGATTTAACCATTCACGCAAATTCGTATTCGGCAGAATCAGACTCAACTAGTATATTTTATGATATTTATACGGTTAATACTCAAATTAAAGAAGTGGCTTTAACTTCAGGTACTGTATACACCTTTAATGTGCATTTTAATCAGGAAGATTCAGATGATTTTGTTTTAGATGGTAATTCAGGCGATGGAAGAGGTTATGTTGGTAGTGATATCCCTTGCCAAATAGAAATTACATACTTAGATGAATAGTA
>Ga0105354_1001601_pt1 | contig 13903 bp, 15 predicted proteins | sample GOMGulsemesocosm_FD_83658 | JGI IMG/M metagenome (GOLD analysis project Ga0105354, IMG submission 83658) | Methane-oxidizing microbial communities from mesocosms in the Gulf of Mexico - GOM9B Gulf of Mexico | ecosystem: Environmental > Aquatic > Marine > Cold seeps | place: USA: Gulf of America...
TAATTTGATACCGTATCTTTTTGTATAACGCATACAGCGGGCCGCCCACTTTTTTCATATTCTGTCTGATTAATAATATCTACTGAACCAGATGAAATAGCTTTCTTTATGATGCCAAAGTTATTTTTTAGCGTTGTTTGTTGTTTGCCATTGACTGCGATGTTATAGATCATAAGTCAGCTCCAGAAATGACTAAAGCTGACTGAATAAAGCTGTACACATCCTGTTCTTCATATCTAATTCGGCGGCCAAACTTGTGCCACCTAAGTGCCGGATACCTACCATTACAACGCCAAACTGATAATGTTTGCTCTTTAACGCCCAATAGTTCAGCTACCTCTACAGGTGTAAAAAATTTAATATTGAAAGTGTTCATTTTGTACCTCATGCGTTTGATTAAACGCAATACGCGAATTGCGTATTACTGAGGAGTATTTACAGTTTAAAAAAAACGACCTTAATCGAGAACCTTACCCCGAAAAACATCGACGGACCGTCGACAAAAAAGCAATTAAAATCATACCATTACTGATTACCCTTAGTGATAACGAACAATAATCAAGGCACCGTATATCGACGGTCCGTCATAACCATCTTTATTGACAGATATGCAAATGCGACTTAAAGTAAAACAACGGTCCGGCGAAAACCCAAAAATATTAACAGGTACGTTTAATTATTTAATTTGGTATTTATATAAAAAAGGATGAATTATGAGTAGGAAAAATTTTACTATCGAAGAATGGAAAGGCTCAATTACCCAGCTCATTACTGCCCTTCAAGATCACAATAAAAATTTTGATGAGATTATGATTACTAAGAGTAAAATTGAAAATATAGATGAACTATCATCTAATGAATGTATTAAATTAGAAACCGATTTGGGCGTGTTTTGTAATAAACTTTCCAAGGATGTTTGGGAAGTATTCTTAAAAAAGCGAAGAGATAAAAAATACGAAGAAGCCTCAGCTCGAAAACGCCTCTCGGTTAATAATGATACTTTCGAAGAGTTAAGTGAATTCATCAAAAAGAATAATTTTAAAAATGCCAATCAAGCCATTATGCATTTACTTCAAAATCACACTAATGAGAAAAATCGACCTTGGAATCGGGGACCTATTGTCCCGGGTATATCGCTCGATGGTGTGCTTGTTGATTAATTGCACTTATATAGTAAGCCGCTCTATTACTTTGTTTCATCTATGCTACGGAATTCACATTACTTATCAACTTCCAGAAAGACGTAAATATTAAAACTAATAGTGATATAAAAAATATATTAATTACTGATTATTAGTGAATTTCATAGATATCCTTTATAGGCCCAAGCATTCCGGCCGAACGCTTAAAGCATGATACAATAACGCTTGGTTGATATTCAGGTAAATGTAGGTATACTTACAGTCCTCCCTAACTGTATTTATATCGAGAATTTAATGGCAGTAAAAATCAAAAGTGCACATAAAGATGATAAAGGTTTCTTAACAATTAGTTCCACTGAAGTTTTCAATAAGATTACTCAAAGCCTTAATAAGTCCGGTATAACTCCACCTTCATCTCGAGGGGATTTGTATGTAGTAAGCAGTGCTAACATCAAACATATTCGAACACTTATAAGTACTGTATTGAAGGATAAATGTTTTGTTGCAGTTGTGCGCAATAAAGATTTACCTTTGGCAATATTAGTTCCAGAAGAGCAAATACCTAAAGATTATCCATGCGCTTACACAACCACTAGACTGAAAGTGATGGGGAAATTAACTTCTATTTGTCTAGCTCTAGGAGACCATTGTGCAAAAATTACCAATCGGAACAATACTACATATGCTTACCTATTTAATTTTAACCAAGATACCCATGATTACCTCACCCCTACGGACACTGGATCAAGTACTCCCCCCCAGGCGGATATATACAAGTTAATAGATCTACAAAACGATCTGTTATCAAATCAAAATGAAATGCTCAAACGAATGTTTTTACGATTTGATCAAATCGATAATGTACAAGATAAATTAATTGAAGAATTATGTCACCTCGAGAGCCTTCCTAAGAAGCTTGATGATCATTTTGCATATACAGAGGTATTGATTAATGGGATGAGTGAGCTATGTCAGTCAAAAGCGTAGGTCAATCTTACTTTGTAAGAGAGTCACTTTGTAAAAGCAATATTAAGTTTGATAAAAAAATGCCTAGAGGCCTTGTGCGGATACTAAATGTGATTCATCTGCAATTGCTAATTCTAAAGAAACACGAAAAAAAAGATACAAAAAGTATAATTGGAAAACTCTTACTTAATAACTCTACTGTCCTGAATAAATGGAATAAAAAGTGCCTTTCAGAACAGTTTAATAATGCTTGTTTTGGGAATGAGAAAGAGTGGACTGAAGATACTTTGTCCGACGCAATTGTAGAACTTAATCGACTAAGAGCTAACAGTATAAAGGCTAAGAGGAAGAAGCTAGCTCTTAAATTATAGCTTATTTGACTACTGTTTTTATTTGAACTCAATTTGACAAATACAAATAAATATTTGGTGATATGTTAGGCGTTTACTACGATTCAGATTTTCAAACTGGTGTTAAAAAGATCTGAGCTGATGCTAAAAGAATCAAGTAGTAATGCCAACTTAACCAATTAACGTTAATAGTGCTTAACGTTACCTAATTATAGATATTACGCTTCAAATATAAAGCTACTACTTTATGAGTAGTAGCTTCTCTAACTTGTGCCATTTCCGCTAATTAGTGGCTCTCATCAAACGACAAACCGGACATTAGCATCAAGTATTACCTTACGTCTTCAGTTAGCCATAAGCCGACATTAGCTTTTTTAAATTCAGAAACATATTGTAGGACAATATTAGCCAAGATTTCTGCTCTGCTGCGAGAGGGTTTAAGCTCATCATAGTCATTGACTTCCTATTACTTGATATTAACATTTTAACCAAAGCGGTCTTCCCTGAGTTATATACTCTGTATAGGTAATGCTAGTCAAAAACCAACCAACTTACCCTAGTTACGAATTCGTCATCCTATGAAAAGTTGAAATATAAAGTTGACAGTATGTATATACATGTATTATATTTATATACATGTTGTTTAGGAGCTAGTTATGAATACAGATTTTTGCTTTAACTTAGCTATGCGCAAGTCTAGCCGTTTAATCACTCAATTTTATGAGGAGAAGTTGAAGTGTTTGGGATTGAAAGTTGGACAATTCTCCATTCTACGTGCTGTTTCATTTCAAAAAGAAACCACCAATAGAGAACTTCAAAACATACTAGTACTTGATCAAACAACGTTAACTAGAAACTTGAAACCGTTGTTTCGAGATGGGTATCTACAATCTTCATCTGATCCAAATGATGGTCGACTAAAAACAATTCGCTTAACTCAAAGCGGCAGAGACTTATATGAGCAAGCATTGCCTATATGGCAACAAGCTCAGCAAGATATCTTAAGCAAACTAGGCGAAGACAAAGCTGAGAAAATACATGAGTTAGCTAATACTTTTGTTAATGTACTGAGTAGTTAACTTAATATTATGTATGTTTTTTTAAAAGAATAAGTATGCATATGCATGCTTATAAGGAAGGAGTAGATAGTCATAATGATAAATATGAAGGCAAAAGACAATAATAATCATTTCATTTTGAGGATCATAAAGCAGAATTTTGATATTCATGTTTTAAAGCGTTCAATAATAATCGCTGCTATTATTGGTAGTCTTTTGACGCTCGTTAATCAACCTTTAGCCATATTCGGCCATGAATCACCGGTGAAATTCAAATTGATTTTGGCCTTTGTTTTGCCATTTATAGTGATTTCTATATCTCAAGTGTTTGGAAAGCATCAGGCTGAAATTGATAAAATTGATAATCAATTTAAATTTTCTCATGAGAAATTAATAAAAACGATGGTAAGTCACAACATCCCTGCTAGGGCATTAGTTATCTGCTTGATTGTGGGAAGCTTGGCTAGTGTAGTGACTTTATCTAACTTTCTGTTACATGATAAAAATACCAATATTGACTGGACTTTTATTATCCAGCCATATTTATTCTCATTATTTTTCGGGACATTTTCTCAAGCAATTTCTTACCGAAGACATATCAAGTAATTAAACAGCATCTTTTTCACACCAAGGAGAAAACCTGATGAACACAAGTGTTACAAGAACATCGAATGAAGAAAATAGTCATATATCAAACAAAATTAAGTCTAATTCCCTGCTTAAAACAAAAACAATTAGCTTAAGAAAAAATACAACCGAAGTTCGCTTTGCTGAGCTAGGTAATTCGTCAAACCCTACAATAATTTTATTGCATGGAGTGCCTGAAAACCTCCAATGTTGGTATGCTGTAGCACCTATACTAGCTGAAAAATATCATATCCTTGCCCTAGATTGGCCTGGATTTGGCGGAAGTGCTCCATTAGCACTTACTGATAATTATAATTCTCAATTTTTCGCTGAAATTATCGTTGATTTCATGGATACACTTGATGTTGTGAAGGCACATTTAGTTGCTACGGATATTTCACTTTTGCCAGCACTGTTAGTTGGATTAGAGTATCCCGATAGAGTCTTAAAACTAGCAGTAATGGATGGAATACCTTTTCCTCGCCCTCAGTATTCATCATGGGAGCTAAGAAGTTTTTCAAAAAAAGGCTCTATACTCGGTAAGGCTTTAGTTAATTGGTTTCCGGGAATCTCCTCGCAGATAGCTAGAATTAAAGGCTTTTATAGAGGTCATTCTATTCCTAAAGAAGTACTAAAAGAGTTTAAATTAGATGGAAAAAGCAAAACAAATCAGATCTCATTTTTATGCTATTTTCAAAACTTCTACAAAGGGCAGACTTATTTTGAGGAGCAGGTCAAAAACTTGAAGACTGAAGTGTTAGTTATATGGGGTAGACAAGATAGATTTATTAATAAAAAGCTAGGGATTGAGATTGCAGATAGGATACCGAATTCCAAGCTTAAAATAATCGATAAAGCAGGTCACTATGTACATATGGATAAGCCGAAAGAGTTAACATCCATAGTCACTGAATTTATTAGTTAGATTTATAACAATGATCTATATAAATCCGCTAACAGTCAACAGCATAAAAGTGCGCTAGTGTGTAATGCTTTGAAAATAACACCAGAATTTGAAGAAATAGCGCTTAATAAAAACGAGCAGCGCAACGTTAAATTTCTAACTATCAACCCCGAAGGAAAAGTACCAGTTTTGCAAGAAGGTGAGTTATTCCTGAACGAGTCGAATGCAATATTGCAATACATTTCTGCTAAGCATCAATTTACTTTGTGGCCTAATGACTCAACTGAACAAGCAAAAGTGTTACGCGTTTTATTTTGGCAATCTAATTACTTTAATTCGGGTGTTGGACCATTAGCACATCGCAAAGTGATTATGCCATTTTGGGGCTTTGCAACACAAGAGATTGATATTGATAAATGGACTAAATTTCATCAAGCAATAGGCGCGTTAGAACAATTATTGAAAGGGAGCGCATTTGTTGCCGCTGAAACGATTACCATTGCTGACATTAGTTTAGCAGCCTATTTTATCTTCGCTGATGAAAGTGAAATGCCATTAGAGCAATACCCCATTACTCAAGCTTGGCTAGAAACAATAGCAATACAATCTTGGTTTAGTCGAACGAAGACTTACTTAGATAATATTTTAGCAAAATAAAACTTGGGCAACAATATGTATATACATGTTGAGGTGTGGGAATATAACTTATGACAACGTCAACAGCAGAGTTAATCGATTTAACGTCTAATAAAGAAATAAATAATATTTCAGGAGAAATACAATATGAATTCTAGCTCAAAGTTTAAAATAATCATTTTCATCTACTTAAGTATTTTCAGTAAATTTGCGCTTTCATTTACCGAAAACTTGAGCAAAACTCCCATAACAATACAACAAGGGAATAGTTATAAATTCCAATCTAAAATACTAAAAGAAGAAAGAAACATATCGATCCGTTTACCAAAGTCCTACCAAGGCACCAAAAAACACTATCCTGTATTATATCTGACAGATGGTGAAAATCATTTTGGTCATGGAGTTTCTGCCGTTTCAGTATTAGAAGACTACGGTATGATGCCTGAGAGTATTATCGTCGCAATCCCGAACCTAAAAGATACTCGGTTGAGAGACATATTTTATGAAACCGAAAACTTCATAAACTTTATTAAGCATGAATTGAAACCTTTTGTTAAATCAAACTTTAGAGCTTCTGATGTGGATATCCTTTTTGGACATTCTACAGGGGGTGGCTTTGCTTTAAATATACTAAGGGAGCAAACTGAGCTATTTGATGACTATATTTTTGCAAGTCCATCTATTTCCATGAAAAAAGATAGGGTTCAGCAATATAAAAAATTTTTTAAATCTCAACAAGGCAAAGCATCCAGGTCACTATATATAACTATGAGTAATTTGGCCGACGAGGGTGTAGCAATTAAACCTGAAAATGTTGAATTTTTAATAAAACTGCTCGAAGAGGATGCACCAGATAATATTTATTGGAAGTTTGACCATCACCCTGAGCAAAATCACATGACTTCTCCTTACCTCACCATTTTTAGAGGTCTATCATGGGTTTTCAGAGATTATCAATCACCTACATTTCTTGGTCATCAAAACTTCAAAAAGTTCGGCGGTATTAAAGGGCTTAAAGAGCATTTCGCAAATCGTCATAAAAAATATCAAACACCAGAAAAAATCCCTGAAAATGTACTTGTAGGTCTAGGTTATGCGTTTATCAATGAGAAGTCATATGATGAAGCAAATGAAATACTAATGACTACACTTGAACTCTATCCAGCATCGTACGGAGCATACAATGCACTAGGTACGCTGTATAAGAAGACAAAGAGGACAAAGATGGCCTTAGCTTCATTTCAACAAGCGTTAACACTGGCTGAAAAAAACTCATCCACTCATTTGAGTTACTTTAGAAAACAAGTGGCCGATGCAAAAAAACATTAAAAAAGAGTTGATTCAAGTTAGTTGAGAGAAATAAGACCACTATATATGTCTAATTGCATCCAAAAGTGATCCACTTAGACCAGCTTATTGCAGTGAATATTGAACCACCTATTTTGATATTTGAGTTGGGTTTAAATTAGGTACAATTGATTTCATCGGATCAGTTTTTGCTGCAACTACTGGATCTAATATTGATGCAATTTAGCAGCTTTGGCTTACCTAATGACAAGTGAGCCGATAAAGCTGCCGTTCGATTCAATTTACCTTCAGTCTGTTTTGAGAGTTCAGCAGTCGGTAACTGTTTTCGTTTCTCAATAATTTAGCCAACAAATTTTTTCTCATTCTTAGGGCGTTAACTGTCTGGTGCTATATTACTGTCTAATTAATAAGGAATTTTTATGTACAAAAAACTATTTTTAGCCTTAGCCTTTATTTCTGCTTGTAGCTCTGCGCAACAAACAACTCCGGTTTCAAGTAAGCAGAATAAATTAATCAAAGGGTCAATGGCTAATCAAAAACTTGTGCGTGATGCCATGCTTGGTATGATGGCCAAACTAACTTCTATGGGATGTTCAGAAAAGCCTTTAGGTGTTCAACCATATATTGCTAAAAAGGTAACAGGAAAACCGGGTTCAAGAGAATGGCTCGAAATGTGGTCTGTTTTTGCGTGTAACAAAGAATATAGAATGATGGTTCAGTTTAAAGAAGACGGCAAAGGTGCTGCTCACTATACTTTTAAGTAAGTAGCTAACATGGCGTTAAGTGCTCCAATAGACTCACAAAATTTTAATACCTAAAATCATGTTAATCGAACGTTCGCTTTTGGTATTTTTAACAAAATTAGAAATTTTGACTTGACAGATTTTTGATGAAATTTTAAATATCTAACGCATGGCAGTTTTGAGTTAGATTATTCACCGATAGATTAGCCAAAGCTAACGTCCAGTTTCGTATCATTGTTAACATTGATAAGTGACTATTCAAGATTTCTTCAATTAGCCATTAGCTGACAATTTTGGATCGATTTTAATTACTGATTTTTTGATGGTATAGCTATCTTAATTGCACCCACTATTATGTCAGCTATCTTCAAAGATAGCTGACATTAGCATATATACTCTATGGCGCTTTCGCCCCCAGAGCGAGATAGAGTTACAATTACTTTAGTCGCATTTTAAAGTTGTTACTAAGCAGCTATATTCAACCATCCCCTAAGACTTACCCCTCTTAAGGCGTGACTTTGCAGAGAGTAATAACACAACAGAGTACATCTTATGAAACCAATATAGAGCATGAAAACCGAGACCAAACGAAGACCTACCCGTTTTGATGTTTTTTCTAGGAACAACTGCAGACCCAAAATACAATCGTGTTTGAATGCCATTTTCGCTGTCTACATGTTTAATCATGAGCCATGATCTGGTACGTTTTTGGTAATCACACAATAACAATTGATTTTCACATCGATTTTCCACGCTCCACGCAGAAAATGTATCAGTTTTTCCTTCTACTAACAGAACAACCTGCGCATCTGACGAAGGTTTTGATACTACCCACTTCAAAATTGACCGCTCTAGCTTAAAAACTGAGGTGGTGTAAAAGGCGTGTACATATTGTGAATGAGTTACTGTACTGGAAATTTCGGTACAGTAACAATCGGTGTAGGCCCCATTCTGCTGATAGATACTCAGTAATGTATTATCAGGAAGCGGGCATGACTCTATTGAAAACATGGCTTACCTGAACAAGGCTATCAGCTTAAAGTCAACCCTACGCATCAGCTATGTCTCTTGTTACCAACGCCCTAATAATGGACTTAGTGATGCTTGCTTAAATGTGACGCGAAGCGGAACCGAACAAGCGTTACGTGCCTCTGTTAATTTTATTGTTAAATGAAATCTTTAATCGAGACTCCCTGAAGTCTGCCGTGCTTTGTTTGGGTGTAGTATGTTATGTCATGACTTTTATATTTTCCAACAATCTTTGTGATGGAATTTTTAACTGCTTCATTAAGAACTTGGCAATCATTATAAGAGTAAAAATTTGATAATAGCAGGTCGATGTCTTTTAATGCTCTAATGCCATTATTCATATGCCCATTCTCATGCTTTAGTAATGCATCATAGTACTTATTAAAAACGCCTAATACCTCATCACTAGCGCTAAAGTCGGGAGAAATTCTAGGCATTTTAAATAACACATTAAGTTTTGCTTCACCGGAGTCTATGTAGCAAATTCCGTTAGTTTTTTTCCAAGATATAATCCATTCCACCTGCCAAGTTGTACTACCATGAAATTTAATGCTTTTATTTATAATGGGAGTGTTTTTTTGAATTTCCGGTTTTATGTCATATTTAGTTTTCGGGGATATATCATAATATTCAAACAATGTGTCGATTACCGAATCGGCAACAGCTGAATTAGAATATAAGAAAACTAAAAAGATAGACCAAACTTGCAAATTAACTCCTTTCATATAACGGGCTAAATATTGTTGGCTGTTAAAAATAACGTCAAAATAATACTAAAAATAACTTTCACTAACAAGGCTTGCAGCAGGCGCGCCGTCTTTTGGCGTCGCTCTTGCTGCGAATATTATATGGTTTATTGCTTGGGTCTGAGATTCTCAATAACCTGAGTATCCACCCAATAAGGATTTCCTACCCAATATGTACTTCCATCTTCTCTAACCTTTTCTTCTCCCCTCGAAAAAAATATATATTTTCCATCGGCTGACACATGTGCGCCACTTTCTTGGAGTTCTGTGTTTATCTTATTACCCATGTTCATGGCTGGTAACCAAGAACCATCTTTCGCGCGAAAACTAATATATATTTCAGAACCACCATAGCCGTCTTCAGTTTCAACATCCCAAATTAAATAGGACTCATCTGGAGCAATAAAGGGGTGGGCAGTCCATTTACCCACGTTAAGCGCTTTGCTCATTTGTTGCGGTTTTTCACGTTTGCCATCTATGAGGCGTGAATAACGGATATAGCCATTGCCAGTCCTTTCCATAAAATCAAAATAATAGGTCCCTTTGGATGAAACTGAAATCCCCATGATCGGGATGTCTTTGAAATGTACTCCAAGACTTTTTAACTCTGACCAACCCGTGTCGGTTCGTTCCCTATATTTATTTCCACGGTGCATGATATTGCCATCCATAGAGTAGCGAGGGTATTGAATATCGGTCTCAGACTCGTTGCCCCAACTATTATTTTCATATCGAATAACAAAAAATGTGCGTTTTTTATATTTTCCATTTTTTCTAGAGAAATAGAACGTCTTCATATCTGGTGAAAACGAACCACCTTCAAAAAGCCCTTCTGGAGAAACAATCTCAGGAGTAAAAAGTTTAGGAATTAAGCCCGGTGGCTTTTGGCCAAAATAGCGATCTTCTAAGACTGGAAAATCATCTTGACCATAGCTTTTGTTACTCATAGAGAGTACAGAAAGCAGCAGACAAATTGAAATACAAATATGCTTCATAATTTTTTCCTATTGTTAAGTTTGGTAATCAAGTATTAAACAATGATATGCGCTTTATCACTAAATTCGATTTGTAATGTTAGGGCAGTTAATGGCTTGCTCTGCCACTAAAATACATTTTTACTTACATAATACATTTACATCAAAAACTGTGGGCAAAGTTACAGTAATAAAGGTTTTAAACAACTTAAAACTTCCAAAATATTCCAAAATATCGACTAACAGAACACAAGAGCAAGAGAGGGGCGCAACTATTAATTTAATATTATCAATTGGTTATCTGTATGTGAGTTATAAGTGCCGAGTACCTACTTAATGAAGCATAAGGTTTAGCTGGCATGACTGCGTCTGATGGTTTTGACTTAAATGAAAGTCCATTTGGGGAAGTCTTATTTAGTTAATGTTGAGATAATACGTTTAACGACAGGTGAGCCAGGTTAAAAACAAAGCATGCATTTATAAATGAGTTAGAATCCACCGACAATAAAATCATCTTTACCCTTTGGATACATTTTTGGAACATAGTCAGCAATATCAACTGGGCTCGTGGATAATTTGTCCCCAGACCAATACCATAACGAATAAAGCTGCCACCCCCTCTATCGACAATAAAAGCATGCAATTGTTGACGTTTTTAATTCAGCAAGCAGGCAAGACAGTCACTAAAGACCAAATTTTTCAACATGTCTGGAAAGATAAGTTTGTAACCGATGATATCTTATCAGTCACAGTCAGCAAAATTCGAAAAGCACTCGGTGATAATGCACGTAGCCCGACGTTTATCAAAACCCTGCCGGGTGTGGGTTATAGTTTAATTGCCAAGGTTAAAAAAATAGATCCCCCTGAACAGGGGCATAGCAAAAGAATTGACTTCTCCAGTATATATAAGCCAAGTATCACTATCGGCATCATAACCTTATTGCTAATAGCCACAGCTCTGGCGATGTATTTCATCAACACTGATGAAAGCTCACCTGCGAATCAAATTAGTATTAACTCCATCGCAGTATTGCCTTTTGATGACCTTAGTGCAACGCAGGATAATCAGCATTTTACCGATGGATTGTCTGATGCCATCATCAATCAACTTTCTCAAATCAAGTCGTTAAAAGTCATCTCGCGTTATTCTTCCTTCGCCTATCGGGGAAAATATAATGCAGCAGAAATTGGTCAAGCATTGCAGGTAGATACCTTGCTTGATGGCAGTGTGCAAACAATAGGGGAACTGGTTCGCATCAATGTCAGAATATTCAGCACAAAAAATGGTCAACAACTTTGGTCTAAAACCTTTGATAGTGACACTCAGCATAGTTTTCAACTACAAGACAATATCAGTGCCACTATACAAGAAATAATCCAACCGGGTTTTAACCCCAAACCAAAACCTATTAAAACAATCAATGCACAGGCTTACGAATGGTATTTGATGGGACAATATCACTGGCGCCAAAGGAACCCAAAATCCCTCGCCAAGGCGGTGACTTATTTTAAACAGTCGCTTGAGTTAGAGCCTGATTACGCAGAAGCGCACGTTGGCTTAGCTATTACCTACTCATTTATTAATAAATATGGGAACTGGAGTAAAGCGAAGGCTATCGACGCAGCATTACCCCATATAATGAAAGCAGTGGCTTTGAAACCCTATTCAGCTACCGCGTTAAGGGCAAAAGGAATGATCCTGTCCGACAAAGCGCATTATCAGGCCAGCATAGGCGAGTCTGAACCATCATTATATCAACAAGCTCAGCAGGCCTTTTTACTGTCACTCGAACTAGATGATAGTGCCACCACTCACCGCTGGTATAGCGGATTATTAAGTCGTTTAGGCAAGGACTCGGAAGCAATTCAACACGCGAATCAAGCGATTGAGCTTAATCCATTATCAACGTCACTGAAACGTTCCCGCAGTTTTTATCTTCAAGCAAAAGGGAAACAAGATACGGCACAAAGAATGTATCAACGAACTTTGAGCCTTGAACCTGATCATTTCTTCCGGGTAATTGATTCTGCACAGATGTTTAGGTATACCCAAAAATCGGTCATGACCATGGCTGCATGGCATGTGGCAAACCCTGAGCTTTTCACAACCTGTACCAGCACTGAATATTGTGAACAGCTGGTGCTATCGTATTTAAGCATAAGTGCTAACAAAGCGGCCGATAAACTTGTAGATAAAATGGCGCCAAAACACGCTCATTTTCTAAACTGGATGGATTTGCTTACTGCCGGCTTGAAAGGAGCAGAGCAAAAAGTAGTCTCTAACTTAGAAAGCTTAGTGCTGGAAAATCCCAATAACCTAAGAATTTTATTTGAATTTGCCGTTGCACAATTTCGTGCTGCAAAGTTTAGACAGGCCAAAATCAGCTTGTGGCAGCTGTATCCACAATGGCGCAACAAAAAATCAATTGTGCTGAGTGATATCACCGCAGATAACTATTTAGCACTGGTATTGTACGCTGTTACTTTATCGAAGTTACAAGAAAAAGAGTTCGCTGATTTTTTATTGCATAACTTACAAGCATTCCTCAAACAAGATAGGGTATTTGATAAAATTCGGGCTGAATTTACCTTGGCCGAAATCAATGCGCAGTTAGATAACAAACCGCAAGCACTAAAGCACCTCGCATCGGCTTTAGAAATGGGCTGGATTGAGACTTACAACAGAGAATGGTGGACATTGCAGAATAATCATCTTTTACAGCCATTACATCAAGAGCCTGAATTTAAATTATTGCTGAAGCAACACCAGGAAAAACTAAACAAATTACGAAAGAAAGTTACCCTAAAATTAAGCACAATTCCTAGTTCAATAGAGCAAAATATTCTTTCACTGCATAACTTCCAATAACGACGATTGGCGAGCAGCGGCTGTTTGTGATGTTGGATATGGGGATGAGGAGCTGAATATAAGTGAATCAAAATTTAAATACTTGAAGTTATGCTGACTTTTAGCTCGCTTCTCGCTGACTGAAAACTAGGGAAATTCGATTAGTCATGACACATTGTTAGCTAAAGTCTGGCAAGACACTGCGGTATCATTGATATACTTCATAGAAGCATCGCTTTATTAAGAAAAGTACGGGTGACAATTAAGTGACTACCTGAAGCCCCCCCTAAATGAACCGTTTTAGATGTCGATTGATCTATCACCGACCGGCCGACAAATGGTAAATAATGTCCTTAAAGCCAATTATCTAACGACCACTTTGCCAAAGAGCTGCCGTTAGCTAAGCAAATGCTAACGTCGGCAATGCGCACCAAACGGTCTAAATTGAAGTGAAACCTATGGCACTATGTGCCCCATAGCGCCATAGAGTTAATAAATTTACGTCCGCTATATGATCGGAAGGTTGACTATCACTTATCCAGTTTTTTATGCAAGCAAAAACAAATTAAGTA
>Ga0105354_1001605_pt1 | contig 13880 bp, 16 predicted proteins | sample GOMGulsemesocosm_FD_83658 | JGI IMG/M metagenome (GOLD analysis project Ga0105354, IMG submission 83658) | Methane-oxidizing microbial communities from mesocosms in the Gulf of Mexico - GOM9B Gulf of Mexico | ecosystem: Environmental > Aquatic > Marine > Cold seeps | place: USA: Gulf of America...
AAGAAATTACAAGTCCAATAAAAAAGAAAGTCTTCCCTTTTTTTGTTAAGTTTTCAGCCCACCCAAAGAAGCCGTATTCTAATGCCTTGTTTTCTTTTTTGAAATGAAGTGAAAGCGATATTAAAAACATACCGATTATTATAAAGTGTAAGTGAAATAGTTTTAGAAACTCCATGTTAATTGTGTATTGTTAATTTTTAATAATATAGTGCTTATGTGCTAAGAATACTTTTTTGTGTAGGCAGCTAAAAGTGTTTGTGTTTGTTTGTTGAGTTTTTTTTGAAAGAATTTAGTTCCACCTAAAAGTCTTCCTTTAAAACCTAGGGCTTGTGAAGCCCATTTGTGTAAATTGAAAACATCTACATGTTTGATTATTTTACCATCCTTAAATTCAAATGTAGCGTCAATGATATTATTTACTTTATTTCCAGTAGTTGAAAAAGTATAGGTTGTATCCCAGTGTGCACTATTCTCTGTAATATTACTAAACTCTAAAGAAAAGTCTTTAGCTCTAGAGCATATCATGCGCCACATGTTTTTAGCATCATTACCTTTTAATGTACCAAAACCAGGATCGGTAAACTCAATATCATCATGGTAATAAGATACCATTTTCTCTACATCTAATTGCTGAAAAGCAGTGTAGAAATTTGTAATAGTTTCTGATTGTGTCATAGTTATTGTTGTTTTAAAAATCATTTTATGACCTATTGAATTAAGTAAACTTGAGAAAGGGGACTTTATTAATTAGATACACTTGTGTGGTTAAAATTAGAAAAATCATGTTTTGGTTTTACTTCATGAGCTTGTTTGTTGCATTCAAATACTCTAGCATTTAGTTTTCCTTCTAAAGTTATAGTGTTTCCATCAACATGTAACCAACTTCCTTCTCTTAAGCCAACAACAGGGGTTGTATTGAATTTATGAAACTCTTTAATGCGTGTTTCTCTTGTTTCTCCTTTATGAGTTGATGTTGGATCAGGGTCTAAATAATGCGGATTAATATTAAACGGTATATAACCTAAAGTTGAAAAACTTGGTGGGTACACAATAGGCATGTCATTAGTAGTGTTCATTGTAAGTCCACAAATATTACTTCCCGCACTTGTGCCTAAATATGGAATTCCGTTAGTTACAACTTCTTTTAAGGGAATCATTATTTTTTGTTTGTATAGTTGACTAACTAATAAAAAAGTATTTCCACCACCAGTAAATATTCCCTGAGCGTTTTTTAATGCTTCAGTATAATCTTCAAACTCATGCAAGCCTTTTACATTTATATTGATTTTTGCAAAGGCCTTTTTAGCAATAGCTGTGTATTCATCATGAGTTATTCCGCTTGGTCGTGCAAAAGGGATAAAAATAATTTCAGAACAGTTTTTAAAATGCGCTGTTAATGTAGGTAATAAATATTCTAAGTATCCGCTACCATGAATTGTAGAGGTGCTAGCGATGATTAGTTTTTTCATTTAGTGAGGTTATCAGGTTAAAAAAGAGGAGGAAAGATACAATTTTACTGATAAAAAAACAGAAGATCACTGTTGTTAATTCCGTGAAATTTTATTTTGGATTTTGGCTGCTGAAAAAAAATTAACAAAACTTTAAAATCAATTAAACTTTTATTTAACACATTATCATGTTTTTTTACAAGATGATAAATAAGTTGATTTTTTTATTATTGCCGATAATTTCTTTTGGACAATCAACACTTAGTGGTGAGGTTACTAATACTGAAGAAGTAGAAGGAATTCATGTATTTAATAAAACATATCAGAAATATACAATTACGGATTCTAACGGAAGGTTTAAAATAGCAGTAAGAGTTAATGATACAGTTGCTTTTAGTGGAATACAATATGATTTAAAGACAGTTGTAATTACTGAAGAGCTAATTGAAAATGACCTATTAGAAGTTGCGCTAAATACAAAAATAAATGAGTTAGATGAAGTGTATTTGGGGTATAGATTAACAGGGAGTTTAGGTATTGATGCAAAATATATAGAAACAGAAGTTCCAATGGAAATAGCATTGACTAATAGTTTTAGAGGTTTAGGTAAGTATAGTGGGGTTCTTTCATCTGATGGGCAATCACAAGTAAAAAATGAGGTTTTGTCTAGTGGAGGTGGAGGGAATATTTTAGGATTATTGAGTATGATGATGCCTAAAAGTAACAAGATTGTAGTTCCGGAAATAACTCCTTTAGATTACTCGAGAGATGCTTTAGTGATGTATTATGGGGGTGATTTTTTTAGCGGTCATTTAAAAATACCCAAAACAGATGAAGAGCGCTTTATACATTTTACTGAATTAGATAGTGTTATAGTAGTATCTTTGAAAAGAAGAAATAAATTTGAGTTGTTACATAGAATATTACAGCTCAGAGAACAATTTGAAACCAATCCTTAGCTTCACGAAAAATAAATATGAACCGATTAGTATGTATGTTTTTTTTTGCTCCAATGCTTTTTTTTGGGCAAAAAACACTTTCTGGTAAAGTGATCAATTCTGGAGAAAAAGAATGGATTCATGTATTTAATAAAACGTATAATAAATATACCATTACGGATGAAGAAGGTGAATTTAAAATCCCTGTGCGAATTAATGATACATTAGTATTTAGTGCAATACAATTTGAGTTAAAGGAAATTGTAATATCCGAAACGCTTATTAATGAGATGTTTTTTAAAGTACTACTTAAGGTACAGGTAAATGAACTTGATGCTGTTTATATTAAACGCAATTTATCAGGAGATTTATTGGCAGATGCTAAACGAATAAAAACAAAAGATAAAGTTACAGCAAGGACGTTAGGTTTGCCAAACTCTCATGTAATACCGCCTACACAGGCAGAGCGGAGATTGCAGACAGCATCCAATTTTTCGCCGCAGTTGGGTGGTAGTTTAGGAGGTGTAGGGGGAGCAGTAAGTTTAGACGCAGTGATTAATGCAATTTCTGGAAGGACAAAAAAGCTTAAAAATTTAGTAAGACAAGAAAGGTTGACGATTGTTGAGAATTCAGTTTTTGAGGGTTTTAATCAAGTTATGTTGGATGATTTTAAAATCCCTAAAGACAAGCTTTATGATTTTTTATATTACGCTTCTGCCGATAAGTTGTTTGGTCAAATTGTAAAAACTAAAAGTAATATTATTATTTACGATTTTATAAAAGCAAAATCAAAAACATATCTTGCACTACAAAATCAACTTTCTCGAGTAAGTCCACGAGGTATGAATTAACATTATAATTTTTCGAACGAGATAAATCTTTGGGTATTAAACCTACTGGAGGTAGTAAAAATAAGTGATGGCGTGGTGTTTTTGATTTAGGTTTTTATCACTAAATATAGTGATGTTTAAAATACCCTGTATTGGTTATTGTGTATATGGTTTTTTTTTTTTTTTATTTTCACCATTAAAAAATAAGGCGCCTGTTTTTTGATTAAACTAATTTATAAGTAAAAAAAAATATTTAAAAAAAATGAAAAACATTAAACTTAACCTACGAACATTAGTGATTTTATTTGCATTATCGTCTATTTTTATTGCATGTTCAAATGATGATGAAAATATAGAGATAGTAGAGAAACAAGAAATAAAACGGATGAATTCAGATGAATTATTATTTTATAATAGTTTAGCTGAAGATTTAAATAATTATAGTCGAAAAAGTGATAAAATTGGAATAAATGTAGAGAATCCAAATAACTTTATGGAAGGATTTGGTATTTATATGCAAAACATGATGTTTGATTTATTAGATTCAGGGGAAGATCTATCTTTATTAACTTCAGATGAAGTTAATAGTAAGGTGAATAATTATATGATAGAAAATCCAATACCGGAGGGACTTGTGGGGATTAATACTTTTAACTCAGACCTTAATTTTAGGCTTTCAGAATTAATAAAAAATATTTTTTTAAATGATGAAGTAAATCAATCAATACAAAATATTACATTCATAGAAAATGAAATTATTAAAACAAATTTAATTTCAGAGGGTGAAAAAACATATATGTTAGCGTACTCTTCTGTATTAAAGCATGTTAAGTGGGGGGGCTGAAAATCAAGTGTTAGCAAGGGCTAATGGAGGGGGAAGTGGAAACTTCCTAAGATGTGTTGATAAGAAAATGATTGAACATACTGGTAAAAATTTATCTGTTTTATTGGACTTTGAAAAAACTCCTGTATTGACTACAGGTGCTTGGGTTGGATTAGCAGGGACTCTTGGTTGGGGAATAGCAAGTTCAGTTTACCAAAGTGTTAAGTATTGTAAAAATCAAGGGTATTATACAGATATTCCTAAATAATAGTTAAAGATATGAAGTTCAATAAATTTTTACCACTACTAATTGTTTTAATTGGCATTATTTTTAAAATAATGCTTTTCAAGTCTTTGGGGCTTTTATTACTTTTTTGTTTATTAATTACACTACATATTCCTAATAAATATATTTCTTTTCTAAAAGAACCGGTTTATTTAATTCAGGCATATATATTAATACTCTCGGGTATTGTTTATATTATTGATAAAGAGAGTTTAACTTTTTCTGTATTGAATATAGGATTAGTAATTTTCATGTTATTTATAGCGTTTTTTTTAGTAGTTATGTTGAAAAGTAAAAAGGGGGAAGAAAAAAGAAAGTATGCTAAATTATTAAGACAAACATACATTAATTTTAATTTTTGCTTAGCTTTCACTTTGTTAAATCATTGGATTTAATGAGGTTATAGTGTGTCAATGCTTTTTGTTAAATTGTTTTTATAACGAGCGGTAATTATACTATCGCTCGTTTAGTATTGGCGTGGTATTTGTATTATGCTATAAAAAATAAACAATATGCGAGTATTTAAATTAAGTGTTTCTGTACTGATTGCCCTGGTTTCATTATCTAGCTTTATGAATATTCATAAGTACTATGTAAGCGTAACTGATGTTGAATATGCTACCGAAGAAAAATCATTACAGGTGATATCTCGATTATTTGTTGATGATATTGAAAAGGTTTTGCATGAGCGATATAACGATTCAATTAAGATAGAACACAAGTTAGCGGATGCTTATATTGAAAAATATTTTTCAAAAAAGTTGCTAATTACGGTTAATAATGAGCTGAAGCAATTCAGGTTTATTGGAAAAGAAATAGAAGATGATATGGTACATTGTTACTTCGAAATTGAAAATATTTTAAGTATAGAAACAATAGACGTAACCAATAAGTTACTATTTGATGTCTTTGATAGCCAACAAAACATCACTCATTTAAAGATAAATGATAAAAAGAAAAGTTTTCTTTTCATCAAAGACAATGCTACCGGATTGTTAAAGTTATAATAATTAACAGTTTAATCTCCCTAAAATTAATTATTTTTACGCGCTAAATCAGAAGGTAAACGATGGTACAGTACAAATATTTAATATTATCAGCATTAATTTTGCTAAGCGGATTGTCATTCGCTCAAGAAACTAAAAAAGACGAAAGAGAGCCAGGGCATTTAAACACAAATAAGTTTAAGCAATTATATCAAGAGTTTTCTACGCCTAATCAATACAGAACTGCTTCTGGAGCACCAGGACATGCTTATTATCAACAAAAAGCTGATTATAAAATCAATCTTGAATTGGATGACAAGCAGCAAAAAATATTTGGAGAAGAAACAATTACTTATACTAACAATTCGCCAGATGCTTTAGAGTATTTATGGTTACAGTTAGATCAAAATGTAAGAGCAAAAGATTCAAAATCGCCATTAAGAAACGGAGATAGAGTACCTATGTATGATGATCCAAGTTCATTTTCAGGAAAGCATTTTGATGCTCCTTTTGATGGAGGATTTAAAATTGAATACGTAAAAGATGTTAATGGTAAAGGATTAAAATATACAATCAATCAAACAATGATGCGTATTGATATCCCTAAGCCATTAAAAGCAGGAGAGAAAATTTCTTTCTCTATAAAATGGTGGTATAATATTAATGATCATGTTAATCAAAGAGGACGTTCGGGGTATGAATATTTCAAAAAAGATGATAACTATGCTTATGTAATTGCACAGTTTTTTCCAAGAATGTGTGTGTATAATGATGTAGAAGGATGGCAAAATTATCAGTTCTGGGGGAATGGAGAATTCGCTTTGGTGTTTGGTGATTATGATGTAAATATTACAGTCCCTGCTGATCATATTGTTGATGGAACAGGTGAGTTACAGAATAGAAAACAAGTATTCTCTAAAACAATGATGAATCGTTACAATCAAGCAAGGAAATCGTTTGATAAACCTGTGATGATTGTTACTCAGGCTGAAGCTGAAGCAAATGAAAAAAGTCGTTCTACAGCAAAGAAAACGTGGAAATTTAGCGCTAAAAATGTAAGAGATTTTGGTTTTACATCTTCTAGAAAATATATATGGGATATGCAAGCGGTTAAGTTTGGAGAAAGAACTGTAATGGCTGTATCACTTTATCCTAAGGAAGGAAACCCGTTGTGGGAAGAGTATTCTACTAAAGCAGTTGTAAGTACATTAAAATCTTATTCTGATAAAACGTTTGACTATCCATATCCAAAAGCAATTTCTGTACACGCAAAGAATCAAGGAATGGAATATCCAATGATTTGTTGGAATTATGGTCGCCCTAATGAAGACGGTACGTACAGTGATAGAACTAAATACGGAATGATTAGTGTAATTATTCATGAAGTTGGACATAACTTTTTTCCTATGATTGTTAACTCTGATGAACGTCAGTGGGGATGGATGGATGAAGGTTTAGATACTTTCATGCAGTATGTTGCTGAACAAGAATTTGGGGAGTGGTTTCCAGAAGCTATTGCTCCAAATAAAAAATATCCCTCTTATAGAGGTGAGCCTGCTAAAATTGTAAGGTATATGAAAGGTGATCAGAGTTTTATTATTCCAATTATGGCGAACCCAGAAAATGTGTATCAATTAGGAAATAATGCTTATGGGAAACCAGCAACAGCATTAAATATCCTAAGAGAAACAGTAATGGGTAGGGAATTGTTTGACCATGCATTTAAAACATATTCTAAGCGTTGGATGTTTAAGCACCCATCTCCAGAAGATTTCTTTAGATCAATGGAAGATGCTTCAGGGGTTGATTTAGACTGGTATTGGAGAGGATGGTTCTACTCTACAGATTATGTTGATATAGGAATAAAAGGAGTTAAGAAGTTTTATGTAAGTTCTAAGCCATCTGCAGCAATGAAAAAAGAGATGGATGCAGAAGGAATTAAAGAATCTGATTTACGACCTTTAGTATATATGACAGAGGAGGGAAGTGAAGGTTTTTCAAAGAAATTGGCTAAAGGATCAGCGATGGATAATTCTCCTAATTTAAAAGAATATATGATGGATAACTTTACAGCTGAGGAAAGAGCTGTAATGCCAACGCCAAAATTCTTTTATGAAGTTGAATTTAACAAACCAGGAGGGCTGGTAATGCCATTAATTGTTGAGTATAAATATATAGATGGAACCTCAAAAAAAGTTACTTATCCAGCTCAAGTATGGAGAAAGAACGATAATGAAGTGAGAAAAGTAATTGCTTCTGAAAAAGAATTAGTTAGTATTACTGTTGATCCTGATTTAGAAACAGCTGATATTGATGTAACAAATAATTCTTGGCCAAAACAAGAAAAAGAAAGTAAGTTTAAGAACTTTAAAGATAAAGTAAAAGGTTAATATGTATCTTTTATATATTTGATTTTACAAAAGCCAACTCATTACGAGTTGGCTTTTGTATGTTACATGAATGCGTTAACTTCGTAAGGTGTTAAAAATTAAAAATCAGCTCATATTTAATATGATTAAACTGCTTTCCAAGTATATTTCTTTTTTATTCAAGTATGATATTTATGTAGTTTTATTAGGTGTTTTTTCAATACTACCTTTTATATTGATTTCCTATTTTAATCAACCAAGTGTAGATGATTATTGTTATGCGGCTAAAGCTCATGAGTTAGGTTTTTGGCAAGCGCAAACTGATTTTTATATAGGGTGGTCTGGGCGGTATTTGTCTACAGCTATACTAAGCTTTGATATACTAGTAAAAGGGAAATTTATATTATATAAATTATTTCCAGTAGTATTAATTCTGTTGTTGTTCAAATCAATTTACAGTTTAGTTTCGTTGCTTTTTATAAGCTTAAGTAGAAAAGATATTTATGTTATTACGATCCTTTTTTTTGTAGCCTATTTTATACAAATGGCAAGTATTTCGGAAGGTATATATTGGTTTGCAGGAGCAATTACTTATCAGTTGTCCAATATATTATCAATACTACTCATTTGTAACTTGATACGGTTATTTGAGACAAATAGATTAAAGTATCTTTTTATTGCAATAATATATGCGATTTTATTAGTAGGGACAAATGAAACCTCAATGTTGATGTGGGCGGCTACCTTAGGGAGTATATATATGTATAAGTCTATTTCAACCAAAACGGTACAAGGTCATTTATTAAGTATTATTTGTGTAGTTGGAATATGTTCATTATTAGTTATTTTAGCGCCTGGTAATTCTGTTAGAGGTGCATATTTTATTGAAAGTCACCAGTTTTTTAATTCAGTATTTCAAAGTTTAAGGGCTTTAATTATTAACGGTGTTAGATGGTCGCCTTTACTGTTTGTATTAACTTTGTTATTATTTGATTATTTAAAAGAAAACTCAGGAATTACTTCTTCTAAAGTTTTTAAAGTTAACCCTGTATTGGTGTTTTCTGTTGTTTGTATGGTTACTTTTTTTGGTTTTTTTATTAGTTTTTGGAGCATGGGAAATGCGCCACAATTGAGAACACTTAATGTTATTTCTTTTTATTTTATGTTAGGGATTTTATATACCATGTTTATTTTCTTATTTAAGTTTGAGGAAAAAATTAAGTATTTTAAATTGATAAACAAACAACTAAAATTGATTTTAATGATTGTTATTTTTGGTAGTATTATGTGTTTAAATAATATTAGAGGTGTTTATGCTGATTTATTGTTAGGTACAGCATATGGATATGATTTAGAACTCACAGAAAGATATCAATTAATTCAAAGTAATAAACTAATACAACAAGGCATTCCAGGTTTAACAAACAAACCAAGAACATTGTTTGTGGATGATATAACAACAGATGCTGGAAATTGGAGAAACGGCTGTTATGGAGCATATTTTTCAGAAAAGGTAATAGTAATTAAAAAAGAAGATTGATATATGCAGAAAGTGTGTGTTGTGCTACCTTGTTATAATGAAGCTGATAGGCTTGATGTAAATCAGTTAATAACATTTTATAATACTAATATGAACTATTATTTTTTGTTTGTTAATGATGGTAGTTCTGATGCGACATTGAAGTTATTGAAAGGGCTTCAGGATAATAGAAACGATAGGATATCAGTTTTAGATTTAAAAAATAATGTAGGTAAGGCAGCTGCAGTAAGAGAAGGAATGTTAACGGCTAATTCATGGCATGATTTTTCTGTAATCGGTTTTCTTGATGCTGACTTGTCTACACCTATCTCGGAAGTGCCTAAGTTAGTAGCTCATTTTAAGAAAGAGGTTTTATTCGTTTTTGGATCTCGTTGTAGGAGGATTGGAGCTGATGTTACACGTAAACTATACCGACATATTTTTGGAAGAGTATTTGCAACTTTTGCAAGTAATATGCTATCCTTGCCAGTTTACGATACTCAGTGTGGCGCTAAAATTTTTAAAACCGAAGTAGTTAAAACTATTTTCACAGATGAGTTTAGAAGTAATTGGGTCTTTGATTTAGAAATATTTTATCGTTTTTTAGAGGGAAATGATAAGTTGAATATTAATGATATTGCAAAAGAAATTTCATTAGAAGTTTGGGAAGATAAGGATGGTAGCAAAATTAAATTAAAAGACCTTTTTATCATACCATTTGAGATGATTAAGCTTTACAGGTATTATAAAAATTGATTTATAGATGATATTGGAATTTTAAAGTTTATTGTTTTTCTTTTATATAAACTTAGGGTAAATGGTTTTGGTCTTGTTTCATTTACATAAACATATTAATTCCAAACCCCATTATGAAAAATTTAATTTTAATTGCCGCAATTGTATTTAGTATTCTTTCTTTTTCAAAAGATAAAATAGATGTAGATAAAAAAGCTTGTAAGTATGTTCAAGAACGTATTTCTTTAATCGAAAAATTTCATAATTTAGAAGAAGGCTATAGTCTTGAATTGATATTGGCAAGTAAATTTCTATCAGAAATAACAAATTTTAATTCAAAATCGGGGCATAGTTATAAAGCTATTGGAGTAACTAAGGAAAATGATCTTAGAACATGGAAAAACTGGTTTGAGAAGAATAAACATTTATTATATTGGGATAATCAATTAAAGACAGTACGAGTTAGATAATACTCTTTTAAAACTATACATGTAAAAACAGCCAACTCTTAAGAGTTGGCTGTTTTTATTATAATTATTTTAATGCATTAGCTGAGCTTTAGGTTGTGTGAATTTAGAGTGTTTCTTTCTGGGAATAGTAATATGTTCTTAATAATTTAGGTTTATTATATTGCTAAGGTAGCTAAGAGGGTAAAAAATGATATAAAAACAGTTGTTTTGAATCACTTGCAAAAGAATATTTTGATTAGTATTGGTATTTAATTTTCTAAAACTTAGGGTAAACGGTTTTAATCTTGTTTCATTTATATAAACATATTAATCCAAACCTTATGAAGACTTTCATTTTAATTGCCGCAATTGTATTTACTAGTTTTTCTTTTTCTCAAAAAACATTGAAGAACGTAGCCTTACAAACTTTAGAGGGGATAACAATTACTACAAAAGCAATGACTACTAATGAGGTGACTGTGTTGTCTTTATGGTCAACAAAATGTGCTCCATGTAAAAAGAAATTAAACGCAATAAATAAAGTGTATCAAAATTGGGAAAGTGATACAGGTGTTAAATTTTACGCAGTGTCAATAGATAAAACAAGTGAAACGAATAAGGTTAAAAACTTAGTAAAAACGGGTAATTGGAATTTTGACGTGCTGTTGGATGGAGATAAAAATCTAAGAAAAGCATTAGGTGTTCGTATGGTTCCATTGACCTTAGTGATTAAAAATAACAAAATTGTTTATCGTGAAGCTGGTTATAGTAAAGATTCTAAACAAAAACTATATAGCGCTATTAAAAAACACAGTACTGTTAAAGGGTATGCCTCTTTATAAGTTAGTCACCTAATAAAAACAACACAGCCCCTTTTAAAGGGGCTGTGTTGTTTTTATTAGGCTGTAATCATTTCGTATAATTTAGTTGTTGTTCTCCAGTTTCTGGTTGTAGATTGGGTGTTTAATTTTTTCTCAAATATAGCATTTGAAAATTTCGTTTTATGATATCCATCAGGTGTGTGTAAATAGATAGTTTTATTTACAATCGTATAAGAGTCGTTAGGTGAGTTATTGATGTTTATATTTTCAACTAAACCCTTATCTGGGGTGTTTTTTAAAAAAGTAACATGTAGGTTTTTGAGATTGTCTTCAATTTTTAAATACGGATTTTCAGTAAAACATTTTTTAATTTCTCCAGCAGTTAGTGTTACAACGGGGATATCATAATCAAAATACTGTTTTATCAATTTTTTAATATGTTCGTTAGTTTTTTCGACAGATTTGGTTGAGTCTAAAAGAATATTTCCGCTTTGAATGTATGTTGCTACATTTTTATAACTATTGTCAGAAAGTAGCGAGCGTAACTCAGCCATTGGAAGTTTATTGTGTCCTCCAACATTAATCCCTCTTAATAATACAATATACTTATTCATTAATATCTTGTTTTTGGAATACTAATTCACCATTAGAAAATGTTTTTAAAACTTGCGTACTAGGAATTTTATCAACAGCTATAGTCATGATATCTTGGTCAAGAATAATAAAATCAGCAGATTTTCCAACTTCAATACTTCCTTTTTCATTTTCTTCAAAATTTGAATAAGCGGCCCAAATTGTCATACCCTTTAAGGTTTCTTCTCGGGTTAATGCGTTTTCTGATTGAAAACCATTTTCAGGAAACCCTTTTAAATCTTTACGAGCAACTGCAGCATAAAAGGTTAGCATCGGATTTACTTTCTCAACAGGAAAATCTGTTCCTAAAGCAATTTTACCGTATGTATTAAGTAGCTTTTTATATGCGTAACCACTTTTTATTCTTTCTTTACCAATCCTGTCTTCAGCCCAATACATATCAGAAGTAGCGTGAGTAGGTTGTACAGAAGGAATAATGTTTTCGAAATAATGAAAGTCATCTGGATCAATAACTTGAGCATGTTCAATTTTCCAGCGTCTATCTTTTTTCCCCTCTAAAGCTTCTTTATATGTTTTAAGAACAATGTAATTAGTAGAATCTCCAATAGCATGGGTATTCATTTGAAAATCAGAATTAGCAATGCGTTTAGCGGTTTCAGTTAAGTTTTTTACACTATATATTAAAGCACCGTGATGGTGGTTTTTGTCTGAATACGTTTTTTTCATTGCTGCTCCTCTTGACCCTAAAGAGCCATCACCATAATACTTAAAAGAACATACGTTTAAACGATCAGTTTTTACAACTCCTTTAGTTAAGTAGTAATCTAAGTTTTCTTTATTTGCAGAAGCCATTGCATACACTTTCATTGCTAATTGATTAGCTTGTTGTAAACTGTCAATCAATTCTATTTCGTGTTTTTCTAATCCAGCTTCGTTAACAGTAGTAAGTCCTAAGCTAAAACAAATATTCTCAGCTGTTTGTAGTGCTTTGGTTGTTTCTGCTTTTGTAGGGGTAGGAATTACGGACATTATTAATTCCATTGGCTTATCAATAAAAACACCAGTTAATTTACCATCGTGTTGGAGTATTTCTCCTCCACTGGCAGTTGTGTTTATTGTTACTCCAGCTAAGTTTATTGCAGCTTGATTGGCTAATAAAGCATGCCCATCTACACGACGGATGGCTACAGGAGTATCAGGGAATAAAAGATCTAATTTATCTTTTGTAGGGTATTCTTTTATTTCCCAATCATTCTGATCCCAACCTCTACCAGTTATAAAAGGGAGCTGCTTGTTTTTTTGGAATTCAACCAGTTTTTCTAAAACATCATCATAACTTTTAGTCCCTTCCAAGCGGATTTTTTGAGCTACTAATCCCATTCCTAAAAAATGACAATGCGCATCGATTAACCCAGGAAAAACAGGTTTTTTATTTGCATTAATAATTGAAGTTGCGTCGTATAATTGGGAAAGAGTATCTGAATTACCGATAGCTATAAATTTACCATCCTTTATGGCAAAAGCAGTTGCTTCTTTTTGAGAATCATTAACAGTATGTACTTTTGCGTTTATGAGTAGTAAATCTACTTTTTGTTTTGGGTTACATGCTGTTATAAGTGCAGTTAAAATTAGTAGGGGGAGTGTTAGTTTCATGTTGTAATATAATAACGGGTAAATAGATAAAGGAGAGTATCTTCTGATTATTCATTGTAATACTGTCCCCTGTGTGGTTTTAGTGCAGTTTTTACTTTTTGCATATCACTTTCTTCTATGATCATATATGCTGAAGCACCAAACTCTCCTGAAACTTCTACAGCTGTTTGTTGTATGCTCAATTTCTCTATTGCGATATAATCATTCAGGTGAATTACATGATGCTTGGCTGTTTGTTCAGCAGTAGGCCCACGAAACTCCCATATTAATTTAATTTTCTTACTCATAATTGTATATTATTGAATCGCAAGATACTTAAAATGCGGAATAAGATTTATATTTGTAGTATGTATACACATTTTTTATTCATTAGCGGTGTTGAAATTATATTTATCCTCTTTATTGTAGTGATGATTTTTGGTACAGATA
>Ga0105354_1001606_pt1 | contig 13880 bp, 10 predicted proteins | sample GOMGulsemesocosm_FD_83658 | JGI IMG/M metagenome (GOLD analysis project Ga0105354, IMG submission 83658) | Methane-oxidizing microbial communities from mesocosms in the Gulf of Mexico - GOM9B Gulf of Mexico | ecosystem: Environmental > Aquatic > Marine > Cold seeps | place: USA: Gulf of America...
AACTGATTAAGCGCTTTTGGATATTCCTATGTAATACATTTGGTAAATAAATGCCGGCATATTCAGAATTTAGTTTATCTGCCTCGAAATACTTCTTCGCTATGTTAGTTTGTTCTTCAAAATCTTGGGTTAGCCTCTCTGGCAAGAGTAACTCTACGATATTTACCGCCTTTGCCATTAAAAATACTTAACGTGTAATAATTTATATCGATATCTTTCACACGTAGTTGTATTGCTTCCATTAATCACAAACCACTTTCTGCATCAACTTAGCCAATAATTGTTGTTGGACGGGCATCATCGTTAGTATTTAGGGAGTTCGGAGAAAGCATTCCTGAGTAGGGGGTTATGTCTCTTGTGTGCTCCCACCAGATAGCTGCCAGGATAATCCCTATTACCGCTGCATATCTAAAGTAGTTAGAAGGGTATTCCTTTGTGGTTTTGCCTGCATGGATGTAGATAAGGACGTTAGCAGGGTGCGTTAGCTTCGATAAAACCAGCCAATAAGATTTTGAGCGTGGTCGTCAATGGATGTTGGATCGATTAGCGGAAGTTGAAACTGCCTTTTCTATCGAAGTTTGTGCCTACGTTATTATGTCTTATCACTACCATCTTTTTTACTTTCCCATACCGTATTACTTCGTTGTTTTAATTACCTCTGTTGTTAAGTAAATAAAATATTGGTAAAGCTATAATTAATATCAAAATAATTCGTATTTAGTATTTAAAAGCTATTAGCTAGCATGTAATGACGTCTAACTTTTTCTCGAAGATCTTACGCCCTTTAACATATTGTATAAATTTATAACATTTTCTTTTTTAAAGGAATACAGCATGAAACCATATAAGGGCCTCCTTTTATTGTCTCTAAGTGCTTTTTCTGTTGAGGGAAGTGAGTTAAATGAACTTGGAGATCTTTCCGGGGGGATATATTCAAGTGAGGCAACCTCTACAAACTTAGATGGTTCTGTAGTCGTTGGCGCAAGCGCTGCTACTTTAGGAACAGAAGCTTTTAGTTGGACCGAAATTAATGGTATCACGTCTCTTGGGGATTTAGCGGGTGGCATAGTTTATAGTTTTGCAAGAGGCGTAAGTACCGATGGCTTGGTCATTGTTGGGATTAGTCATTCAGGTTCTGGGTATCAAGCATTTAAATGGGATAGTGGGGGAGGGATGGTTGGTCTTGGAGATCTTCCTGGAGGTATTTTTTATAGCGATGCACGGGCAACCAACAATGATGGCTCTGTTATCGTTGGTACAAGTAATTCTGCTTTAGGTTACGAAGCTTTTAGATGGACCAATGCTACTGGAATCGTTGGACTTGGAGATTTCTCGGGTGGGATATATAGCAGTCAAGCAGTTGCCGTAAACTCTGATGGCTCAGTGGTCGCTGGTTTTGGAACAAATGCATCAGGTACAGAAGCTTTTAGATGGACCAGTGCTACTGGATTAGTAGGGCTAGGAGATCTAACAGGAGGTACATATTTAAGTGTAGCAACTGCTATCAACTCAGATGGTTCAGTCATTGCAGGGTATTCAGAAGGGGCATCAGGTCGAGAAGCCTTTAAATGGACAAGTACTACTGGCATGGTAGGGCTTGGAGACTTAGAAGGGGGCATCTATCACAGCCTTGCAAAAGGCATCAGCGCTAATGGTCTCGTTATTGTCGGTACTGCAAATAATGGCTTAGGAACAGAGGCTTTTGTTTGGACCGAACATACGGGAATGGTGTCTTTAAGTAAATGGCTAACCAATGAAGAAGGCGGTATTCCTGGCTGGACAAATACAGAAGCAGGCGCGATTAGCGCAGATGGATATGTTCTGGTGGGTCATGGAACAAATGCGTCTGGTAAAGAAGCATTTATAGCAAAACTAAAAAGTGGTTTTATTTCTATTGACGATTATAATTCAACCTTAAACTCGCTAAGAAGTATTAATTACTTTAACGCATATAAATCCAAAAATATAATTCAAAGTAAAAAGGCATATAATAAAACAAATTTTTGGATTAAAACTAATCGATCCGATACAAAGAACACACAAATTATTAACAACGATACTTCAAAAGAAGTCGGTTTTACCTACCAAAAGAACGGAAAACTATTTTATACTATTTATACCGGTACAAGCAGTGATTCGAGTGGATTAATTTATAATGGTAAACTTGAGAGCAGAGCTGAATATGTAGGGCTTGATATACATTTTCAAACAATACAAGCATTTCCATTATGGATCACAGCTTCTTTTTTGAATACATCAAATAAAATAAATATTAACAGATCCTATGAAAATTTAGGAGCAGTGGAAGGTTCGGTTTCAAATACCAAACAAAATATAAAGAGTTATAATGTAAAAGCTCAAGTACACAATATAGTTGAAACAAAAACAAATCTTAAAATAAATCCTTTTGTTAATTACAATAGAACCGAAATAAAAACAGACGGATTTGCTGAAACGCAAGGTGGTTTTCCTGCTACGTTTAATGCCAGTAAAACATCACAAGAAGAGCTCTCTCTTGAAGTGGGAATACAATATAAAGTGAATAAAAAAAATACAGTCTCTGCTTCAATAGAAAAAGTATCAAACATCGGAGACTCTTCTAATAATATAGAAGGTGAAGTGATAGATTTATATGATTTTAAATTCAATAATAAACTAGATAGCTCATGGGTAAAAGCTCACTTAGGATTTGCATATACGTTTGAAAAACATCAATTCACATTTGATGTTAATAGTTCTTCCTATGGAGATGAAATAAATACTCATTATGGACTTAAGTATTCTTTTTCGTTTTAATTGAATTGTATAAACGACAAGAAAGAAAAATAAATAGTGAATAAAGCACTAATAGATGAGTAGTGCTTTGACCACTGGGGAGGGGATATATATGTCCTTTTTTTGGACCTGAAGATAAATTTTGTAAACATGAAATGCGCTAAATTTAATCTTTAGAGGGAAATGAGAGCAGGTTATCAGAAACCTGCTCGCAAGCTTAAGAACCAGCTTTAAGTCAAATATTTTTTAAAAAAATCGATTGTACGAGACCAGGCAAGTTCTGCTTGCTCTTCGCTATATCTAGCTGTTGAATCGTTGTGAAAACCATGATTCACACCTTCGTAAACAAAGGCTTGGTAATCTGCATTGATTGCTTTCAGCTGTTTCTCATAGTCAGGCCAGCTAGCATTGACGCGTTTGTCGAACTCACCAAATTGTAGTAACAATGGGGCTTTAATGTCTTTAATGAATTCCTTTTTAGCAGGAGTACCGTAAAAAGGAACAGCAGCATTTATCAGCTCTGGTTCTCGTGCCGCCAGCATATTACTGATGTAGCCGCCAAAGCAAAAGCCGACAACGCCTAATTTGTCGCTAGTGAGTTGATGGCTTTTAAGAAATTTGGCAGCTTGAATAAAGTCGACCTCAACTTTCGCACGATCAAGCGTTTTCTGCATAGCGCGTCCTTGATCGTCATTGCCCGGATAACCACCCAGAGAGTGAAGGATGTCGGGGGCGAATGCGATAAAGCCCTGCTTAGCTAATCGGCGAGCGACATCTTTAATATAAGGGTTTAATCCTCTATTTTCATGTACCACTAACACAGCGGGAGAATTGGGCTGCACATCTTTAGGTGTGACTAAGTAACCTCTCCCTTCGCCAAAAGCACCGAGAGAAGGATATTTCTCGTAGCTCGCTCTGATATCAGAGTCATTAAATGATACTTGCTCGGCAAGGGCGTAATTGGGAATGAGGCCACCTGAAACAGCTGCAGCTGTTAAGCCAAGGACGCTTAAACGTTGTAGAAAAGTACGTCGATCTATATCGCCATGTGCGTATTCGTCGTACCAGTCGAAAGCTTCTTGAGGGATTTTACTATGAAGAGGGTTGTTAAGGTGCGCTGTCATCTTATTCTCCTGTCATTAGTCACAATCAGTTTAAAAGTGTTGGCCCGTTAATAAAATACAGGTTGTAAAAAAGACAGTCAGAAAATATATAGTTCACATAATAGCAGTAACTTTACTTATCTTTACAAAAGTCAGGCTAGTGTGTCGGTGGCAAAAATCGGGTTGATCGATCTAAAGACTGGTTAGTTGTAAGTTTAAAGCTATTGGTCAGTAGGCATTTTTTAAGGTTAACATTAGCCAAAAATCACGAGGTGTATATACGTGGTAAACGTAATCTAGAAGAGTTCAAGATTGAAATCGTAAAGCAAGTCATCTAAGGTCTCATTACATAATGTTAATCCAATATCAGCAAACTAGGTTTCATGCATGAATTACATTAAATCTGTAAAACAGTTCCTTTGGCCTGAGCTATTAATTACTAATGAAAGTGCCTTATGGATTATCGATTGTTATCGCTGGGCGCTAGATAATTTTGATAGTGATGAGTTTTATCAACGAACTGCGCTTATCCAGCCGAATAACCGTTTTTTTCCCGGTGATGTCTCAAGTGTTGAAGAAAAAGCGCAGAACATATTCAAGCACAGCTTGAAATATGCAGGGTTGGAACATTGGCCTATAAGATTACAGCATACAAACTTACAAAATCAGCAAAGGTTAGAGCCGTTCGGTTTAGAAAAAATACAGCGTAACTCTCAGACTTTAAGTGAAATTATAAATGGCCCTCACACTATTGATATTAGCTATAACCGCCAATTAACCTTAAAGCCTGAAGATTTAGCTTCACACTTCTCTCATATGTTTGCAATGCATCTATTAAAGGAAGCTGGCCAGTCACCACCGGGGGGGATTGATTATGCTGTAGAAGCGAGTGAAGTATTAGCCGTGTTCATGGGGTTTGGTATTTTGTTCTCCAACTCTGCTTATACCTTTAGAGGAGGCTGTGGTAGCTGTTATAACGCCTCAGCGAATCGACAAGCTTCACTATCTGAGAGCGAAATTTTGTTTGCTTTGGCGGTGTTTTGCCATTTGAAAAAAATAGACACTAAGAGCGCGGCTCAGGGGCTGAAAAAACATTTAAAGTCATCTTTTACTATCGCAAGAAGGCAAGTAGAGAAAATGTTGGCTTCCAACCAGGTACTGGCTTTGGCAGCGGCTCAGAGATGCGTTTAACTTATTCTAGATAAGGTTAGGTAAATGAGGGTAAGTAAGAGAGTTTTGAAGAACTAATAGTGAGGGCTTAATAAAATAATTGTTAGATGTATATTGTGAAGCATTTGTTTTTTTACAAACAGCTATGCCAGTGTGCGCAACTCAAATCGATTTTAGTAACCTTGTTTTACCAATAGTTTAAACCTAATACCCTGTCTTTATTATGCTGATAAAATCGCTTGAAGTCAGGACCACTGAGCGGCTTGGCAATGTAATAGCCTTGACCAAAATCACAACCAAGTTCCCTAACCTTTTGGAGTTGCTCAATCGTCTCAATTCCTTCGGCAGTCGTGTTGATTTTTAATGACTGCGCGAGATTAACCATTGCCGCTAAGATTAGCGTTTTTTCGTTGATTTCATTGACGTTTTCAATAAAACTTTTATCAATTTTTAAAATGTCAAAAGTGAATTGGTGTAAATAGTTTAAAGAGGAATATCCTGCTCCAAAATCATCTAGCGCGACAGGGATGTTGATCTCTTTTAAAATAGCGAGGTGTTGATTCACAGCATCTACGTTTAAAATCAAACTTGCTTCTGTTATCTCGATGCATAATCGACTGGTGATATAAGGTGATAGACAATACTGTTCTTGCAAGTAGCGAATAAACATTTTTGATGAAAAACCTAGCGTTGAAATATTCACACTAAGCTTAAATGTTTCAGGCAACCAATGACGCCAACTCGTGAGATTATTAATAGCTAGCTTTAGCATGTAGACATCAAGCTGTACTATTTGCCCTGACTTTTCTAGTAAAGGAATAAATTCATCAGGAAAGAGCAGGCCTAATGTAGGGTGTTGCCAACGTACTAAGACTTCAACGCCTGTTATGCTCCCTGTTTCAAGATCAATTAGCGGCTGATAAGAACCGATAAATTCATGGTTTTCGATAGCGTCGTCAAAATTATATTCAAGTTTAACATTAATTGATTTGTGTGGGTTATCAAGTTCTTCGAAGAACACATATTGATTACGCCCGCGCAATTTAGCTTGGTACATAGCGTGGTCAGCATCTATCAATAGGCTTTCTGCGCTGTCAGTGTTTTTGTGATAAGTAGAAATTCCAATGCTGACACTGCTCGATATACTTAAGCCATCAATCTTAAAAGGCGTTTTCATTACACTAATAATATGCTCAATGATTCGTAAAATAGTCTCATGAGTGATGTTACCATCAAGCAAAATAGCGAACTCATCCCCGCCTAAGCGTGCAAGGGTATCTGTTTTCCTTAAAGTGCCGGTAATGGATTTTGCAATAACAGCCAGTAGTTTATCACCAATATGATGACCATAAGTGTCATTCACTTGTTTAAACCTATCAACATCAAGAAACAGTATCGCCGCGCTATTTGAGCGTCCCTTTTGACAGTGTAGATGTGCATTTTGGATCCTATCGTTAAATAGTGAGCGGTTAGGCAAACCCGTTAAACTGTCATGTAACGCTGAAAATTGTAATGCTTGTTGAGCGTCCATTCTCTCTATCGCGTTATGGATGTGCTTGGCTACAAAAGAGAGTAACTGCTTATCTTTTTCCTGAAATAAAAAATCGATGCTGTAGCTTTGTACCACTACAATGCCTTTCTTGTCGGCCTCTCCAAATGGCACACCTAACCAAACGGTGGGGATGCTACCAATAATTTGGAACACTTTATCAGCAAGCATTTGACGGATATCTTTTTCATAGAGCAAAACGGGTTCATTTTTTAGCAAAGTATAGCCAGTAATGCTCAAATTTTTTGGGTCGAGTTCTATTGATCTGAAAATCACCCCTTGGTTCTGCTCGTCGATCGCATCTTGATCAAATTCATCTACTGCAAAAGGAAATTCAATTGTTTTACCGTCGTTCTTAAGAAAAGCGACAAAGAAATTTTTAGTGAAAGTCAGGCGTTTAATACACTGGTGCAAATGACGATAAAATTCACTGCTACTGTTAGTTTTATGGGTAAGTTCGGCAATACCAAATAATGCATCTTGAATTTTATTCGAATATTCTAAATTCTCGATTATTTCATTCAATGCATCGATTTTATGTATTTGAGATATTTTTATTGAGGTAATAAAAGCCAGCTCATAGAGTGTTTGTAAGTGATCTTTTGTATAATAATTGATACGGGTATTGCCACTACTGATGACACCTAATAGCTGTTCTTGCACTAAAATGGGCACTGCTAAAGCTGATAAATGATTTTTCTCAATTTGGGCATATTGATTGCATTTTCGAGTATCTTTGATCAGTAAAGCTTTCCTTGTTGCAGCGACTTCTCCTATCAGTCCTGTGTTTAGTGAAATAATGGGGCGAGATACAGCGGATACTTCGTTATTAATATCAGTAATATTGCTTAAGGATATTCCGTCAGCATTTAAGGTATATATTTCAGCATTATCAAAACCGAATTTATCAACAATATTATTCATTAAACACACCAGCACTTCTTCAGCACTATTTAACAAAAAAATATCTGCTGTGAACTGGTTGGTATGCGATAAGATTTTTACTGTATGTATATTAGATAATTTTGACAAAAAATAAACTGCCTTTATTTAATAACGGAGCATGACGCTCAGGTTGTTCATTCTACTATAATCAGTTTAGTGGCAATGCAGCAACCCCTTAAGTTAGATTCAATTAACAAAATAGAGCACAAGTATCAATAGGCAAGGTAAAGATCTGAAACAAATGTGTTGAATAAAAAACCAGCAAAAAATATTCAGGATGTTAACTATACGCCACAGACATCGGTTAATTCTTGTGGACCAATGGTACAAAATAAAGCTGTTTGAAGTAGCTAAGGAACTTCGTTGTGCTGTGGCAGGGGATGCACTGGTACAGAACAATAGTTATAACAACTAAGAGCGGGCGCGAGTCATAGGTATCACAATAGTTCGACGACATAGGCAACACTTTTTAGTGCTCTTGTGCCCTATAACAGGTCAGGTTACCCGCTTCACCTCTATCATCAAAACTGCGTAATTCGTCAATCTCGCTCAGGCGATAGGGTTTCTTTTATTTCATCACTGGAGAAGCCTTTTCGTGATAGATAAGCATAGGCTTTTGATTTGTCTTTATAATCAGATAAGTCGTAGTTTTTTTTAGCTAATTGATCACGACAGCTTTGATAAAAATCGATATCACCAGCAAGGCTTAATTGGTATAGGATTTCTTCAAATTTAGTCACATCAATGAGACGTTGCTTTAACTCACGAAGAATAAGAGTTTGTCCTTTACCTTTTCGGTATAGCTTGATTATTTCAACCGTCAAATCTGCTTTTCCGGCTTTGATTTCCATCTTAGTTCGTAATGAGCTATGTTCAGGGTGCTGCGGCAAAGCTTGATCAATTTCTTGGCGAGAAAAGCCTCGGTTTGTCATTTGAGAATAAATTTTTTCTTTACTCACTCCATCAAAGGTTACGTAGCGATTGAGTAGTTGACTGGTTGCCATTTCATTGAAATTAATATTTCCCTGTTCAATAACTCGCTCGAGTGCCGTTTCTATATCACTGATCGAAATACCACGCATGGTTAATTTTCGACGTATCGCGCTCTTGCCAATTTCGTTGTTAAATGCAGATACGCAATAATGTAGCGCAAATTCTAAGTCGTTTTTTAAGTAACGGTTGTCGATGAGTTGTGCAAGTACCTGTTCAATCCACGCAACATTTTCTGTTTTACGAGCTAATTTAATACGTATTTCTGCAATGGTGAAATCTTGTTGGCTTAGATGCCAATAAGCACTATTGAATACGTTGTCGATACTTTTGGCTTGCTTAAGAGGTGGGCGTTGCATAGGAATGATCTTAATTTTGAATGTTAGCTAAGCGAGTGTAGCAGAATGCAGTGGCAGGATCATTTGATTAGACAAACCTGGCACGAATTACCTTCAGTCTTGTCGATATGAATACTGACCGCAGTATCTGGATGGAGATACTTAGATTTTTCCGGGGGTTGAAACCTGCCTGTTCTAAAGTATTCATATTTTATCCAATTGAGACCAGTATCGTAGCTATTTATAGCGAAATGTCTCGCTTGCATATATTCAAGAATAAAATGGAGGGGATTTCTTGATATATTTCCTTGAATACAAAGCATTGCGTTGTATACAGTTTATGTTTTTTCTAGTTTTTATTGCTAGGAGGAGTTTTTCCGTACTTCTACGCAATTGTTGATTTGCAAAGCGGCGTGAATAATTGAAATTTGATGCTATTATTAGTTTATCTAAAATTAATTATACATGATAGATGGAAAAATCAGTGTTTGAACATAGACGTTTTCCGTTGAATTAGCTGTTATGTTTCACGAGGCAATAAGTAGGTGAGGCTAATCGCAAGTAAAATGGATAGTGACTTTCGAGAGTTGTTGCAATCCAACGATGCGCTCCAAGAACCTGACTCTAAGCTGTGAACGGTGTTACATTCTGGAGGTCATGACACCCAAAGTGCTGATGTCCTCCACTACACGGCTGAGCAACTTGAAGATTCATATACAATTTCAATTGGTGGCTCATATCTAGTTGACGTAGAAATCGACAAGTACGATAACTCCAAGCCTTCATTAGTAGAGAGAAGCGAATTAAAGCCTTAACTGCGGAGGCTAAGCAAAACGAATCAAGTTAGGTTGGCGGTGGCACAGGACTTAGCATGTACAAAAAATAACAAGTTTAAACTATTCTCCCCGCTGGGGCCGGACGGCTTTTTTGCTGCTTCGCCGCAACAAATCAGCCATTGTAAAAGCGTTAGCCAACTAGACTAAGGTGGAAAATATGACCTTTCGCATAGCGATTTTTTTTGTGTTTTTTTGGAACTTCATCGCAGTGATCACGGCTGTAGCAATCTTTGAATATAATGGCGATAATCATTTCAAGGAAAATGGGTTCGTTACAATTTTCTCAATAATTCAACTATTAGCGATATTTTTTCTAGCCTATAAGATTTTTACGATCCGAGGATTTGAGCGAAACCTTTCGATTATGAAACACTCATCTATAGTGTGGCTTATCATTTCAACGGGATTTTTATATTTAGCAGCCGATGAATATTTTATGATTCATGAAAACCTGGATTTCTTTATTCATCGCATTTTCAATATTCGAGAAACAGGCCTTACAGATCGTATTGATGACGCGATTGTTGGAATATACGGATTGATAGGTGTTGGTGTTCTCTTTCATTTTCGCAGCGAGCTTCGACCTTATAAGGAAGCACATTCTTTTTTTATATACGGTTTTTCTCTCTTATTGTTTACAGTCATACTTGACGGCCTAACAAATAGAGAAGATATGCTCCAATTATTTTTCGATCAGAGTTATGTCTCCATGTTAAAACCATGGCTCTCTCACCTGGAAGAGTCTTTAAAAATATTTGCAGAAGCCTTCTTTATTTTGGCATTCTATTCAATTTATCTAAGCGTAAGACAGACTAAACAGACGGCTAATACCTCAGTGCAATCGACGACTTAGCCGCCAATTGATTGAGACTTTATCTGTCTCGAAAGAGGCTTAGAAAAGGACTATAAATGTTAGACGTTTTAGCCATTGATCACATTGTATTAAGAACAACAAAACGGGATGAGATGCTTGAGTTTTATACCGAGGTGTTAGGCTGCGCGATTGAGCGAGAAACACCGGTAGAAACGGGTCTGACTCAACTGAGAGCGGGCAATGCACTGATTGATTTAGTGGTCGTTAATAGCAGGCTTGGAGTTATTGGGGGCGGAGCACCAACAAAAACAGAACGAAATGTCGATCATTTTTGCTTACAAATAAAATCTATAACAGAATCTGAAATTACGAAACACCTTGAAAACCATGGAATAAAAGTGGGTGATTTTGAAAGTCGATATGGTGCTCAAGGCCTAGGTAATTCTATTTATATACAAGACCCAGAAGGTAACGGCGTAGAATTAAGATGCCAAATTTAAGTGATAGGGAATGTATAAGAGTGTATCTAAAAAAATGTGCCGAGAGTAGGATGGGTTGGTTTTATTACAGCTGAGCTATCTGTTTTTTAGTTTTTTATGAGCGATCACTCCTAGCCGTCATTTCCCTCAGTGAGGCTGTTGATGAGTGATTACCAGGCTTTATCGGCAATACATTGTGCTACATATTACAGTGTGAATTCTAAAAATCACCTTGAGTTGTCGACAATCATAGCCGAATAGAACCTGTTATCAAGGCTTTTGTCTTATATGTCGGCAATGTATATAAAAGCTACTGCCACTATTCACCAGAGAAAACAGAAGGAAGAAAGAAGAGGGCACATTTTCTAATAATGTCATTTGTAGACCCGTAAAGGGTAGCCATAAAACTATTCGCAAGTAAATGTCCGAAGAGAGGTTTATTATTAGTAAACTCAGTAATGTTATAGATGCTAGCAACGCCGTGGGGCAGGTATCAATTTTGACAGAGAATGGGATCACAGGAAACGGGGCTGGTCTTTTATTTTACTCTTAAGTGCAAAAGCTAATGGATTATTGCACAGAAGATAACCACCAATAATATGTTAAATATAAAGAGCTTAAAACTCGTTATTAATACATATTAGAGGTGATTGCCATTTAAATAAAGGCGTGGCTGAGAAACACCTGCTTAGTAATTATCATCAGTGATGTTGTGACTTAATTCGTTCAGAATATCTTCATCAGATAATTCGTTGTCTTCCTCTACCAATAAGTCTTCAAAGGTTTGCTCTACCTCTATCTGCTCTTTAAGCTCTGAGTGAAGTGGCTTTTCTTCCTGTAAAAGGCTTTCATAGGCGTGCATGAATTTTTTGGGGTTGATATTTGCGTGTAACATTTGGTTAAATATGCTGATGTAAATTTCGGGCCCGCTATTTTCAACATCAAGTAGCAGTAAAGTATTTTCAAAGTCTTCCTCAATACTTGCAAACCAGCTTTCTAGTTTGATACTTATTCCACCATCATGCTTTAGTAAGATAGCGTCACAAGCTTCGTTAAATTCTTGCGAAAAAACATCAGGCTCATCACAGTAGGTAAGCAAAAAGGCTTTGAAGTCATCATACTCTTTATGGCCAATAGCGTGGCGCTGCATGAGGGCTTCAAATATAGCGACCTGAACATCCGCTTTTATTGATACCTCATCAGTATAGTCAGGATCCATGTCCAAATTAGAAAATGGGTGGGTGAAATGCGCTGCTATGTCTATGAGAATGTTAGCGTCTTGCTGCTCACGTAAAAGAGATTCATGAATTTCTGCAATGTCTTTGTATTCATTGTCTCTGTATTGGTAGTTTGCCAACAATGCGGAGCGATCTGCTTCGCTGCCATGTGCTTTGAATAAGCTGTTTACCTGCTCCCAGCCCTTGCGAAAACAGGTGATCACTGAATCCTCTATGAGGATCTTTCTAGCATTGTGGGAATCGCCTTTACAAAGTTTTAGCAATCCAAGTGTCGATACGCCCATCACAATAGCGCAAGACTTTTTTAAGTCATGGCTTATCACAGGGGAGAAGAAATTCTTGGCTATCTTTAACGACATGTCGATGAGCTGGCTTTCTATTTGTGCCAGTTTTTCTGGTGTGATTGATTTGTTTTCAACCCCGTCAAGGATTGTCAGCAATAAGAAGGGTCTGGACCTTACTTTATCAAGATTCATCTGTAATACCCTTTTTATAATGGCTCAAACATATCGTCGGTATCATCACTGATCTCGCCTACTCTGAGGTTGTTAGCCTGAGACTTAAGAATAGCTTCAATCTTTTCGTAATCACCACGTTCACATGTGCTAAGAATTGCCTTATACACTGAAATATCGAGTAATTTTATCTTAAGGAGTAATTCTTCATCACTGCCAGATGTGGCTTCTTCATCATGATCGATCGCCGCAAAATCTAAACCAATGAAGGGGAGTGATAAGTACAAAATGCCAGTTTCGGACTCTACAATGGCTGAGAGTATTGCCAGCTCTCTTTCTTCATCGTCAATTTGCGTAAGAAATATTTGCGATAACATAGACTTCACTGAATCTTGTGCGTTGAAGGCACCTTTTTGCAGTTCATTTTCCCAGTAGGAAGGTTCTACATCTAGCATGTTTCTTATGGCTTCTGGCTCCATTAACCAGGCCGCGATAGAGGGAATAGTGGCGTCGAACTCTCGCAAGATTTTTGCGACGCTCATGATGTCTAATTCAGAAATAACTGCGATCATGGTTTGATCGCCTTCAGTGGAGGCAATATCCTCTAAAATATCACCACCATTGCGACCACTCTCATGGGTGATAGCAACGACCTTTTCTGCTAATACGGCTATTTGTTGGCTCAAAATATCATCCTATCTACTTCTGTGTAGTGTTAGTATTGGTCAAGAAAATCTTGATCTTGACCGCTGTATTCTTGGTAGTCATCGTGTTCTTCGATCTCTTTACTTTCATCTTTATCGGCGTTGAATTCTTGCGTTGTCGCCTCTAATTGATAAAAACAAATCAGTAATAAAGCTGTTTTTAACGGGGATTGGAACTTATCAACGAGCGTCGACAGTAAAGGCCTATAACGTTTATGTATGCTGACACAGGCTTTTACCTCATCCCACGACGGTTCTGAATTCACACTTAAAAGCGACAGCTTAGGGCAATCCAACTTTACGACAAGTAATAAACACATGGCGAGCTGGTCGGGCATACTCGCTAAAAAATCCGGAGTCCGGTTGAGCTGTGCTAATAAACTATCAACATAATTGTTAAATAATTCGGGTTCTTCTGGATCCTGATAGGATTCTATATTTTCAATTAACAGTTGATAGTCGTCTATCAAATAGCCGGGTACAA
>Ga0105354_1001619_pt1 | contig 13835 bp, 11 predicted proteins | sample GOMGulsemesocosm_FD_83658 | JGI IMG/M metagenome (GOLD analysis project Ga0105354, IMG submission 83658) | Methane-oxidizing microbial communities from mesocosms in the Gulf of Mexico - GOM9B Gulf of Mexico | ecosystem: Environmental > Aquatic > Marine > Cold seeps | place: USA: Gulf of America...
CTAATCAATGCTGTTCAACAAGAGAAAAAGCTTATCAATAAATTAGTCGAAGAAACAGATATTACTGGAATAATTTCAGATAATAGATTTGGTATCTATCACAAAAGCATCCCCTCAATATATATTACACACCAACTAAATGTTTTGAGTGGAGTAACCACTAAATTAAGCAGCAAAATACATCAGCATATTATTAAAAAATTTGATGAATGTTGGATTCCTGATTTTAAAAGCAATTCTAATTTTAGCGGTATACTAAGTCAGGTAAACAATGCTAACTTCAATATAAAACACATTGGAGTATTAAGCAGATTTAAAAGAAAAATAACAACCGTTAAGTATGACTACTTAATAGTTTTATCAGGACCAGAACCACAACGTACACTTTTAGAGGGCAAACTATTCTCAGAGCTGAAACATCCTACTAAAAAAATTCTATTTATTAAAGGGATTATTGAACCTGAGCAACAAATAACTACTTCAAACAACATCACCTATTATAATTACATGACTAGTTTAGAGCTTGAGCAGGCAATTAACGAGAGTCATATTATTATTGCTCGATCAGGTTATACAACTATTATGGACTTGGCTAAAATGAATAAGAAAGCTTTTTTTATTCCAACGACTGGACAATTTGAACAGCAATATTTAGCTGAAAGACTTCAAGAACATGGTTATGTTCCTTTTTGTGAACAAGATGATTTTTGTATTGAAAAATTAAAAGAGGTTAATGCTTACAATGGTCTTTCTATTACCAATGAAGATAGTGTATGTTACGCCGATTTATTTAACTGCTTCCAAAGTAAAAGAAAACTCTGATCCAACCCCATACTCACTCTCAATATATATTTTTTGATTATGAGCTTCAATAATATGCTTTACAATAGATAAACCTAAACCAGACCCTCCTTTATCCCTAGACCCAGTGTTATCTACTCTATAAAAACGTTCAAAAAGCCTAGGTAAATGTGCTGATTCAATTCCAATTCCATTATCTGTTACTCTCACTACAATTTTTTCGTGACTTAACTCCTCAACACTAACTTCCGTTGTTCCGTTATTTTGTCCATATTTAATTGAATTTATAATTAAGTTGGTAGCAACTTGTCGTATTTTCTCTTTATCTCCTTTTACTAAAACTGGTTTTGAATATAATTTATCAAAAATCAATCCCACTCCGTTTGATTGTGCTTTTATTCCAAACAACTCAAAAATTTCTTTTATCATTTCTATGACATCAAACTCTGATATTTTCAGACTTAAATTACCAACCTCAATTTTAGTAATTAAATCTAAGTCATCTACAATATAAATAAGCCTATCAACTCCTTTACTAGCTCTGTTTAAATATTTTTCTCTTACGTTTTCATCATCCGCTGCTCCATCTAATAATGTAAGGATGTAACTTTGAATCGTAAATAATGGTGTTTTTAACTCATGAGCAATATTACCCATGAATTCTTTACGGTATTCATCTCTAATTTGAAGTGTTTCAATTTTTAATTTATTCTCACGAGCAAATTTTTTCACATCACTGGTAAGTGTTTTAATATCTGTAGTAACAGCTTCCTGATGTAAATTAGTTTCATCTAACAACGAAACCTCCTCATACGTTTTCTTTATTAAACTATATATAAATTTTTCTGATCGATATTGTATTACAAACAAACAAATTGTAAAACAGACAACAATAAAACCTATGGTATTTACTACAGTTAATTCCTTATAAAAGAAAGCAACTAACAACGCACTCAACAACACCGTAATCATTAATGAGGAGTATAAGGCAAACTTGTATGTTTTTTTAATTTTCATTACTAGTTAACCACGAATTTATATCCTACTCCTTTTACAGTCTTAAAAGATTGTTCTCCAACTTTTTCTCTCAACTTTCTGATATGCACATCAATTGTTCTTCCTCCTACAACAACATCATTTCCCCATACAGCATTTAAAATTTCATCTCGTGTAAACACCTTTCCTGGTTTTGAGGTCAACAAAAACAACAACTCAAATTCCTTTCTTGGCAAAACTAACTCTATACCCTCTTTAAGTACTTTATATTCATCTCTATTAATTACAAGTTTCCCTATATTCAATGAGTTTTCGTCATTCTTTTCAACTGAGGTCCTACGCAATAAACCTTTTACTTTACTTAATAATACTTTTGGCTTAATTGGCTTCGTAATATAATCATCAGCTCCTGCATCAAATCCTGCAACTTGCGAATAATCTTCATTGCGAGCAGTTAAAAAAGTAATGATGGTATTGGATAACTCTGGCAACTTCCTTAATTGCTCGCAAGCTTCAATACCGTCCATTTTTGGCATCATGACATCAAGAATAATTAAATTCGGTATCTCCTTTTTTGCAACTTCTATTGCCTCTAAACCATTAGCAGCAGTAAACACTTGATATCCACCTGAGGACAAATTATACCCAACAATTTCTAAAATATCAGGCTCATCATCTACCAATAAAATTTTAATACTATCCGAACTCATTATCTAATTTAATTACGATCTTCAACCAAAGGTACTATATAAATCAAACTTACAAACACAAAAAATTAGAAGATAACATTCTAATAACATACCTAACATTAAAGTAACATTAAACAACTATATTCAACAAATGAAATTAAATTTTTGTAATACCATCCTCAATTCTCTCAAAACATTAGTGCTTTACAAGCTTGTATTTACATAGGAAACATTATTGAAAATAACTTATCAACTACAAAAAGATAAATTATAAAATAACAACTAAATCATATCTTTTATCAAAAGTGCTCTATTAAATAGAACGCTTTTTTTTATTTTTGGTATTATGAGCAAGCTATTAATTTACATACTGTTACTTTCAACTACAGTTCTATTTGGTCAAAACAACCAATTAGCGGACACTTTTTTCAACTCTGGAGAGTATAAAAAAGCATTGCTCGAATACGATAAACTATTAGCCAAACAACCTCATAGGACTGATGTTTTTATCAAAAAAATAAAATGTCATCAAGAGCTTGAGCAATACAATATTGCAAAAAATGCTCTAGAGAAAAAATTAACACAAAAGCGTAGACAACCAAAACTATATGTTGAATTAGGCTACAATTACACCCTACAAAAAGATAGTGTTAATGCGAGAAAATCATACAACAAAGCACTAACTGTTATTGATAAAAACCCAAACTACGCACATTCTATAGGGCAAAGTTTTGAAAACTACAGCCTTTAAATGAAGCTGAAGCAACTTACAACAAAGCTATTTCCTTAAACAAAAATGCAAATTTCAATTTCCAGCTTGCTAATATTTATGGTCAGCAAAATAAAATTGAAAAAATGTTTGATAGCTATTTAAAGCTTATCAAAAAAAACAAAAACTTAACCACTACCATTCAGAACTTAATTGGTAAATTTTTAGGTGATGATCCTAAAAACGAAAATAATATATTATTAAAACGCGCCTTATTAAAAAATCTACAAACTGCACCTGATGTATTTTGGAACGAGCAATTAAGCTGGTTATTCGTACAACAACAAGAGTACAATAAAGCCTTCATTCAAGAAAAAGCGATTTTTAAACGAGAAGGAAAAACCCTGAATAGAATTTTTGACCTTGCAATAACAACTAAGGAACATGGTGATTTTGAAACTGCCATGACGATTTTTAATTTTATTAATGAGCAGTCACTAGAAAAGCAAACAAGAATTCAAGTACTAACCTACATGCTAGAAATAAAAGAACAGGATAGTGTTCTTTCAGAATACAACAGCATTACAGAAGAATACCTTGTTATTTTAGATAGTTTTGGTATCAACAATAGAACTTTAGACGTACAACTCGCATATGTACAATTCTTAGCCTTTAAAAAACATGATATAACAACAGCTGTCAACTTTTTAAAGGAAAACAAAAACCAATCATTAGCAAAATTCGATAAAGCCAGGTATCAAATGAAATTAGCTGACATTCTTGTAGCTGAAGGAAAATTCAACCAAGCACTAATCAACTATTCAAAAATTCAACGACATTTAAAAAATAATACTTTATCACAAGAAGCTCGTTTTAAGGTTGCCAAAACCAGTTACTATAAAGGTGATTTTGATTGGGCTTTACAACAGTTAAAAGTATTAAAAACATCAACATCACAACTAATTGCTAATGATGCATTGGATTTACACCTACTCATTAATGATCATATTAACGAAGACTCTTTACATGTTGCCTTAAAAAAATATGCGAAAGCTGACTTGCTTGCATTTCAGAACAAAAAAGAAGCATCTATTATCATACTAACAGATATTTTAAATCAGCACCCCGTTAACAAAATAGTAGATGACGTTTTATTTTTACAAGGGAAATTACTAGAAGAGCAAAGTAATTACAAAAAGGCAGTAAGTAATTACGAACGTATTATAAACACTCTTAAAGAAAGCGTATTTATTGACGACGCCTTGTTTAGACTTGCTTATTTACATCTTAATACTTTTGACGAAAAAGAAAAAGCGATTAACTATTTTAAGACAATTCTTTTTAATCATGCCGATAGTATTCATTTTGTAGAAGCACAAAAAATGTATCGAAAACTAAGAGGAGATTCACTTGACGATAGTTAAACTCATTTATAAGCTATCTATTGTATCAAAAACCTTATTTTTGCATAAAATACAAGTGATATGATTATTTACAATGTTACCATAAACGTAGAAGACAGTATACATTATGACTGGCTTTTTTGGATAAAACCACATATAAAAGAAGTACTCGCAACAGGAAAATTCATATCTGCTAAAATGACTAAAATTTTAGTAGAAGAGGAAATGGAAGGCACCAATTACTCCATACAGTACACCGCTAAAAGTAACGAGGATTTACAAGCCTACTACACTGAAGATGCTCCTAGACTTCGAGAAGCTGGAATTGCTAAGTTTGGATAAAAAATGCTAGCATTCAGAACTGAATTACTAATTATAGAAGAATTTCATGCATAAAGAATTTAAAGCAACCTACTTATACATCATAAAAGCTGTAATGTTATTTGCAGCAGTAATTACATCATTTTTAGTTTTCAATTTCATAATGATGTTTTTGAATGCAATAATCCCTATCTGGTTGTTTTACACCTTAAATGTAATTTTCGTGCTATTTACACTGCTTTTTTTATTCATGCAGTTAACGGCAAAAAAACCAGGATTTAAATTTTATGATGAAGGATTTAAATACAAAAGAAAATATATAAAATATTCTAAAATCAAGCGATTAATCCCTGGCCAAGGTGGTAGTGAGCCCGAAATAGTTTTTCATGACAACAACACTCATGTAATTGAGCTATCATGGTTTTTAAAAAAAGACAGGCAAGAAATAGAACAAATTATTGCAACAAATATTAAGTAATGGATAAGGTACGCGCAAAAAAACATTTAGGACAGCACTTTTTAAAAGACGAAAGTATCGCTAAAAAAATAGCAGATACCCTTATTTCAAAAAGCTATACAAAAGTATTAGAGATCGGCCCTGGAATGGGAGTACTAACTAAATACTTATTAGATAAAGATATTGATACATATGTTATTGAAATTGATTCCGAATCTGTCGAATATTTAGGTGCTCATTATTTAAAATTAAGTAATAAGATAATTGAGCAAGATTTTTTAAAATACAATATCAACGAAGTTTTCAACCAGGAACCTTTTGCTATAATTGGGAACTTTCCATATAATATTTCAACTCAAATTGTATTTAAAACATTAGAGATGAAAGAGCAAATACCTGAGTTTTCTGGTATGTTTCAAAAAGAAGTTGCCCAACGTATTTGCTCAAAACACGGGAGTAAAACTTATGGAATATTATCTGTTTTAGCGCAGGCATTTTATCATGCGGAATATTTATTTACGGTTCCTCCAAATGTCTTTAATCCGCCTCCAAAAGTAGATTCCGGAGTAATGAGATTAACTCGTAAAGAGGACTATAGTTTACCTTGTAGCGAGAAATTGTTTTATAGAGTTGTTAAAACCGGATTCCAACAGCGTAGAAAAACGTTACGAAATAGTTTAAAGAGCATTAACTTATCAGACGAAATAAGAGTATTAGATGTATTTAACATGAGACTTGAACAACTTTCCGTTCAAGAATTCATCGATTTAACCTGTTTAATAGAAAAAGACATCTCTAGTCAATAGTTTCTTTTTCGTTTAAAAAAGTATCTTTGTAATACAACATTAGAACATTAAATTGGTAGCGTATGCAGTTCCAGATAGACCATACAATTATAGCTCAGATTAAAAACTACATTCACGAAGGTGACAATGTACATTTAAATGATTTATTGAGCGAACTACACCATGCAGATGTAGCCGAAATACTTGAAGATTTAGATTTTGATCAGTCGGTATATATTATCAAATTACTTGACAGTGAACTGACCTCTGAAATCATCGCTGAATTAGATGATGATGTTCGTGATAAAATACTAAAATCACTTTCTTCAAAAGAAATTGCAGAAGAAATTGACGAACTTGAAACAGATGATGCTGCAGATATTATTGCTGATCTTCCTAAAGAAAAAAAGGAAGAGGTTATTTCGCAAATAGAAGATGTTGAACACGCAAAAGACATTGTAGATCTTTTACGCTATGCAGAGGATACAGCAGGTGGACTAATGCGTAAAGAGCTTATTGCTGTAAAAGATAGTTGGACTGTTATGCATTGTGTTAAAGAAATGCGTAAACAAGCAGAAGCGTTTGAAAAAGTACATACTATTTACGTAGTTGATAATGATGATATTTTAAAAGGGCGACTATCTTTAAAAAGCTTACTTACTACATCCACCAAAACACCTATAAAAGACATTTACAATCCTAAAATCACTTCTATTAAAACGGATGAAGATGACCAAGAGGTTGCTAATATCATGCAGAAGTACGATTTAATTGTAATGCCTGTAGTAGATGAAATGGGGAGATTAGTTGGTCATATTACTATAGATGATATTGTAGATGTTATAAAAGACGAAGCAGATAAAGATTACCAAATGGCTGCTGGTTTAACCCAAGATGTTGAAGCTGGCGATACTATTATTCAGCTTACCAAAGCTCGTCTACCATGGCTTATTTTAGGCTTATTTGGAGGGGTTGGAGCAGCTGCAATAATGGGTAATTTTGAAGACATCATAAAAAGTCACGCAATTTTATTCTTTTTCACACCTTTAATTGCAGCAATGGCAGGAAATGTAGGGGTACAATCTAGCGCCATAATTGTTCAAGGATTAGCAAATAATGATGTAAAAGGTAGTATTGCTAACAGATTATGGAAAGAGCTCCTGCTGGCAATCGTAAACGGAATAATTCTTTCAATTTTACTATTTATATATACGTTTAGTACAGAAGCGGACTTTAACACTTCTTTAGCCATTTCTATTTCTTTGTTCAGTGTTATTATTGTTGCCGGAGTTATTGGGACATTCATCCCACTCTTTTTAGATAAAAGAGGAATTGACCCAGCCATTGCTACTGGTCCTTTTATCACAACGAGCAATGATATTTTCGGTATATTAATTTATTTTTTAATCGCCAAATTAATTATTGGTTTCTAAAATAATAAAAACAGCATTCGGGTAAAATGCTGTTTTTATTCAAAATACATAAGGGGTTAATTCGGGTAATTATATTTCTTTTTTGACTTACTGTTGTTTAAAAAAAGAGGCTGACAAACTAATTCAACAACCTCTTTTACCTAAAACCAACTTAAAACTTAACTTAACACAAAACAAAAACTATTTGTTTGTATACATATAAAACACCTCTATAAACATTTACCCTACCCTCGAATAAATTATTTTTTGAAATTCATAAAATATCAGCTAGCTTTATCAATTCTTAGCTATTAAATATTTTAGCCCTTAGTTTTATGCCTGACTCTAAAAATAACAATGCTGGATTATGCAAAGAAAAAAGCTTCCAAGCATTTTTTAACACTAATGCTACTTTATTAAGAAACTATCTGTACTATAAGTATGGAGGCAATGAAGATATAGATGACATTGTACAGGACTCTTTCATTAAGTTGTGGGATAATTGTACAAAAGTTACTCTCGAAACCGCTAAAAGTTATTTATTCAGGATTGCAATTAATCAAAGTACCAGTTTATTTCGCCATAACGCAGTAAAGCTAAAACACCAAAAAGAAGTAAAAAACATTAATCATAATAGCACTAATGAATCTCCTGAATATATTTTAGAGGAGAAAGAGTTTATGGTTAAATTAGAAAACGCTATATCTTCCTTACCAGAACGACAACGAGAAGTTTTTTTATTAAACAGAATAGAGAAAAAAACATACAAAGAAATAGCTGAATTATCAGGTGTATCTGTAAAGGCTATTGAAAAACTCATGCACAAAGCGTTGTTAAAACTAAGAACCGAAATAGAAAATATCCCCTAAGATGGTAGGGTATTTTATTTCTATAACGTTATGTAATTGGAAACGAATAAATGAAAATGAAAAAATTAGACGACATATTCTTATCACGATGGTTAAACAATGAGCTATCAGAGGATGAATTAACTCAATTCAAAGCCTCTGAGCACTATGACACCTATGTGAATATAATTAAAGGAACTGATAAATTGCAAGCCCCATCTTATAATTTAAATGAAGTATTCCTAAGTATTAAAGAAAATAGAAATAAAAACATCATTTCTACAAAAAAATCTTCTAAAAACAAGTGGCAATTGGGAATTGCTGCTTCAGTTATTTTACTTATTGGACTCTTTGCTTATATTAACTTTTTCAGTGCAACAGTATACTCAAGTGACTTTGGAAAACAGCTAGCTTTTGAGCTGCCTGATGGTTCAAAAGTGCTATTAAACTCTAAATCATCAATTGAATTTAACGAACGAAACTGGAATAACAATAGAACATTAAAGCTCCAAGGTGAAGCCTTTTTCGATGTTGAAAAAGGGAATACATTTACCGTTAAAACCTCTCAAGGGGAAGTAAGTGTTTTAGGAACAGAATTTAATGTAAAAGCTATTATTGATTTATTTAAAGTATCTTGTTATGAAGGTAAAGTAAAAGTTGAAGACTACACAGATGCTAGTGTACGCAACTTAACACCTTCATTAGGGTATCAGAATATAAAAAATCAAGATGCTATAACACTAAATTTCAATAATACACGTCCTGAGTGGATGAACCAACAATCGGTTTTTAAAAGCACTCCTATCAAATACGTTTTGAGAGCCTTAGAGAAACAGTATAAACTACAATTTGAATATCAAGGTTTTGATGATTCTATATTGTTCACAGGATCCTTCCCTAATAATAATAAAGAAATTGCATTACAAACTGTTTTAAAGTCAGTAAATTTGAAGTACACTATTCAAGGGAATAGTATCATTTTAGAAGACTAAACAACAACTATGAAGCAATTCCTATTATGGTGTTTCGCTTTACTTTTTTCAACTTTTGTGTTTGCTCAAAAACGAACTGTTTTTGAGCAGGATTCTCTACGCATAATACTTCCTGAAATAGAACACTATTACCAAGTTCACTTTTCATATACCGATACTATAATTGACTCTAGAAAAGCTTCTATTATATTAGATGATATCATTAGCATTGAATCATTGTTATTAACACTGTCCTCTCAAACTAATTTAAAGTTTGAACTCATCGACAAATCCAATATTGTTATTTCATCCTTTAATAAAACTGATTTAATTGCTGTCTGCGGACAATTATTAAGCAAGAATGAAATAGTTGCAAACGCCGTTATACAAATAAACAGCAAGTATTATTCTAGCGACAAGAATGGGGCTTTTAAAATAAATAATGTACCATACAACTCAATCATTGAGATCAGCTCATTTGGTATAAAAAGTAGCTTCATTAAAGCTACCGATTGCACCTATCCGAATTGTATTACTATTAATTTAACTGAGAAAACAGCCCTCCTTGATCAAATTGTTATTGACGAATATTTAACTAGTGGTGTTTCAAAAAATGTAAAACAAACCACAATCCATACAAAAAAACTTAATTTACTTCCTGGTTTAATAGAACCAGATATATTGGAAAGTATCCACCAAATCCCTGGAGTTAGTAATTTAAATGAAACCGTAAATAGCATTCATGTAAGGGGAGGAAACTCCGACCAGAATTTAGTCCTTTGGAATAATATTAAAACGTACAATAACTCCCATTTATTTGGAGCAATATCAGCATTTAACCCATACATTACCAACAAAGTAAACTTCATCAATAAAGGCACTAGCGCGAAGTATGGTGAGCGTATTTCAAGTGTTATTGATATTACCACTAATTACAAGCCAGCAAAAAAAACATCAGGTGGAGCTGGTTTTAACTTACTTCATGGAGATGCATTTCTTGACATCCCTGTAATTAAAGACAAACTATCTGTTTTAATTTCTGGACGAAGATCGTATGCTGATTTTTATAAAACATTTGCATTTAAAAATTATGCTTCAAAAATTTTTCAAAACACAAAAATTTTTGACAACACTCTAGAATTCAGTAAATCGAAAAATATTTTTTGGTTTTATGATTACACAATTAATGCGGCTTATAAAGCAACTGATAAAGACCTTATTAAATTCAATCATATTTATAATAAAGATTTTTTAAATTTTTCAGCCTTTTCTACCAATGCAAATCATTTATACACTGATATTTTAAAAACTCAAAATGAAGGGTATAATTTAGAGTGGGAGAAAGAATGGTCAAAAGAGCTCAGCCACCAAATAGATAGTTATTTTTCTGAATACTCTTTAGATTATAAGTTTAGTAACGAATCCAATTTAGGAGTATTCTCCAACACTAAAACAAATCAAATAAAAGACTTTGGAGTAAATTTGAATTTTAAATATGATGTCGCGGAACACAAACAACTAAATTTTGGATATCAGTTTTCAAATAAATATTTTAAATATTCATTTAATGACACCACCCCTACCCAATCCATGGTGCTAGATGCTGCAAATGACAACACAAATTCCAATAGTATTTACAGTGAATACCAAGTAAACAAACCCAAGGATCATTTATACTCAATTGGACTTAGAGCAAATAAATATAGTAGCTCTCAAAAATTCTATGTTGAACCTAGAGCAGTGCTTCAGAAGTTTGTAATCCCTGAATTTAGTATTAACGCATCAATAGAGTACAAAAGTCAGTATGTAAATCAAGTTCAAGAATCTGTTATTAGTAATTTATCTCTTGAAAATCATGTTTGGGCACTTTCTAACAAAACTGACTTACCCGTTTTAACCAGTTATCAATACACCATAGGCGCAAATTATTCAGAAAATAAATGGGTAGTTGATTTTGAAGCTTATTTCAAAAAAACAAATAATATAAACACTTTAGATTTTGACTTTAATAATCAAGCTATATACACATACCATATTGGAAGCTCGAGCATACAAGGAGTAGACCTATTTATTAAGAAGCAATTAAAAAGCTACAATACTTGGCTATCCTACTCTTTTAATAGTGCAAAGTATCGTTTTGAAGAGTTAAATAATGGTAATCCGTTCCCAAGTAACGTAAACATTGATCGCACCATAAAATGGTCGCATTTTTATAAATGGAAAAAAGTAGATTTTTCATTAGGTTGGTTATGGCATAACGGAAAACCATATACAAACATTAATACTACTTCCAATATTGATGGCACACTATCACATTCATACGATAACTTAAATACTGAAAATTTACATGTATATCATAGGTTAGATTTTTCTGCTGTTTACAACTTTAGGCCTCATAAAAATAAAAAAATAAAGTATCGTTTAGGTTTTTCAGCACTTAACCTCTACAACCGAAATAATACTATTAATAAAGATATTCGGTTTTCAAACACCTCATCTAATGAATTAAACATTAGTGATATTAAAGGAACTGAAATTTCACCCAATTTTGTATTAAGAGTTTTTTGGTAAAGCTCTTAATACAAAATTAGGCTACATTATTATTTCACAAGTACTTTTGCACTCACAACCCCATTTGAGGTTTTCATATTTACAATATATGCACCGGCACTCAAACTAGCAGTTTTAAGAGTGTAAGCACTGTCGTTTGACAAACTATTAAATCTGTACACCGATTGCCCAGACATGTTAAACATTTCAACAGATTCAATATTTTCAAGCATTGGGTTAATAATAACAATACTATTATCCGTATTTGAATAATAAATATCCATTATATTCAAACGATGCTTACTAATCATCTTGTTTCGCCTTGAATTGAAAACAATTTCAAAACGATCTAAATACTCTCCCCTAGAAATGTTTACTACATAATTACTCGTTCTTAAATTACGGTACATCCCTTTCTTTTTATCATGTAAATAAATAAGCTGTGAGACATCAATATTTTCAAGACCATCCAAACTAAATTTCAAGATACCCTTCTTCGCTATTTTAACACCTAGAGGCAATACTTGATCTGTATTAAAATTATTTACTGCTTGTATTACAAACTTACTTTCATTAAATACCCAAAACCCATCTTCGGTATTTTCTTCAATCAAGGGAGCATCATAACCAAGTTCAAAGCTATTAGAGGCTATTTGATCAATACCTGCCAATAATTGTCGGTAATAACCAGAAGGTGTTTCAATCATCAGTCTAAATTTCTGTCTTTGATCCTCGGAAGTGTCATAGGTTACATCACCATTTCTGAAACTAACTGAAGGATCAGCCACTTCAGTTTTAAATATACGTTGACTATTTTTAAACTTAATATCTCCTCCTGCTACTGTAACAGTTGTGTTAGCTAAACTAGGATCTAAAAACGCAAGAACAAAGAACCCTTGGTTTAAAGAGATATATCTTAAAGGTATTTTTGTTCCTAAAGCTCCATTGTCATTAATTCTAGTATCATTAGAAATAGCTTTTATTCCTCCCATTAATGTATATGCAGCATATCCTCCAACATATTCTGCTAAATTATGTGATGCTCCTGCAAAATGGTCCCAAAAATACAGGGCTCCATTAAAAATATTATCAGCAGCATTTCCTCCATTATCTTTAATATTATCTAATATAAATTGATTTGCATCTATTGAAGATAAATATGGATTTCCTATTAATCTATCGTTTCCTAAGGCTATTGGTAAAGTAACATCCCCATTGTAAGGCCTCCCTTTAAATACATAATTTTGATTATCTGTTATAAGCGATAAACCAGATGTCCCTTTCATTGTATATGCTTCACCTGGAAGCAAACTCGTGTTCTCATCAATTGAAATCCAAGAATCATAATCATCATGCAATCCATTAAACTTCCACAACCAATACGTACTAATAGTTATAGGAGAAGTTACTGCTCCATCAGCTGCTGTATAAGCTGGTTGAAAATTAATTGTTTGTGGAGCGGCTGAGTTTGTTCCGTCAGCTAAAGTTCCAGCTATTGTATACCCTCCATTAGCACTAGGAACTCCTGTTCCTTTAGTACCTAGACCACTTCCTATAGCCCCTACAGAAGAAGACCAATAGTTATAATTAAAACTTATTGCTGTACCCTGTTGATCTCTTTCAATAAAACCTCCACTATCGTTATCAAAAATACTACCATCATCTTGAAGAAATTGAGACTCTCCTATTAAATCAATAATACCGTCTAATTCAATATAATGAGTAACTCTTAAACTTTGCCCAGTGTTTGTTTCATCTTGTACTTCTATGGGATCAGCTATAGTTAATTTTGCATTTGTAGTATCAGAAATTAATCCTAATACCGTAATATTTTTATCACCTGAATTGATATCATGAGAAGCTTGTACTATATTCCAATCAATTGGTGTAACA
>Ga0105354_1001622_pt1 | contig 13804 bp, 11 predicted proteins | sample GOMGulsemesocosm_FD_83658 | JGI IMG/M metagenome (GOLD analysis project Ga0105354, IMG submission 83658) | Methane-oxidizing microbial communities from mesocosms in the Gulf of Mexico - GOM9B Gulf of Mexico | ecosystem: Environmental > Aquatic > Marine > Cold seeps | place: USA: Gulf of America...
GCAAATTGGAATTATTAAGTTGAAAGGAACTATCGGAGATATTTCTTTTTACAAATCACAAGATGGGCATTTGGCTCGTGGTAAAGGAGGTGTTGAAGCTTCAAGAATTGCAAATGATCCTGCATTTCAAAGAACTCGTGAAAACGGTTCAGAATTTGGGCGTGCTGGAAAAGGCGGTAAATTATTAAGAGTGGCCTTACGTACACTTTTACAAAAAGCTTCTGACAATAGAGTCACAAGTAGATTGACCAAAAATGTACTTGCTGTTATTAAAACAGACACCACAAATGATCGTGGGTTACGTACTATTCCAGAGGGTAATTTATCTTTATTGGAAAGTTTCGAATTCAACATAAAAGGGAAACTTGCTGGATTGTTATACGCTCCTTATACAGGAACGATTGACAGAGTAGCTGGAACTGCAGTTGCTGATATACCTGCTTTTGTACCCGTAAATGATATTGTTGCTCCCAGTGGGACCACTCACTTTAAAATCTCCAACGGAGGGGTTGAAGTTGATTTTGCTGCAGAAACGTATGTTTTTGATAGTGAAGCATCAGCTGTTTTACCTTGGGACAGTAGTACTGTTGCAACGTTATCGCTTACTGCGAATTTAACGGCTAACTCTACGTTGCCAATGTTTCAAGTTATTGGAATTGAATTCTTTCAAGAGGTGAACGGGCAAATGTACTCCCTTAAGAACGGAAATTACAACGCTTTAGCGATTGTTGGTATTGACACTCCTTAGTCATGGAGTTAACACTTTACAGAGCATATTTTGAAGGAGGTACCAACGGTACCCTCTTCTGTTCTGGGAATTTTTTGTGTCACACTATAGAGCTCCCCTGGAAAGATAATAAACGAAATGTTTCTTGTATTCCTGAAGGTCGGTATGAAATCGTTACTAGATACTCCACACATTTCAAACATCATCTATTAGTCAAAGGAGTACCTCAGCGTAGTTTAATCTTATTGCATCCTGCAAATAATGCACTGAAAGAATTACAAGGTTGTATTGCTCCAGTCACATATTTAGGAGGGGTAGGTAAGGGGTTACAATCTAGACATGCGATGCAGAAATTAACGTCGATAGTTTATCAAGCTATTGATCAGAAAGAAAAAATATTTATAACCATTAAATCACATCATCATGAATTTAGTAGAAAGATATAAAAAACCAACACCTAAGTTTTTTAAAATATTAAGAAACATCGGAATCGCGCTAGCAACTGCTGGAGGTGTCATTATCGCAGCACCAGTCAGTATGCCTGCTCTTATAGTTACTATTGCGACTTATATGACAGTTGCTGGAACTGTTGCAACGGCAGTGAGTCAAGCAGTAGTTGTAGATGGAAAATCTAAACAAAAAGGAACTATTCTTTCAAATGATAGATCCAAACACTAAAGCCGGTATTTTAGGTGGAACGATTTTGTCAACTTTTATGAATTTAAGTTGGAATGCAATATTCTATACAATCATCATGGCTGCTCTTGGAGCTGTAGTTAGTTTTATAGTCTCCTTGTTACTTCGTAAGCTAGTCAAGAAGTACTTCAACTAAATATTTTTAAAAGAGAAACGAAAAAATCGTCAAAAAAAGAAAAGAGAAAGCAATTTACATTGGCACGGTAGTGCCTAACTTTGCTTCATCTTTTCTTTTTTTATGCTATGACATAGAACTATTCCTTTCAAGTGTTTTAAATATTTCTTCTTTTTTGTAATAAACTCTATTACCCATATAATACACACTTAAAACCCCTTTTTTAGTCCAATTATGAATCGTTTGTAAGCTAATACTCAAATATGATGCAACTTCTTGTCTCGTAATTAATGTGTCATCTTTTTTAGCATTTAATTCTTTTAAGTATTTTTCGATTTTTAAAACTAGTTTATCTGATACTTTCTCAGCAAGTTCCTTTACGATAATTTCTTGAATTTGAATTGTTTTATGAATCATGTTTATGTTATTTAATGAAACTTAAAGTTACTTTTAAATCTCCTAATATTCTTTTAACAGGTAATCAAAAAGGCGCGAGCCGCCTGCGAGATGAGCGAGTGTGTTGTGGCAAGTAGCCTGATACTTTTGAAGTACAATCCATTTTATCATTATATAGTTTAGTAGAGGGCTGCCACAGCTACGTGTTACACGCGGGTGGCGGTGTTTTTGACCTGGAGGAAAAGTAAGTGCTATACTTTATGAGGTGAACCGATAGGGAAATCTGAATAAATGTTTAGCTCTTACTGCGCGTTGCCGGATGTAATCATCCTGAAAGGTGATTTTATACGGCAAAAAGGCTGGATCAAAAACTGTGACACCCAATAGCCCGAAGCGACCAGCAGGCTCGCAAAGCATTAAGTAGCGGTTGCACCCAAATGGTGTTTTGCGAAGCTACCTTTTGGGTTTGGGTGCAAGAATAGCTACGGGTGAGGAAGGTATGTATTGTGTGTACTAAAGCAAACCCAAAACGCCAACGAGGATGTGTCACCGCAGTGGTGTTTTGGGTGGTAAGCACAAGGCGTAAAACACTACTTGTTTAAAAACTATCGTATAAAACACTTCGACAAGCTCAGTGTGACAACAATTATCTTGCCTTGTGATTATGGTTTAGGAAACAAAAAGGAATACCTGACGAACACCTTATTACCTGTTCACGAATTATTTTATCTATCTATAGGCTCATTTATAAATACCTGAGCAAACTTATTTTCAATTTCATTTAATACCACTGCAGTCATTTCATCAAAGAACTTCTCTTTTTTTCCTTTAGATAGTTTTCCATCATTCTGAATTAAAAATTTAATTAATAAATCAATATCTGTATCAGAATGTGTCACAACAGCATTGATAAATTCAACCATTTGATCATGTTGTTCAAGAAACTTTAATTCGTTTGGGATTATTTCCTCTATAGTTTCTTCAACACATTCATATAAAAATTCTGCCTGAATAGTTAAGTCTGAATATCGATACAAATCTATTGTTTCGTTTAAAATTTTGACATTATGTTTTTCTGTTGGTTCCCAATCAATCAATTCTAACCTAGGTTCCGAAAATACTTCTAAAATTTCTTGATACTTGCTAATATTATTTAAAATTGCAGCAGATATTGGAAAAATCATATCTCTACTTGAATAGTCTTTTTTTATTAAAATATGATGAATCAAATACCTGTGTAAACGACCATTACCATCAGAAAAAGGATGAATAAACACAAATCCAAAAGCAATACTAGTCGCCATTAAAATAGGGTCATATTGACTATCATTCAGCAATTTATTCGTTTCAACAAGCCCTTTCATTAGTACTGGCAAATCTTGAGCTTTAGCCGAAATGTGATCTGGAATAGGAACAAATGTTTCCCGGTCATGTTCTCCAATAAACCCTTCTTGAGTTCTTAAGCCCATTTGTATGAGTTTATTTTTCCCAATTACAATTTTTTGCAAACGTTCTAACTCTTGAATAGTTAATGCTTTTTTTCCAGCTTGACCAATCGCCTTCCCCCAATTTCTTGCTCTTAAATTTGGTGGGGTTTCCCCTTCAATAGCAAAAGATGCTTTAGAATCTTTTAATAACAAAAAAGCTGCTGTTCTTCTAACTAAATCCTTATCTCTTCCTTTTAATCCAAATTCAATTTTATTAGAAAAATCTTTTTTTTGAAAGGCTTCAATTTTATCTGTTCTATTTATCATCGGGCAAAACTCTTGTGTACCTGGTAAATTGTTTTTTACTCGGTGCCTCGTAGAGTTTGCCATTGGACCTGTGTATTGTAATTTCATATTTACAACCTCAACATAGGATCCTGTTTTTAGATCAGGAATGTTAATTTCTTTTTCTAATAACCATTCATACAAAAACCATATACGTCTTGAATACTGACCGGTAGGTTCTGCTAGAATGTATTCTTTTACAGTTACTTCATCTAATGTTAGAAACAATTGTTTTAAAATAAACAGGTTAATTCCTTCGTATTTAATAGCAAATATCAAATGACTTATGATATCATCATTTGGTTTATGACGTTTCGTAAAGACTTGCCATCTTTCCGTATTATATCTTTGATGTTTGTCTGTTACTATTGCTAATCTCCTTGGAACCGGAGCTACTTTATTCGTTTCTTGCATTAGAAACTCTATCAATAAAGCATATCCAACCAACACCCCTGGTTCTGGAGTATCAATATCATGAAAAGCAGTTACTTGTTGTGAAAAATGATTACTCATGACGTTTTTATATGAAATTCACTTACAAATATACCATGAAAAACAATTACTTTACATGAAAAGTGATTATAATTTAGTGTGAAGCATGAAAAACACACACAAATCGTTGTGTTTTGAGTGGCTATTTTACATAGTAACAGTATGTAACTTAGCTTTGAGATAGCGTTTAAATTAATAGCTTTTGGCTTGGAGCAGCTCTTTATAGTTTTGAAAGCTTTAAACGATTGTTAATTTCACTTGAAATTAATCTTTTATAAATGTAATGTAAATATGATATTGTTTGTATTAAATGTGTAGTGATAGAATAGCTACACTTTATCTTATATAAAACTGATGGATAACGCTATCTATTATCCATTGCTATAAATAAATATAATGGATCTACTGCCCTCAATTAATGATATGCTTAAAGCTGTGAAATAATGGTCACAGCTAAAGCTATCTAAATATATTTAATTAAGTCAATTTTTCTAGTATCGAAATTTTCATTAGAAAGTTGTCTTTTAAGGCTATCTGATACTGATTGTGCGTTAATAGTTATTGAGAATGCTATTGTACAAAATAAGAGTATGTTTCTTTTTAAGCTCATGATAATGCGTAATTGATGTTTTAATAAAGCACTATTTTAGTTACTAATTATGAACTAATTAGTAACTAAAATAGTGCTTATGTGAACTTATTGTGAACTTTTAACTACCTGAAAACCAATCTATTTGGTCTATGTTTGCATGAAAAATCAAATATATGAAATACGTTTACATTATTCTCTTTGGTTCTTTTTTACAGCTTAATGCACAAGTAGGAATAGGAACAACTACTCCTAACGCAAGTACTGTATTAGATATTGCAAGTACTACTGCTGGCTTAGTTATTCCTAGAATGACACAGGTACAAAAAAATGCGATTGCTAGTCCAGTTACGGGATTGTTAATTTATCAAACTAATGGTACTACAGGATTCTATTATTATAATGGAACTGCATGGGTGACTTTTGGTGGCGGTTCAGGATGGAGCTTAACTGGAGATGCTGGAACAACACCTGCAACTAATAAAATAGGTACTATAGATGCACAAGATGTAAGGATAATAGCAAATAATAACGAAGCAGTTAGGCTTAGTACATCTGGTTTTGTAGGTATTGGAACCTCTAACCCCACGGTTAAGTTACATATTTCGGGTACTGCGCCAGTATTACGTTTGGAAGATGGTAATCAAGCGGTAAACAAAATATTAACCTCAGATGCAAATGGAAATGTAAGTTGGGAAGTAGCACCTTCAGTATTGACGTCAGGGGATTTAGATTGGTTGTCTGATTCTGGTAGTCTTACTCTTAATATTGACACTTACCATGAGGGTAAAGTGGTCATAGGGAGAATAGGGACTACTACACATCATTTAGATGTCGATAACGGCGCAATAACAGGTACAACAATTGGTATCGGTGATGTTGAAAAAATTACCGATGGTAATAATGAAACTATATTTAGTCATAGTATTGTTCCTAAGTCGAATAATTCTTATGTATTAGGAAGTATTCTTGCAGATAATTCAGGACCTACAGACCGTAAATGGAATGAAATATGGGCAACGAATACTACTATTCAGACTTCTGATGAAAGAACAAAAAAGTCTATTTCAGCATTGGAATATGGTTTACAAGAGGTTTTGCAACTAAATCCGGTAAGTTATAAATGGAGGAAGGAAATGGCAGGTAGTATACCTGTTCAGGAAAATGAAAAAAGAGAAATTATAGGGTTAATAGCTCAGGAAGTTCAACAGATAATTCCGGAAGTAGTTTATGACGAGGTTTGGAAAGATGAGAATGAAAATGGAATTTATAAAAAATATACATCTGAGACAATAGGGTTGAATTACAATGAGTTGTTACCAGTTTTAATTAAAGCTAAACAAGAGCAGCATGAACAATTAGTCACACTTGAAAAAGAGACCGTAATGTTACTTAAGAAAATTACTCAGTTAAATACTAAAAAGAACTAAGGTTATGAAGTGTATAATAAGCTTAATACTTGTACTATGTGTACACATACCTCTTATTGCTCAAGTAGGGATAGGAACATTAACGCCAGATGCTAGTGCTATTTTGGATGTTACAAGTAATACAAAAGGAATTCTTACCCCAAGAATGACTCAGGTACAGCGACTAGCAATTGCTAGTCCAGTTACTGGGTTATTGGTTTGTCAAACAGACGGAAGCTCAGAGTTTTATTATTATAATGGATCAATATGGACAACTTTTGTAGGTAGCTCTGGTTGGAATTTAACAGGCGATTCAGGAACTACTGCTGTAACAAACAAACTGGGAACTACCGATGCACAAGACCTAAGTTTAATAGCAAATAATATTGAGGCAATACGTGTTACGGCTAGTGAAAAAGTAGGAATAGGTACAAACAGTCCTACAGCTATGATGAGTGTTACTGATTCCAATGTATTAAGTATCGGGCAAGATTTTGAATCATTATCAGGAAATATAACAGCATCCTCAGCTTCAAGTCCGTATCAAATAAATAGTAACACAGGTGGAGGTTGTGATGCAGACGATGGTTGGAAAATTAGTACAACTACACCTTATGGTACTTGTGCAGGTTGTACTGGTAATAGAGCAATTATTAGATACGGTAGTTCTTGTAATCAGGACGCTACATTAGTAGCTCCTCTAGGTATAGTGAATACAACAAGTCTATTAATTTCATTTAATTATAATTATGATGATTATTCAACTTCATCTGACAGTTTTACCGTTACCTTATATGATGAAACAACCTCGTCAGTACATTCAACATTAGTAGCCACTTTAACCGTAGATACTGATGATGCTTCGTATAATCAAACAATAACAGGAATTACAAGTGGTAATACTTATTCTTTACGTTTTAATTATAAAGGTACTAATGCTAAGGGCGCATCTGTAGATAATATAAGTATAATTTTTCCTGTGCCTGTTTTGAGAATACAAGACGGAAACGAAGCCGATGATTTTGTTATGATTTCGGATGCCAATGGAAATGGAACATGGACGGAAAAAGATCCAATCAATATAGATTCTGATTGGGGGTTTGCTACTGCAGGTACTACCAATATAGATCCAATTTATAGAATAGGGCATACACGTATAGCTGCTAATGGTAGTTCGTCATATTTATTAGGTGTAGAAAGAGGTACCATTCAAGGAACAGAAGTTGGCCTTGGTTCAACAGAATACACTCGGGATTATAATCGTGATATGTGCTTTAGTAATGATGTAGTGCCTGAGGTTCATAATGCCATTAACCTTGGAAGTAGTACACTTGCTTGGAAAACAATTTATGCTGCAAATACTATAATAACTACTTCAGATAGAAGAGAGAAAAAGGAGATAACCCCAATTAATTATGGATTATCTACCTTATTGAAATTACGCCCTGTAACTTATAAATGGAAGAATGAAGCGTATGGAAAAACTGTACTTACAGAAGCTCAGAAGAAAACTAAAATTGGTTTTATAGCGCAGGAGGTTCAGAAACTGATTCCAGAAATAGTTGTAAGTACGGAATGGAAACAGAAAAGTGCTGATGAATCAAAGGTATATATTAAAAGAAATACAGAACGTATCGGGATGCGTTATGCTGAACTATTGCCTGTAGTTGTAAAAGCTACACAAGAACATGAGGAACTTATCAAAAAAATAAACAAGCAACAACAACAAATAGAGTTATTACTTAAAGAGTTAAAATAAGATTGTTATAATTCTATATTAAAAACATATATAATGAAAATATATATACTATTAGCATTTATTCTATTGAGTATTACAGGTATTGCTCAGGTAGGAATAGGTACTGCAACACCAGCATCCAGTGCAGCATTGGATGTAACTAGTACTTCAAAAGGAATATTAATACCTAGGATGACACAAGCTCAAAAAAACGCTATAGTATCTCCTGCAACTGGATTATTGATTTATCAAACAGATGTAACCTCAGGTTTCTATTATTATAATGGTGTTAGCTGGGTAACATTTGGAGGAAGTGCTGGTTGGGCACTTACAGGAAATTCAGGGACAAGTGCAGCTACAGACAAACTTGGTACTACCGATATGCAAGATTTTAGTTTTGCTACAAATAATACTGAAGTAATTCGTATTGCTAGTTCAGGAAATGTAGGGCTTGGTACAACAAGTCCTACTACCAAATTACATATAGATGGGGTAGTTACTGCTGCAACTACATTACTTAATGATGGTTTTGAAGATAATTCAATACCTCCATTTACAACTGGCGGAAATGCCAATTGGAGTACAACAAACACTGGTGGTGAATTTAATACAGGGTCTTCCGGGGTAAAAAGTGGAACTATTGGTAATAATGAAGTTTCATGGATACAAACAAGTGTTACTATGCCGGCATTAGGAGGAACAGTATCTTTTTATTATAAAACTTCTACAGAAAGTTGTTGTGATGAATTGCACTTTTATATAGATGGGCTAGATCAAACAGGGTCAGGGCTAACCAATAGTTCATGGGTAAACCAAACATACCCATTAACTAGCGGTGTACACACATTAAATTGGGCTTATGAAAAGGATGGGGGTGTTACATCAGGAGCAGATGAAGTTTATTTAGATGATGTACTTGTTACTTCTAATTCTATGTCTAATACTGTGTTACAAATTATTGACGGTACAGAAGGAGTGAATAAAGTGCTAACATCGGATGCTACAGGTATAGCTTCTTGGAAAAATCCAACGGGTAAAATAGAAGGGGATTGGTTGTTTGTATCAGGAACTGCTAATACAGATGCTATTTATCATCAAGGAAATGTAATGATAGGTCAAAATGCTGTATCTGCATACAACCTACATCTTTGGGATGGAAGTGCTACTTCAGGCTCTAGCTTTAAAATGGGTTCTGTAGAAATATTGACAGATGGTGTAGCAGAAATTCAATCATCAACTGACTTTTCTCCGATAACAGATTTGGGTGCTAATTTAGGTTCATCAGCAAAAAGATGGAAAGATGTATATTCTGTAGGTGGTATGCTTAATACTTCTGATAAGCGTTTAAAAACGAGTATTAAACCATTGAAATACGGTTTAAAAGAGTTCTTGAAGCTAGAACCAGTTTCTTTTATATGGAAAGAAGAAAAGGTAGATAGTTTTGTAATTCCTGATAATGAAAAAGAATACAAACTAGGTTTTATTGCTCAAGAAGTACAAAAAATTATACCAGAAGTAATTGTTACACATCATTGGAAAGAGTACGAAGAAAACCCAGGTGTGTTGGTAAAAGAAGAAAATAAACGTTTAGGAATGCGATATAGTGATTTAATTCCTGTTGCTATAAAAGCAATTCAAGAACAACAAGTTAAGATTGACACTTTAGCTAAACAAAATGAAAGACTTCAAGAACTAATTAGAAAACTTGAAAAGCAATGATTTTAAAAGTAATTAATGATTGAAAATAAATTATTTAAAAACAGGAAGTAGTTAGTAAGTGCCTCTAAAGTTTTTAGGAAGATAAATTTTAGGATTTTTAGGTAGAACAGCCTTTAGTAGGGGTATTAATTGGCTGTTCGTTAATTCGGGTGAAATTGGCCAGCATAATTCGGGTCGCTGGCCTTTTTCTTTTAACTACAAAATTTCAGTAAATTAATGAATAAAGAAATATACATAAATGACATACCGTATGTGGTAGAGAACGCAGATTTTTCAATTATTGAATCTATGCAAAAAGAAATGCAGAATTTGGCAAATGACAATTTATTTGATTTTGATAGTTATAAAATAATAATAAAACTTTTTAGTTGGTTTTTGGAAAAAGGAATGCAGAAGAAAAGGTTGAAAAAAGGGAATGATATGATACGTGATTTTTATTATACAAGCTAATTTTTTAAGCTTCAATATTATTTTTATTCCTGCTAGTGTTCTTTTAGCGGATTCAAATTCTTTAAAACCTGTAGTAATTGCTATTCTCCTTTTGATATTCCGATGGTCTTGCTCTACTATATTGTTTAATTGTTTCACCCTTGATATCTTTATGTTTTATGAAGTAAAACTTCTTTTATTCCAAGTCGTTATACAAGCAGTATTAGCCTCACTTTTATCTATATTGATTATTCTAGGTTTTCCTTTATTTCCAATAGCTTTTTCAAAAACTTTTGAGCTGAACCTTTCATTCTTCTTTTGGTTAGTAGAAAGTCTATTGTATTTTCTTGTTTGTTTACGGCTCTATGTAGGAACCTGTCTTTTTCTGTTACTTTAAAATAAGTTTGGTTTAATCTCCAACTTTTAGTCACATTCTTTTTACACCGATTCATGTTTTTCTCTATTTTTTTAGTAGGTTATAGCACTCATCTTTGAATAGTAAAATGGTCTAAAACAATACTTTGAATAACGATTAATTTTTCTGCATCACATTAACGAAAAGAAAAACTTGATTTTAAAGTGAGTAGCTTGTTGAATTATAATATGAGGATAAAGGAAGTGTTTGAAAAGGCATGAGGTAATGAGACAGAGCCTAATTAGATTATTTCTAAAACACACACATGTATGAACTAAATAGTAGCGTTGTTTATAATAAAATGAATATTTAATGAACATAAAAACTCTTAAATGATATATTCATGAATATATTTGCATTGTTAATTGGTTTGAAGGATTTAATGGTGTTAATTTTTTAATCCTGCTATACAATCAATTAATAAGAGTTTATAAAAATAATTTATATATCGTTTACAATAGCAGGGATGTTAATTCCAAGGATAATAAATTATAATAGAAGAACTAATATTACGTATTGAAGAATTGGTCAACTAATTAATTAATTAATTAATAAGTAATAGATGGTTACAATTTCATGTTAATAGAGTAGGTTTTAACATGATATTTCGGGTGAAAAGATCAGCTATCCAGCTGGTCTTTTTTATTAATATTTATAACTCTTTAATGAATTTGGTTAGACTTTGGTTAGTGGTTAAATTAAATGTTTTTCTAAGACTATATCTGTAATTATTAACACTCCCTTTAGCAATGTTCATTTGCATACTAATTTGTGTTGAGCTGTGATTTAACCTAATAAGTATAGCAACTTTTTTTTCTTTTTCGTTTAATGAAGGGTAGTTGTTGCTTAGTTTATCGTAGAACGAGTTGTTAGCGTCTTTTACATCTGCATAAAGTTTTACTCTTTCATTGTTCTTAGAAATATCATCGTTAATAAAAATAAGTAAATTTTTTATATCGATACTGTTTGAATTGAGTGCTTTAATTTTTTTCTTTATGCTTTTTAATAAGTTGTTTTTCTCCGATATATGTATAGCAAAATCTGTTATCTGGCTGTTTTTGCTGTTTACCTCTAGTTCTAATTGTTTTTTTTCTAATTCTTGTATTTTGTTTTCTGCGAACCATTTGTTTTTCTTTAACTTAGAAGTTCGTTTGTGTCTAAAATAAGTGATTAGTAGAAAAGTTATAAGTATTATAGTTAATAAAGAAAGTAAAATGTTGTTATTGCTTTTAATTTTGTTTTTTTCATTTAACAGTTGAATGGCTTCTTTTTGATTGTTTATCTGATCGTTTAATTTATAGAATTTAAAATTTAACTTTAAAGAAGATATTTTGAATTGATTATTTTTATTAATAATAGCATCTTTTACCTCAATATGTTTTTTGAAAAAATGTAATTGCTTAGAGGGTTGATTTATAGAGTTGTAAATACTAGATAGTAGTAAATAAGAGTCTCTTAGGTATGGTGAAAAATCATCTTCATTAGATCTTTTAATTACATTATCAGCTATATTGATAGCTTTTTGGTATTCTTTCTTTTTATGGTAAATCTTAGCTGTTTCAAGCTGTGATTTTAAGTAATAGGGCAAAATTTCTTTATGTAATTTATATTTATTTGAAAAGTTAAAATGTTTTAATGCTAAATCATAGTTATTAACCATCATTGCAATTTTGCCTAGATAGTTATGCCCTTCAGTTCTAACTTGGAGTACATTTTTAGGGTTAATAGAATTATTAAATATTTGTTCAGCTTCTTTGATGTTCTTGTTGTTAAAATGAGCAATAGCTAAATTGTGTTTAGTAACATAAAGTCCTAGGTTGTCCTTAATGTAATTGAATTTCTGAATTGATAGTTTAAAGTACTCATTAGCTTTGGCATGATTTTTTAAATTACTATTTATGATACCTAAATAACTAAGAGTGAAAGCTTGCTTTTGCAGTAACTCTTTACTTGGGGTTTTAATATTCTTTATTTTATTATTACATAGTTTACTGCACTTAATCAGGTATTCTAAAGCTTTTTGGGAGTGCTCAAATCTGATGTATAAGAAGGCTAATTCATTTAAGTTTTTTATTCTCAGCATAGGTATGCTATCCAATTGTAAATAATTTTGCTCAGCTTTTAAAGACATTCTAATAGCGTCTTTGAAATAGCCTTTTCGTGAATTAAGTTGAGCTCCAATTGTATATGATTTTGCTTCTAAGTATTTGTTATTTATCTTTTTGGCAATTTTACTAGAGTTGATAAATAATTCATTGGATAATAAATGATTTCCGTTGTAATTTTCAACAATTGCATTTAATAAAGTTGCTTCATACATTCCTCTCTCATACTCGGCTTCTTTACTTAGGTATAAAGCCGTATTAATGTAATACTTAGTGCTATCTGTATTTTTGTCTTTGTGATATCGAGCAATATTAAGTAGTGATGTTGTTTTTTCTCGTGTTGAGGTAGCTTTTTTATAATCGTTATGTAAATTGTTTAATGTTGTTTGACTATAAATATTGCACACTAAAAATAATGTCATTAAATGTGTAATAGAAGTTTTGAATCGAAGCTTTGTTGATATCATTTTGGTAAATCATTAAAAGGAGTAATAAATATACACACAATGATTCTTTTATTATTTCAGATCTATTAAAAATGAACTAAAAAGTATTGAATACTGCTATTTAATGAACTTTTTATGATAGAAATTTACATTTTCTGAGTCAATTTCAAGTTATTTTTGGCATCTGAGATAATAAATGGATATAAGTTTTATGAAAAAAAAATTGATATTATTTAATAAGGGATTATGGTCATATGCTGATGATATAATAGTTGCCAATAATAATGATACTGGGCTTGAAACACTAGCTTCTAGATAAATAATAATAATAAGGGATGAGCATCTTGCAATTAATGGTTCTGGAGCTTATGTTTTGAATATTAGTTGTAATAACAAAAACCTGTGAAGTTAACTTCATAGATTCTAATTTAATTTAGTGTAAAACTGTCAACTTACTTTCGGAACAAAATATTTTTAAGTTATTGAAGGATATCGAGTTGACAAATAGGTGTTTGAGTAGGTAAGACAACTGTTCGTCGTTGTTTATTGTAAGTGATAAACATTTGCCGTGTTTACGCAACAAACCCTACTTGTTCGGTAGGATTAATAGAGCTAAGTGCGTTTTGTTTTTTACCAATTTAAATTAATCAATGTCGTTCTACAACGATTTAAGTAACCCAAAATATGAAAAAACTTTTTACTTTTTTTACTATGCTGTTTATACTAATTTCTTCTATAGCTTTTAGTCAACAAGCA
>Ga0105354_1001632_pt1 | contig 13761 bp, 14 predicted proteins | sample GOMGulsemesocosm_FD_83658 | JGI IMG/M metagenome (GOLD analysis project Ga0105354, IMG submission 83658) | Methane-oxidizing microbial communities from mesocosms in the Gulf of Mexico - GOM9B Gulf of Mexico | ecosystem: Environmental > Aquatic > Marine > Cold seeps | place: USA: Gulf of America...
ATTTTTTTAAGCATGGTGCTTCAATTTAATGATTGAAATATTAAATAAGTTTAAGATATGTCAGTTCGAGTGACTTCTCGGTACAATTTTTTTCGCGATGTTACAAAAATCACTCGAAGTAACAGGTATTAGTTATCATTCATTTCGTTTTACCAAAGCATAATAATCATTCTCTAAAGGCAAATATCCTTGGTCGTATACAAAATAATATATAGTACCAATTTTAGTTGTATAGGTTGATGTGAAGTATGAAAAATCAAACCCTTTTTCTATCATTTTACTTCTGGAGGTTTTGGTTTTATCTTTAGGGTTTAACTCTTCTAAGATTCGCCAATTCTTACGTAACCGATTATTTACATTACGGATTAAATTTTTCGAGTCTTTATTAATTCTATTATTGTATTCATTCCTACAACTATCATCACAGAATTTTTTATCTGCACGTCCTTTTATAAGTTGCTTGCATTCTAAACAGGTTTTTTCCATGAGTTATTTTTCTTTACGTTTAAATATTTTTTCAAATGCATCATAAGTGGCTAAATGCAATGCGTCACCATGATTTTTATCTTCTAAATAGTTAAAAAATAAGGATGTATTTTCATTGTTTATCGTTGATAGTTTTGTGTGTAACCCTTTAGCAGTTCGTTCCATGGTTTTCCCTTCATTTCCAACTGCTATATATACTGATTTGTTTGTGCTATAATTTTTCGGAGCGTATGTTAACAACGACTCATCGTCCCACCATAGACTTGGGCTTATGATAATGTAGTTATTAAAAAGCTCAGGTTTTTTAAAAAGTACCTCAGTGGCTAATAACCCTCCAAGAGATTGTCCTAGGATTGTTTTTGTGGCGGTAGTTTGGTATTTCTCATCAATAAAAGGTTGTAGCTCCTCAGCTATAAATTGAATGAATTTTTCAGAACCGCCCGCTGTAGGAAAGTCTTCTAAGTCTTTTTCATTTTTAGTAGGATAGGTAAAATCTCGTTTTCTATCGATATTTGAAATTCCTACTACAATAGATTCAGGGATCATATTTATCCAAGAAAATGAACCAAACTGAACAATCCCTGATATATGTATAAAATCTTCATCTTTAGAGCCGTCTAATAAGTAAATAACAGGATACTTTTTTTTAGAGTCTTTCGTGTATCCATTAGGTAAATAGATGTTTAAAAGTCTATGTTCATTTAAAATATCAGATTTTATTTCAATGCTTTCGCCTATTGATAAAGGTATGGCGCTTTTATTAGTTGTTTTAACGTCCTCTTTAGTAGTCTTTGTACAACTAATAGTTAGTGTTAATAATAGGAGTGTTATTTGAAATAATTTCATGATGACTTATTTTTTATATCGATAATGCCCGATGATGGTATAAGCAAATAGTACATCTTCAGCTACTTGTCCACCTCCAATATTATGGACGATTAAATGTCGTTGGTTGTCGTCTGATTTTTTATGCGTTACAATACCAATATGTGTGATGGCTCCTCCAAGGTTCCAACATACGATATCTCCAGGTTGATAATCTTTTGAATTTATGGTAATGGGTTTTTCTGCATTATGACGTTTAAAAAAGGCCATTAGATTTGGTACTCTTCTGTGATCAATATTAGTATCGGTCCTTTTTAATCCCCATGTTTTTGGGTAGGAACTGAAGTTTTGTTTCATGTCCTCATGAACTTCTTTTTGTAAATCAACTCCCATTTTTCTGTAAGTTCTAATAATGACATCGGTACAAACGCCTTTTCCTTCTGGAATATCCCCATTTGGATATTGTATTGAAAAATATGTAGGGTCATAAATTATAGTGTCATCAACAATCTCCAGAGCACATGCGCTTATTTGTTGAAAGAAATCTTGGGCATAGTTTAGTTGATATGCAAGGATAAAAGTAAAGAGTAAGAACGTTTTTTTCATGTTTTATTTGATAATTTTAGACTTAACTTCTCTTTTTCGGTTGAAAGCCACTCTTCTTTTAAAATACTTAATAAAATAGCATCAGTTCTTCCATTGCCTGAAATAGCAGGAAACATATTTCTAAAAATACCTTCTTTTTTGCATCCGACACTTAGCATAGCGTTAATGCTTATTTCGTTTTCTATGTACGATCCTAATCCAATACGTTCAAAACCTATATGTTCAAAGGCGTATTGGAATAATAAATATTTACAATGTTTGTTTAATCCTGTTCCTTGAAATTGTTTTCCATACCAAGTGTATCCTAAACGGGTAGTATTTAGAAATGTGTTTATTTCACAAAATCGAGTGCAACCAGCATATTCTTTTTTAAGTTTATCATAGACAATGAAGGCATAGGAGATTTTGTTTTCTCGATCCGTAATAGCTGCATTAATGTAGTTAGTAAGATTTTGTTCCCCATCACCTTTGAGAAAGGAATAGTCCCATATATTGGGTTCTAATGAAATTGTTACTAAATATTTAACGTCAGATAGTTTTATAGGTCTTAGTTTGACTACATCGTTTTCTAATGTTATTTCTGAGTTAAAATTAAAAACGTTCATTAAGTTGTTTTTTGATACTTATTAAGTCTTTAACTTCTATTTTCCCTTTAGTAGGAATCATATTTTGCCAAACCCAATTATAATGTTCAATTACCTTTTCAGCATTTAAGTGAGGTCTATCTCCAGTAGTATGTCCATTTTCGACAACTGTTATATTATAATCTTTAGTTAGGGCAGATTGTATTGTGGATTCAACACAAAAATCAGTAGCGCAACCTGTGATGTATAATTCATTGATACCTAAATTAATTAATTTAGATTGAAGTTGAGAATTGTAAAATACATCGTTGGCATATTTATTAATGAATATGTCATTTGATCTAATAACTAAGTTGTCTAACAATTCCCATTCATTTGTGTTTGGAATAAATTCATTTGCTTTTGTGCCATCATGCTGAATAAATAGTATTGGAAAATTATGTTCTCTAAATAGCCCCGAAAGCTCATTAATTCTATGGATTACGCCATTAGTGTCAAACCGAGGAGTCTTTTGTGTAAAAGAACCTTTTTGCATGTCAATTACTAATAAAGCTTTTTTGTTTTTCATTGATGAATTGCTAACTAATACCAAGGTACAAAATATCCGTTTACAAACGGTTACATGAAAGAATGTATTGTTATTTTTTTATAAAACGTAACGTATCAGTTCCTTCAATAATAATGAGATAATATCCTGGTTTTAATCTAGAAACTGGAATTTGAGTTGTACTATTTACAGTTTGCTCTTTAATAATGTTTCCCTGCATATCAGATATTCGAATAAATGTATCAGTTGTTAAATTGTTGATACTTATATAATCAATAGAAGGGTTTGGGTATACAGAAAGCCTGTTTTTATCTTCAAGAATTATTGAAGCCTTTGGAGTTAAGTCTATTTTTGAAATGCTGTTTTCATCGGTTGATGAAACATATAATTCCTTTTGATAAAATGTTAAATCAAAAGGAGAACTAATTTCGGCAGCTACTTCGTCTATTATGGTGCTGTCATTTTTTAAGTTAAATTTTAAAATTCTATTACCTAAAAGTTCCGTTAAATAAAGTTCATTTTCGTACACACATATGTTTGCAGGGAAATTTAATCCTTCCAAGATTGTTTCAGGATTGGTGGTGTTCGATTTTAAGTTAATCTTTGAAACTTTGTTTGTGAAAAACTCAACAATAAAAAGTTCTCCCATATGTATCAATATATCAGAGGGTGAGTTGACATTATTGGTAACTAATTGTCTTCTGGGGTTTTCATCCAAAACATTAATTTTAATAATCTTGTTTGCATCATATTCTGCTATGTAAAGTTCTTTATCATAATAGTACATGCTTGAAGGAGCTTCTAAACCTGTAATTACATCTTCTAATTTAGCGTCTGGATTTAAAATATTTAATCTTACAATTTTGTCTTTCGTGGCTATATATAAGTATTCATTAATAATTTCTAATGATGTTGGCTTTTCTATATCTGTCAGGACATTAATTAATGTCTCATCTTCATTAGCTAAATTTAATTTGGTGATGTTGTTTCCATTGGTGAAGTACAAATCGTTTTTGAATAATTTCATTCCCATTGGACTGTTTACTTCAGTAAGTTGAATACTATTCTGTGCAGAGGTGTTTACTAAAATGAATAATAAACAAAGCAGGGTATGTTGTTTTTTCATAAGTAGTTAGGTTTTGGGGAAATAGATTTGGGATTGAATCTATTTGTATGGTTTTAAACGAATTAATTGTTGATTTAGTATTCTCTATATTATTAAATGAATGAAAGGGTTAATTCGGAATTCTATGATATGGTTTATTTAAAGCTATATCAGGTAGTTTTGAGCATAAAAAAAGCCTTCCGTTAAGGAAAGGCTTTTAATTAAGTATTTTGTGTTTATAAACTTGAGTTTAAAAACAACTTATATTGAGTTAAGGCTACAATCAGCACTCATGATTTCACCATCACATCCAATAGTTACAGTAGCAACTACTTCTATAGATTGAATTGTAGGGTTGTTTCCGTGAGATTTAACTGACTTGTAAAAAGTGACTTCAGTGATAAATCCATTAACAAAACAAGAAGATACAACTTTTGTTTGTGCTGAAATCTCAAACCCTGGTTCTTTAGCATCTTGGATACATTGTCTAGCAGCTTGTTTAGCTGTTCTAATTACTTGATTGTTTCCATTGTTGTTTTGAGCAACAGAAATAAAACTTAGTCCCATTACTAAAACAACGAAAAGCATTAATTTTTTCATAAAAAATTTAATTTAAAGGTTAATTAAGGAAGCTAATATATCAGGTAGTTTTATAACATTATCTGATTTAAATGTTAAATAAATATTAAAGTTTACACCTTTTTGATTATGAGTATAATACATTTTTATAACAGTATTTTACAAGAAATACAGGTTCTTTATTATTTAAACAAATCCATTTACAAACGACTACAATCATTTACAACTGACAGTAAGTAGGTAACTACCGGATAAAACAATGAAGTGTGTTCATCTTTGCAGTGTCGAAACATAGGAACTCGATAGTATTAACTGTTTAACGATTGCCAGTAATGGCATACACAAAAAACTAAATTATGAGCACATTAAGAAACAAAGTACAGTTGATTGGGAATTTAGGAAACCAACCAGAAGTAATCACTTTAGAGAGTGGTAAGAAATTAGCGAAATTTACAATGGCTACCAATGAGAGCTATAAAAATGCAAAAGGAGAAAAAATAACCGATACCCAATGGCATAACATTATTGCTTGGGGGAATACTGCACAAATAATTGAGCAGTATGTAAACAAAGGCGAAGAGTTAGCTATTGAAGGAAAATTAACTTCCAGAAGTTATGATGATAAGGATGGTAACAAGCGTTATATAACTGAAATAGTAGTAAATGAATTACTGATGTTAGGAGGGAAGTAAGCCCATCAGTGGGATTAAAATACACTATCCGAAAAGTCAAATAAATTAAAGTTTGTCATATTGAGCTTGTTGAAGTTTTATTGGTTATCAATACCTTAAAATATTTCGACAGGCTCATTTGTATTATGTAGCTTCAACGTGTAATTTATTTTTTTTGATTTTTCATGAAAGATTAAAACAATAAAAAAATGTAGTGTAAGGCGCCTTTAATTTACGCGGTTTTTCGTCAGAATTCTATGTTGTTAAAAAGAATTATCGGGGTTTAATAAAGGGGGAATTATTGTGTGTGAAAAATTATTTCATAAGATTTTACTCCTAATATGATAATAAAAAGACTACTAAAAAGCAGGAACATAATAGCCTTTTTTTTACTTTTTAATCGTTTTAAATTAACAACACACTTTTTTTTGTTTACAAAAAAGGTTAAGACGCAATGCGCTTGTAGTGAGGTTGTTAGATTGTCTTTTGGTCTTTTAAATTTATAAAATTAGGTTGGGTTATCTTGTACGTAAAGGTAATTATATGTTTTTTTGATGAAAACTCAAGACATATGCTCATTAGATTATTAAGAAATCTGGTAACGCTTATATTATTAACTGATAAAAGTGAAACCAAATTATGAAAGAAAACGATATTTTTCCAGAAGCTATTCTGAATAACACAGTAGAATATCACATAGCCAAGTATAACAAAAAAACGAACTATATTTTTTGGGTAATACTCATATCCTTATTAGTTACATTTTGTTCGCTACCATTTATAGAAATAGATCTGTACACAACCAGTAGGGGTAGAATTATCACAGAAGAGAATGTAGTATCAATTTTTCCACCATCATCAGGTAGAATATCTACATTCAATATTTATGAAAATAAAAAAGTAAAACAAGGGGATACATTATTAATAATAGATCAGAAAATACTGCATGAACAAACTAAGTTATACGATGTGCAATTAGCAGAATTTAAAGATTTTGTATCTGATATAGAAAAGCTATTAGCTAAGAAATATAATGATTTAAAAACAGATCATTATAAAAAAGAGTATTTAAAATACAAGCATCAGTTATATAATCTAAATGTAATTGTGCAGAATGCAAAAGTAGAGTTTAATCGACTGTCATATTTGTATAAAGAAAAAGTAATAGCACAATCAGAATATGAAAAAGAGTTGTTAAACTATAATAAATTACAGAACGATAAAGTTAATTTTATAAAGCAATCAGAATTAACTTGGCAAAAAGAATTAACGGTTAACAAGCAATCAATTGAGAATGTACAATCCAATTCAAACCAGGTAATTGAAGAGAAGGATAGATATATACTTAGAGCTCCAATAGATGGAGAGGTAATTAATGTGCAAGGTATAATGTTAGGAAGTACCATTACGGTAGGCGCAACAATTGCACAAATTTCACCAGATAAAAATTTAATTATAGAAACATATGTGTCACCAGCAGATATAGGTTTTATAAACGAAGGAGCATCTGCTAAATATCAAATAGATGCATATAATTCAAATCAATGGGGGTTTGCTACAGGGAAAATAGTAGAAGTGGGATCAGATATTGTGCTTATGAATGATGTGCCAGTATATAAAATACGAAGTACGATTAATGAAAAAATATTGTCATTAAGTAATGGTGCAAGAGGAATACTAAAAAAGGGAATGACCAATACAAGCCGTTTCTATTTAACTACACGAAGCGCGTCACAATTATTATTTGATAAAATAGAAAACTGGTTTAACCCATATAATAACAAAAATGAGTAGAACAGCAATTAAACAACACGATCAAAGCGATTGCGGAGCTACTTGTTTAGCTTCGGTAGCAGAATACTATAAATTAAGTTTGCCTATTTCTAGAATTAGACAATATGCAAGTACAAACCAAAAAGGAACTACTTTATTAGGTTTAAGAGAGGCAGCAGTAAAGTTAGGATTTTTAGCTAAGGGAGTAAAAGCATCAATAGAGGGCTTAAAAGATGTTCCATTACCAGCTATTGCACATGTGATAATAAAAATAGATGGGCATGAATTTCCTCACTATGTAGTAATTTATGGTATTACAGGTAAGGAGGTTAAAATGATGGACCCTGCTACAGGGAAGGAAGAAAAGAAAACATTAGAGGAGTTTAATGAAATTTTTACAGGGTATTTATTAATTCTTATACCAGATGAGGATATCTTTAAACAAGGGAACGAGAAAGTATCTAATATAAAGCGAATACTATTTTTATTAAAGCCTCATAAGTATATTTTACTTCAAGCGATAATAGGAGCGGTTATTTATACACTATTAGGTTTTTCGACATCTATTTATATCGAAAAAATAACAGATTTTGTTATTGTAAGCGGGAATAAAAGTTTATTAAACCTAATGAGTGTTATAGTATTAGCTTGCTTGGTATTACAACTTATTTTCGGAGCACTTAAAGATGTGTTTATTTTAAAAACGAGTCAGCAAATAGACTCAAGGTTGATATTGGGGTATTACAAGCACTTATTTACGATGCCACAAAAGTTTTTTGATACAATGCGTATTGGAGAAATTATGTCTCGAATAGGAGATGCTGTAAAAATAAGGTTGTTAATTAACGAAACTGCACTAAGTATATCAGTAAACGTAATGATAGTACTTTTTTCTTTCATTTTTATGTATACTTATTACTGGAAATTAGGGTTAATTATATCATTAATAATACCAGTATATATTGTGATCTATTTTATTGTAAATGGATTAAACAAGAAGGTAGAAAGGCATGTAATGGAAAAAAATGCGATGTTAGATGCGCAGTTAGTAGAATCGATTAAAAATATAGGAACTGTAAAACGTCTTTCATTAGAAGATTTTTCAAAAACTAGAACAGAGTTAAGGTTTATAGACTTGTTAAAGAGCATTTATAGTTCAGGGTTAAATAATATTTTCTCAAATATATCCACGGATTTTGTGTCAAGAGTATTTACAGTTATTTTGCTATGGACTGGGACTTTATATGTGATAGATGGTGAGATTACTCCGGGAGAATTATTTTCATTTTATTCAGTGATAGGCTATTTTACAGGGCCAGCGGCACAATTAATCGGTACTAACAAATCCATTCAAAATGCAATGATTGCTGCCGATCGTTTATTCGGTATAATGGATTTAGATAATGGAAAGGTAAATGCTAATATTAATTTAAGTAAAGGGAATTTAGGTGATATAGTTTTTGATAATATAGATTTTTCATATGAACTAGGAAGAAATATTTTTGAAGACTTAAGTATTACAATAGAAAAAGGGAAATTAACAGCATTTGTTGGAGAAAGTGGTAGTGGTAAGAGTACTATAGCATCATTAATACAAAGTATTTACAGGCCAGATAATGGTAAAATACTAATAGGGGATTATGATTTAAAATATATAAAAGAAGACAGTATTAATGAGTTGGTAACTACAGTGCCACAAAGCGTAGAACTGTTTGACGGAACCATAGCGTTTAATATTTCGATAGGAGAACAAAATCCAGACATGCAACGTATTATAGATGTGAGTAAGAAAGTGGGGGCTTATGACTTTATAGAATCATTACCAAATGGTTTCGATACTTATTTAGGGGAATTTGGAGCTAATCTGTCAGGGGGAGAGCGTCAAAGAATTGCTTTTGCAAGAGCCTTATACAAAGATCCTGAAGTGCTAATTTTAGATGAGGCAACCTCAGCATTAGACTCTGAGTCAGAAGCCGTAATAAAAACCTTAGTACAAGAATTAGCGGCTCAAGGAAAAACAATAATAGTTATCGCCCATAAATTACAATCAATTGTAAAGGCGGATACTATAATGGCGTTTAAAAAAGGGCAATTAATAGAAAAAGGAACACATACAGAATTACTTTCAAAAGAAGGGTATTATTCTAAAATGTGGCAAAATATTTAATACAATATAAAACTCAACCAAATGAAAAATTATCAATTTAGTAATAAAGCAATAGTAAGAACACCTCTTTCCTCAAAAGAATTAGATATAACATGGGAGCGTATACAAGAAATCTTTAGTAAAAAAGAAAATAGAGAGGCACTTTTTATAGGTTCTCCTAATATTTACAACGCCTTAGAAATGTGGGAAAAAGGTGAAGGGTTTCAAAAAGAAGAAGAATTAGCAAATTTGAAAGGATCTTTATATAAGTATACTTCTAGATTAGCAAATAGATGTACTCCATTTGGTTTATTTGCCACTATTTCAGCTATTGATATGGCGTCAAAAACTAATATTAATTTTGATGCAAGTTCAATAAGTAGGTTTACGAAATTTGACATGTACTTTTTAGGGAGCTTTTTACCAATTTTAACCAAAGAATCTACTGTAAGAACAGTATTGCAATATTACCCTAATACTTCTTTATATACCGTGTTTGATAAATACAGGTATGTAGAGTATTATTTTAAAAAGAATGCTAGATTTCATAAGATTTCAGAAGTAGAAATTAATAAGTATTTAACACTAATTGTAGATAAAGCCTCAGAAGGAGTTTTAATAAAAGACTTAGTAGCCATCTTAGTGTCTGATGATATTACAGAAAAAGATGCCTCAGATTTTATTAATACACTTATAGATAGTCAATTTTTAGTAAGTGAATTAGAGTTTACACTTACAGGAGAAGATTATTTTGAATGCTTAATTGCAAAGTTTGAAGAACCACGTTTTGATTTTTATGAAGCAGGGGTGCTAAAGAACTTATTAATAAAGCTAAAAGGAAAAATAAGTACTTTAGATAAAGATGTATTTAATAGTCCAGAAGCCTATAAAGAAATACATCAAATATTAGAAGGAGAAATAAATGAAGTAGACATTACCAAGTTATTTCAAATAGATGCTTATAGAGATTTACCTGAAGCTACATTAAGTTATAAAACTTTAAAAAAATTAAGAACCGCGGTAACGGTAGTAAACAAACTACAGTCAAAAGGAGAAAATAAAAACTTAAAGAACTTTAAAGAGAGGTTTTTAGAACGATATGAAGAATATGAGCAGCCACTAATTAAAGTATTAGATCCTGATGTAGGGATTGGTTATGGATTACAGTCAGGTGCTAAAACTCCATTAATTGATGACTTAGGGCTTCAGGGTACTGTCGTAACCGAGCGTAAAATAACATTGGACGATAAAAAAACGTTCTTGTTTAGAAAGTTATTAGCAGCATATAAAAATGAGGATACAGAAATTGTATTAACAGATGAAGAATTAAATAAATATGAAGAAAATGATATACTATATCCAGATAGTTTTTCAGTATTCTTTAATATATTTAATGAAGGAGAAGAGTCAGATGAAAAAATACATCTAAAATCTGTTTGGGGGCCATCTGCTAATGGGTTAATAGGTCGTTTTGGGCATTTACATAAAGATTTAACAGATTTATCTGATGAGATTTCAGCGCAAGAAAATGAATTGCATTCAGGTAAAATTTTAGCAGAAGTAATTCATTTACCACAAGCACGTACCGGAAATATATTATATAGAAAGTTTCAACGAGATTATGAAATTCCTTATTTAGGAACTTCCTCATTACCAAAAGAAAACCAGATACAAGTAGATGATTTATATATCTCTATTAGAAACAATAAAATTGTATTACGTTCAAAACGTTTAAATAAAGAAATAATACCAAGATTAGGAAATGCACATAACTATGCAGCTAATGCTTTACCAATCTATCATTTTTTATGCGATATTCAAAATCAAGAATCAGGAGGCTTAGGGTTTTCTTGGGGAGCATTACAATATGATTTTGAGTATTTACCAAGATTAAGTTATAAAGATATTGTATTGTCACGAGCGACATGGAATATTAAGGAAACAAAAATAAAAGAAATTTTAAGTCACAAACCATCAGAATATGTAACAGTAGCTAGACAATTTCAAGAAGAACATAATATACCTAATATAGTTTCTTTTGTACAAGGAGATAATGAGGTGGTAATTAATTTTGAAAATGAATTGAGTTGTAAAATTTTCTGCATGATGTTAAAAGGAGAGCGATTTGTAGAACTTAAAGAGTTCTTGTTTAAAGATGATACAGTAACGGAAAATTATTGCAATGAGTTTGCGGTGACTTCTTATAGAAAAGTAGAGCAGCAAGAAGCAGTCTCTCCAACATATCAATCTGAAGAAAAACAAAGTGATGTAGTAAGGTCATATTCTACTGGTGAAGAGTGGTTGTTTTATAAGTTTTACTGTGGAGAACGTGCAGGAGAAGAGTTGTTAAATAGAGCGATAAATCCTATAATAGCGGAATTAAAAGATAAAAATCTAATACAAAAATGGTTCTTTATTCGGTATTATGATAAAAACGGACATCATTTGCGTTTTAGGATACACATGAATGATTTACAACATTTTACAGAGTGCATTGCTGTAATCACGAAATACATAAAACCATTTGAAACCCAAAATATTATTTGGAAAACACAAACGGATAGTTACTTAAGAGAATTACAACGTTATGGTTTTGAGGCTATAGAGGCTACAGAGAAATTATATCATAACGATAGTGATTGTACTTTACAGTTTGCCAATATGATAGAAGGAGATGTAGGAGAGCAAATTCGATGGAAGTTTGCCTTATTATCGATGGATTGTTTGTTAAACGATTTAGGATTTAATTTAGAAGAGAAAATGCAAATGCTAAAAGTAGCTAAAGTAGGTTTCGGAAATGAATTTAATAGATCAGGGAATTTAAATAAACAGATAAACACAAAATATTCAGGTTTTGAAAAATCAATAGAAACATTCTTAGATGAAGGACGATCTGATGATATGTATGGACCTATCTGGGAAATTTTAAAGGTGCGTTCAGAATTAAATAAACCAATAGCGTTAGAGTTGAGGAGCTTGGCTGATGATCAAAAAATGCCATCACCATATTATAATGTAGCGTTGAGTTATTTGCATATGGTATGTAACAGAATATTTTTAGCAAAGCAACGTGTACATGAAATGGTAGTCTATGACTTTTTATACAAGTATTATAACAAACAATTTCATGCTAAGAAAAAAGAGAAGCAAGAGAAAAAAGAATTGGTTATAAATTAAATAGCATAATAAATTATTGACCATATCATTAATTTGGGGCAAGGAATATATCCTTTCCCCTTTTTTTATAGTCTGATAGAGGATTTAAAAAGATTACCGACAATATTAGCATTCTACTGAATCAAATTTTTGTGAAAGAGTTTAAAACATAATAGAAGGTAAACGTACTTAGAATAAGGTGATAGCTGGTTGCTATTACCTTATTTAGAGTAAGAAGTGTTTCTGGGGTAACCTAGTAAATAAATGATGTTTTTCATTACCGGAAACTAAAGGATATACCTGAAAATATTGTATCAAAAACTAAAAGTATCTCTTTTTAAGAGATGCTTTTAGTTTTTGATGTTATAAGTGTAAGTGTTACGCTTGTGTTCTTTAATGTAAGTCACCTTAATCAGCCTATATTGTAATTTTGAGAAAACGGACATGTATTTAATCTAAAAATCATTTCATGTGTTTGATAGTTTGGTTATTGTTTATATTGATTTTGTTCAAACTCAGGTTATTAATTGGGGTTAACTGTTTTTACTCATACTTAAGTTTTTAGAATGAAAAAGGCTGTCCATTTCGGACAACCTTTTTTATTCATTCAAATTTTGTGTTAATTACAAAATTAATTTTTAATTGCATCTACAACCATAAAACCTATATAAAAGCAGACCATAAAAATAAAGATGTAATTATCAAATAGATTATTAGTTACTTCTTTCATAGTAAATAATTTTATTAGTTTTTAATTGTATTTGTAATTCCAAAGCCTACCCCTAATCCAGTAACAAAATAAAATGTTGTGATAGTAGGAGTAACTCCACCTTGTACATTAGTTAATTGAGCATCATTTAATTCTAAAACAGTAGTACTGCTAAAATCCAATTTGTTGTTTTTGTTTTGTGATTTCATAATATTAGTTTTTAATTGTATTAGTAATTCCAAAGCCTACTCCTAATCCAGTAATAAAATAGAACGATGTGATCGTAGGAGTAACTCCACCTTGTACATTAGTTAATTGAGCATCGTTTAATTCTAAAACAGTAGTACTGCTAAAATCTAATTTGCTGTTCTTGTTTTGTGATTTCATAATTTTAATTTTTATAGTGGTTATTTCCTTTTTAACGCATAAGGATTGGCGCTCTATATTTATGGCAATAGAGTTGACCATAACTCATAGGTATTATGCCCAAATCCAAGCAATAACTCCACCAACTATAGCTCCACCAACTGCTGCACATCCTGCAGAAGAAGCTGCTGCAGCAACTGCTACAGGA
>Ga0105354_1001633_pt1 | contig 13741 bp, 7 predicted proteins | sample GOMGulsemesocosm_FD_83658 | JGI IMG/M metagenome (GOLD analysis project Ga0105354, IMG submission 83658) | Methane-oxidizing microbial communities from mesocosms in the Gulf of Mexico - GOM9B Gulf of Mexico | ecosystem: Environmental > Aquatic > Marine > Cold seeps | place: USA: Gulf of America...
GGATGACGAAGGTGACTCTTAAACCAACATTGGCACAACTTTTTCTATGGCGCTATGTGCCCCCTTAGCGTCATAGCTGATTAAGGTAAGTTGATTGGACTGAGCCTACTGTTGCTGGCAGGGACGCCAGTCCAAGCCTCGAACTCAGCCAGATCCCGGCTAAAAAGACTACCGGGATGACGAAGGTGATCGCTTAACCAACATTGGCACAACTTTTTCTATGGCGCTATGTGCCCCTTAGCGTCATAGCTGATTAAGGTAAGTTGATTGGACTGAGCCTACTGTTGCTGGCAGGGACGTCAGTCCAAGCTTCGAACTCAGCCAGATCCCGGCTAAAAAGACTACGGGATGACGAAGGTGATCGCTTAACCAACATTGGCACAACCATTTTCAAGGCGCTTTGTACCTCTTAGCGTGCTAGGCATAATTTCACATTTTGGTTCGGGCAAACTTAATTGCTCCTAGACATCGCATTCATTTCAAGCAAGATGATTTCTGATTAATTTTGGGCTCAAAAGTTACAAGGTGTATATTTGATGCTAGCAGCTCGCTCTCTGCGGCTAGATTGTGGCGCTATAAATGGATAGCGGCAATGGATAGGACTGCCCTCTAGAGCCCCTCGCCTCGCATTCGAACAAGCGGTTCAGATAATCTAATTTCATTACATACCCATAAAAAAAGTCCGGTGCTTAAGAGTCACCGGACTTTTTTAATTTAACGCAGTGGCATTAGCCGACTACTGTATTGTTTTTCACATCTGTTATTGAATTTTATATAACTTCTCAACAGTATGCATTTCACCCCTAAACAAACCAGTGATATGTGCTGTGACGGTTAAATCGCTGGCGTGCGTATAGCTTACATGGCCATCTGTGACATCAAGCTGGTCTGGGTAGTTCGTGCTCCAAGTAATTGTTACCGTCTCTAAACTGTCGATTGATGTCGGTAAGTTTATATCCGCAGTTGGGGTAACCAAACGTTGCTTCATAATGGTAGTTTCTGTTACATAGCGCTGTGCCGCCCTAAGCTCTGAGCCCAGTATTCCTTCCAGAGAAATATAGTGCAGACTCGCATTGGCATTAAATATTACCTTGTCAGACAGCAAACCAATTTGATTGATCTGTTGCCCAGCATCAGGGTAGCTCACTAATGTTTCAGCCCCAGTATCAGTCAGCTTTATCACACTAATATCTTGCTCATTAGCAACTGCAACCAGTTGCGCACTCTGATTAACTGCTAATTTTTCAACGGCATGACTAACGGTAAATGCCTGCGAAAGCACTAAGCTGTTATTGCTAGAGTTAATAAACAATACTTGATTGTCAACACCAGCATTGTTGCTGCCCTTACCTATTACAGCTAACTGTTGATCTGAAATAAAGTGCAGTTTGGTTAAGCTATAAGCCGGATAACTATAGGTAGCCAGCAATGTCATGGTGTTAAAGTTGACCAGTGATACTCGACCAGTATTATCAGTAAAGGCGACGTAATCACCGTTATTTGAAACTGTAATATCAACAACCGAAATGCCAGTAGCAAGTTTATAACCTGGGCTAAATTGTTCTGTTAATTTATCCCCTGATAGACGATGAATAGTATCGCCTTGGGTATTTTTAGCCACAACTGCAATGACTGTTGAATCGTCAGTTATGGCCATTAATTTAAAGCTGGTGTTATAACAAGACGCTTCACTGTTATCGACGCCGGGGATTGCATCTGGCAGCTGAACATCGGGAGTAGGAGTAGGAGTTGGAGTTGGATTAAAAATATCGACATCAGGGGTTGATGCCGCACTATAAGCATCTATACCAACACGACTGCTACCAGACGAAGTCTTTTGCGCTGAAGTTTTAGCCGCTGCGGTAGTATCTTCTTGATCCATCGCCATCAAGAAGAGTCCTTGCGTACCCGTGCTCTCGCAGGTCGTAGCTATGTCTTGCTCACTACTAACCGTTAATAAATAGAACTTATTAGTCGCGATACTTTGCTTAATTAGTTGCACTTCATTAAATGTCGACCCATTTTGCTGCGCTAGCCATTCAGCATACGCATCCAAATAGTCTTCTTCATCTTCCTCGTATTCAACCTCTTCCTCTTCGTATTCGTCGCTATCTTTTTGCGGCAATGGCGCGCTGTAACTTGGCTTAACTGATGATGGCTGACTTGGGGTAGTGTCTGTTGCTGTATTAGTGACCACAACCGCGTAAGCACCAGTATTAGCATTTAATGCGATTCGCGTATCGTCATCTGTCAAAATAATCATTCGACCAGTAACAGGATGTAAATCAAAATTGCTGACACTAACCTGTCCTGTGGCGTCAAGAGAATAACTTCCCTCTTGTGTCAGCTCAGGGTGCATTAATTTATCTAAATGGATTTGCAATGGCTCAACGGTAAATTTGCCAGCAAAGACCATCAGATCAACAGCAGCGGCAATATTCAAATAAGGGTTACTACTGACTAATTGATTGGCTTTTTTCAGTGAATTAATAATCTCGGCGGCGGCCTGCTCTGGACCATCAATCAGGTCTAATTCAGAAAAATCGAGACTAAATTTTGATGTTAAATACGCTTTAGCTAAACCTATGTCACCTTTAACTAACGGGTTGTACATCACTTCGTTATTAATCAGGGTAGTAAATGGTGTAATAATCGAACTGCTTGCTACCGCGGTTAAACTAAAGCCATCATAACTTTTAATTATCGGGCTGCTGGTAGAGTTATTATTGGTGTTGGCGCTAACTTCCTGCGACTCACCATCACTGCAAACACCGTTAAGGTTTAGGTCAACACAGTCCATTTTCTCACTGCGGTAAAGCTTTTCAACATAGGTTGGAAATTGAGTTTTATTGGCGACTGCAATTTGCGCGTCGTTCGATTCACTGCTACCACAACCGGTGAGTGACATTAATGCGCCTGTTATTGCTAACATTTGACACATCCATTGAGAGTTTTTAGCCATTAGTATTCCCTATATTGCTGCTGTATTTTTTATGGCCGAATTATCACAGTCAATCGCAATAAGATCAATAACAATAACCATTACTATTTAGATTTAATTAAGTTGCTTAAATTTAAAAAAATTATGACACTGCTTAATCGTGGCTTCCCGCTTAACAAAGCCAATAAAGCGCCTGAAATTCCAGTCAATTACCGATGATTTTCCCCTTCCCCCTCAAGCAACATAAAGCAAGTGATAACAGTCTCCCAAAACAATTGTAGCGCTATCTCGATTGAATTAAACAGGCTACGAAGATATAGATTTAACAAAAAATACAGTAACAATATAATATATAACAAATTAATATGATTAAAAACGGCTCAACCAAAACACAAACTTAATACAAATCATTATTGTTTGCAGTTTACGCGGGTGTTACAATCCTGCCAGTTTTTCACCTCCGACCCGAAATAACAGGCAGTAGCATCATGAAATCATTTACATTATCTAAGGTTGCACTAGCAACACTCATGGCAATAACCAGTCAGTTATCCTTAGCGACAACAGCTCCTAATGATGAAGCGACGGTAGAAGCCATTACCGTTACTGGTCAAAAAATTGCGCGTTCGCTACAAAATACTAAAGAAAGTGTCTCGGTCATTACCAGCGATGACATAGCTCAAATGCCAGTAGTGCAGTTTAGTGATTTGCTCGATATTACGCCTAACGCTTTTTCGTTTGCTGGCGGTGAATCTTTTGGGTTACGTGGTATTACGCAAAGTTCAGCCTCAACTGGGGGTGGCGACGGTGCATTAGGCACCTTATATATTGATAATGTCGCCTACACCGGATATTCAACCCGCTTTAACCCGAAAGATTTATGGGACGTTGAACAAGTGGAAATCCTACGTGGTCCACAATCAACCAACGTGGGTCGTAATGCGCTAGTAGGTGCTATGGTGGTTAAAACTAAGCGGCCGCAACTTGAGCAAAATCTGGCGAGCGTTAAGCTAGAAAAGGGCAATTTGGGATCACAGGGCGGCTCAGTGATGGCCAATATTGCGGTGACCGACAACTCGGCATTACGCCTATCGGCTCAACGTTCTACCACAGATGGTTACATCAACAATGTTACTTTAAATGATGATAAGTTTGATGCGCGGGAAAATACCAATCTTCGCGCGCAATATTATGTCGAATTTAACGAAAAATTCAGCGCCAACTTAGCATTAGGCCATGCAGAAACTGTCCGCGGCCAAGACATTTATCGCGCCGATCTGCAACCAATAGATAGCTTTACCAGCTCCGCCAATATTGCGGCCAATGAAGAATATGATGCAACTACAGGTTCTCTTGAACTCGATTATCAGCTCAATGACACGTTTAATTTAAGCGCAGTCACTTCGTTTATTAATGGCGATTACACCCGGATTGACGATGACGACGAAGGCCCAGAGGGTGGCAACGCCTATCGCGGCCGTAACGCCCAAGATAAAAACTGGGCGCAAGAATTACGCCTAAGTTACAATTCGAGTAAATTGCAAGGTGTGATCGGGCTGTACTATACCGAAGTAGAACTAATAAACGATACTCGCGCCTTAACCAATATTTTACCGGCCGATGTCGGCGTGCCTTCGTCGTTATTGCCATTTTACCCTACCGTATTAGAACTTAACCGCCATACCCCGTTTGAGCAGCAAACCACTAACTATGCGCTCTTTACCGAATGGGATTATAAACTGACAGAACGAGTAACTGTATCTGCAGGTTTTCGTTATGATAACGAAAAACAAGACTCGCTATCGAACTCAGCAAATACTCTATTGCCAGGCAGCGAACTGCCAGACCCAGTCGCTGTAGGCGCAATAGGTGGCGTGGCAGCACAAGCTGGTGTAACTCAAGTCAATGCCCTGTTAATGTCGCAATTAACCGCGACCAACTTCCCTGAGCGCCAAGCCAACTATGATGCCTTTTTACCACAAGTGGGTATTTCTTACGCGCTTGATCAAAACTCATCTATTAGTGCATTTTACAAACAAGGTTACCGTGCGGGTGGCGCTGAGTTAACGCTAACAGGCAGTCAAAACGAGTATGCACCAGAGTATTTAAATAACGTTGAAATAGCCTATCGCTCAGTATGGTTACAAGGCGACCTTATTGTTAATGCCAACGCTTATTACGGCGACTGGACAGATCAACAAGTTACTCAATGTGATCCTGCCAATATCTATGATTGCATTACGGTTAATGCTGGTGAGTCTGAAATTTATGGCCTTGAAGCCGAGACTCATTATACCCTGTCTGACGATATCAGTATTTTTGCCAGTATCGGTTATGCCCACACAGAGTTTACGCAATTTATTAGTCCAAGCGATGGTGATTTAAGTGGTAAAGACTTTGTATTTTCACCAGATCTGACCGCTGCAATTGGCGCCCGTGTTTATTTAACAGACGCATTTTATGTTGGTGGTAATGTCAATTATCAAGACAGCATGTGGGGTGACTTTAGCAACACAGTAAAACTAAATGCGCGTACTTTAGTAAATTTAAAAGCAGGTTACGAGGGCGACAATTACAATATCGATGCTTATGTTACTAACTTAACAGACAAGTTCTACTTGCAAATGAATTCAGCAGGTAATGGCGATAGCGTGTCTGTTCGTGGTGGCGCGCCTCGTCAAGTTGGGGTGTCTTTGACCTATCACTTTGAATAATCAATAAACTCGTCCACGTTCTAATGGGCAAGATTATACTCCGATAAAGAAGCCCTCATTGCAGGGCCTCTTTGGTTTTATTTAGTCATAAGTGAGTCACGATGTGAATCGAGCAAAATGGTTCAAAGTTCACAGCTGGGTCGGATTTAAACTATCGATCTTTATGTGTTTTGTTTTAATCACTGGCACTTTGGCGGTGTTTTCCCATGAAATAGATTGGCTCGCTAATTCGGCGATGCGAATTGATAGTAGCAGCGCTAAACCTATCAAGTGGTCTGCAATTTATCGACAATTTAAAGATCAACATCCTAATAAAAAATTATTGCATATTAACGCGCCAATCGACCCTTGGTTTAGCGCTGAGCTGGTATATCTGAAACATAAAAATAGCTACCATCGTAATTTCTTTGACCCAAACAGCGGTCAATACTTAGGTGATGGTCGCTGGTACAACTGGCAACGATTTTTTAGAATGGCCCACCGCCATTTAATGTTGCCAACGAAAATAGGTGTTCCTATTGTTAGTTCTATTGCAATTTTTATGATGGTGTCATTACTCACCAGTTTAGTCGTGTATCGTAAGTGGTGGCGTGGATTTTTCAGAATGCCACGACGTTCACATCGTAAATTTTTCTGGGGCGACATTCATCGTTTATTCGGTGTTTGGAGCCTGTGGTTTGTCTTTATTATCTCCTTAACTGGGCTTTGGTATTTAGTCGAAGTATTAGGCCTAAATGCATCCTATCCCGACCGTGGTCAAACCAAGATCCAACGAAGCCAAGCTGAAACAGTGATGCCCTCTCTCGCTGTTTTTAATCAAATGCTCACCACTACCCGCATTGAGTTTCCAGATCTTGAAATTAAAAAAATTTATTTTCCACAGCGCGTTGGCGACGGCGTAGTATTCCAAGGCCAAGCCAGTGCAATACTGGTGCGCCCTCGGGCTAATATCATTAGTTTCGATCCTATTTCTGGTGGGCAACTTACGCTTAACCGTGGCGAAGACTTATCGCTGCATGCGCGCATATCTGAAGCCGCAGATCCTTTGCACTTTGGTACTTTCGCTGGTTTTTTATCCAAAATTATCTATTTTATTTTTGGCGTTATTTTAAGCATTTTAGCGGTTAGTGGCACTTATATTTATGGCATGCGCGTAGCTAAAACGTGTAAAACCGACCCTAAACCACAGGCTAGATTTTGGCATGCGGCCTGTCGTGATATGGGAGGGTGGAAGTGGATTTCGTTATTTTTTATAACGCTATGTTTAGGGCTAGCCCTAATGTTATTTAGCGGCATGATTGAGCAATAGCGCAATTGTGGTTAGACCTTATTCTAACCACAATAATATGTTCAATATAGCGCGATAAAAAAGGTACTTTATTATAAAACGGACTATTTTAATGCCATTTAAACCCCGTGCTCCTTTTATGACAAAGAACATCCTAAATTCAAGCAAAAGCATCAAGATAAATTTGACGATATTCAAATGGGGATCTGCCAGAAGACCCAACATGACGTTCAGTCAACATTTGAAAAAGGTAGCTTTGAGCAGCTGCTATAACTCACGTTACACCACTGGCATGATTCATTACATTACTGCTGGTTCGCCCGGGCACTTCTGGCAGCAATTTCACAACCGTGCTGGTAAATCCATTGCAGGTTTTGATTCCAACGCGCGACAAATTTTCCTTCAATATGCTCTCTAAGCCATTTAAGCCCAGTATCTTTGTCTTGACGTTTATGCCACAACATTGAAATTGCCGTTTTGGGTATCTCGACTGGGCAATGAGCCACCGCTAACTTGCCATTTTCAACATCTTTATATATCGCGCCAGAGGGTAAAATCGCGATTAAATCGGTTTCTATTAATAACGGTGCGGCCGATGAAAAATGATTAACTGTCATCGCTATTCGACGAGTCAAATCGTATTGCTGTAAGACCCGATCAGTTAAGCCATAACTGTCGCCAGATAGCGACACCAGTAAATGCTCTGCGGCGACAAAATCTTCAATGCTAAGCTCCGATTGCGCCAGTGGGTGATCGTGGCGCATCGCACAAACTAAGCAGCTTTCAAATAAATGACTGGAACGAATGCTGGGATCATCAGGGGTGACAGAGCTAATCACTAAATCAACATCAGCATCGTCAAGTACCTGCTGAGCATTGTCGATAGTGTACGGCACTGCGTGCAGGTTAATGCCTGGCGCGTGGCGCTCAAAAAAATGACGCATTTCAAGCCACAAGCTATCGACGATAATATCTGTTACAGCAATGCGGAAGGTGCGCTGAACAGTTTTAGGCTCAAAGTCATCAGGCTCGATAGCTTGACTCAGTTGATAAAGTGGATCTTTTACTTGCTGCCATAAATTTTTAGCATAACTGGTCGGCTGGATATTACGGCCATCTTTAACAAACAGCTCATCATCCCAAGCACTGCGCATCCGTGCTACTGCATTAGAGACCGCTGGCTGGGTCATCGATAATCGCCGAGCAGTGCGGGTGATTGATCGCTCGGTCATCACGCAATCAAAAATGACTAATAAGTTGAGTTCTTGGGGTCGCATAATCTGTGGCTTCTTATCAATAAAACTGCAATACATCATATTATGTTATGTATTTACTAGCCAGCCTTAAATCATTCATCATTTAATGCTATGCGTTACATATCAATTAATGATTATTTATGATGAATAATTCAGCATAGAATGCACCCATATAAATTTAACGAGAAAGACAATGAACAAAAAAAACCTGCTGCGCGCACTTTTAAGCACACTTGCTGCCAGTGCTTTAATGGCTTGCCAGCCACAAGCTGAACAAGCGGTTGGTCATAGCAAACCACCAGCACCTCAAGTTACCGTGGCGCAAGTCATTAATGAGCGCGTTACCCAGTGGGACGAGTTTACTGGCCGACTTGAAGCGCCACAAACTGTCGCTTTACGACCACGGGTATCTGGTTATATTAAACAGGTTGTCTTCAACGAAGGTGCGCTGATAAAAGCCGGCCAAGTATTATTTAAAATTGACGCCAAACCTTTTATCGCTCAAGTTAATCGCCTAAAGGCCGAAGTGAACGACGCAAAAAGTCAGGCATTGTTAGCTAAACGCGAACTGCAACGTGGCCAACGCCTCAAAAAGAAAAATGCTATTTCTCAAGAAGAACTCGACAACCGCCTTGCACGCCAACAACAAAGCGCCGCGCATGTGCAATCACAAGTAGCAGCGTTAGCAACGGCACAACTTGATCTTGATTATACTCAGGTTAAAGCGCCAATTAGCGGTCGAATTTCTCGCGCCTTTATTACCAAGGGTAACTATGTAACCGCTGGACAAAGCGAGCTAACCTCATTAGTTTCAACGGATAAGGTTTATGCTTATTTCGACGCCGACGAACGCACTTTTTTAAACTATATGCAGCAAGCGCGCCAAGCCAATGCCACTAAAACCCATGATAGAAAATCACCTGTGATGATGGGCTTAGCCATTGATCAAGACTTCCCTTATAGCGGCCATATCGATTTTATTGATAACCAAGTTAATCGCGATACCGGCACTATTCGTGGTCGTGCGGTATTTGACAATAGCGATGGTCGTTTCACCCCAGGTTTATTCGCACGGATGAAGTTAGTTAGCAGCGCAAGTTATCAAGGCATTCTCATTGACGATAAGGCTATTAGTACCGATCTCAATAACAAATTTGTCTTGATATTAGACCAAGACAATACGGTGCAATATCGGCGGGTGGTTTTAGGTCAAAAACATCACAACCTACGCTTAATTAAAGACGGCCTTAGCGCTGGCGATACTATTGTCGTTAAAGGATTACAGCGCGTTCGCCCTGGTGCCCAAGTAAATGCCAAGCGGATAGCAATGGCTGACGAAAAAGTAGTAGCCCAACTAAAGCAACAACAGCAACGAATTGATGCACTAAAAACCGACGTCGAATTAGCCGCAAGCCCTGCCTTGTCATTGACGCGCGGTTAAGGATTTAATATGAAGTTTTCACAATTTTTCATTTCCAGACCGATATTTGCAGGAGTGATCTCATTGATGATCATGATCGCCGGCGCGATCGCGGTCTTTCAATTACCTATTACCGAATACCCTGCGGTGGTGCCACCCACAGTTGTGGTCACGGCTAATTACCCAGGTGCTAACCCGACTGTCATTGGCGATACCGTGGCGACCCAGCTCGAACAAGCGATCAATGGCACCGAAGGCATGTTGTATATGTCTTCTCAAGCGACTTCTGACGGCCGTTTAAGCCTAACTGTGACGTTTGAACTAGGCACCGATCCCGATGATGCCCAAGTACTGGTGCAAAACAGAGTAGCGCGCGCCCTGCCCCGCTTGCCGCAAGAAGTACAACGCTTAGGCGTGGTGACAGAGAAATCGTCACCAGATTTAACCATGGTGGTACATTTAACCTCACCTGACGATCGTTACGACATGCTGTATTTGTCAAACTATGCGGCGCTTAATGTCAAAGATGAGCTAGCACGAGTCGACGGTGTCGGCAGTGTTCAGCTGTTTGGTGCTGGTGAATACTCAATGCGGATCTGGCTTAATCCACAAAAAGTAGCCGCCTTAAACATGACCGCGATGGACGTGGTTGCGGCAATTAAAGAACAAAATCAACAAGCAGCCGCTGGTAGCCTTGGCTCACAGCCAACCGCGCAAAATAATTTTCAGTTGCTAATTAACCTTAAAGGTCGCCTAAGCAGCGAGCAAGAATTTAACGACATCGTGATTAAAGTAGGCCAACAAGGTCAGTTGGTTCGCCTGTCTGATGTTGCCGAGGTTGAGCTTGGTGCTAATAATTATGCGCTGCGTTCATTGCTTAATAACAAAGAAGCGGTCGCGATCCCTATTTTCCAGCGCCCGGGTTCAAATGCGATTGCAATTTCTGATGGTATTCGCGCCAAAATGGCTGAGCTAAAACAGAATTTCCCTGCTGGTGTCGATTATTCAATTGTGTATGACCCAACGGTGTTTGTCCGTGGCTCAATTGAAGCAGTCATTAGTACCTTGTTTGAAGCGCTGGCCTTGGTTGTTATTGTGGTCGTGCTATTTTTACAAAACTGGCGCGCGGCTATTATTCCGTTAGCGGCGGTACCTGTGTCATTAATTGGTACCTTTGCCATTATGTACGGCATGGGCTTTTCGCTTAACGCCTTATCATTATTTGGCCTGGTATTAGCCATCGGCATTGTGGTCGATGATGCGATTGTGGTGGTTGAAAATGTTGAACGTAATATCGAAAATGGTTTAGCGCCAAAAGAGGCTGCTAAACAGGCGATGAAAGAAGTTACCGGCCCTATTATTGCCACCACCTTAGTACTTGCCGCCGTATTTATTCCTACCGCTTTTATGTCGGGTTTAACCGGACAATTTTACCGTCAGTTTGCATTAACGATCACCATTTCGACCGTTATTTCAGCCATCAATTCGCTGACATTAAGTCCGGCACTTGCTGCCGCGTTATTACGTAGCAAAGACGCGCCTAAAGACCGTTTTAGTCGATTAATTGATACGCTATTTGGCCGCTGGTTATTTGGCCCTTTCAATCGTTTTTTCGACTGGAGCAGCAAAGTTTATAGCAATGGCATTAAACGGTTAATCCGTGGCGCTGGTATCGTAATGGTATTATATGTCGGCTTGCTTGCCCTAACGGCGAATCAATTTGTTGAAACGCCAACGGGTTATGTGCCAACACAGGACAAACAGTATTTAGTCGCCTTTGCTCAACTACCGGGTGCGGCATCGTTAGATAGAACAGATGCGGTGATCCGCGAGATGTCTCGCATTGCACTAGAGTACCCAGGCGTCGAGTCTTCGGTTGCTTTTCCGGGACTAAACATTAACGGCTTTACTAATAGCCCGAGTTCTGGCGTTGTGTTTGTTACCCTTAAACCTTTTGCACAGCGCACCGAAGAACACCAATCAGCTAGCGCGATTGCGTGGGCGCTTAATGGCAAGTTTGCGTCAATTGAAGACGCCTTTATTGCAATTTTCCCACCGCCACCAGTCAACGGCATGGGTAATATCGGCGGCTTCCGCTTGCAAATTCAAGACAAAGGCGACATGGGTTATGAGGCGCTATATGCCAAAACTCAAGAAGTCATCGGCAAGGCATGGGCTACACCAGAGCTAACAGGCGCTTTCACTAGTTTCGCAGTTAATACGCCGCAAATTGATGTCGATATCGACCGTGAAAAAGCTAAAATGCAAGGCGTTGCGATCAGTGACATTTTCTCGACCATGCAAATTTACCTTGGCTCGATGTATGTTAATGATTTCAACAAGTTTGGCCGTAACTATCAGGTTAACGTCCAGTCTCGTGATGATTTCCGCCAAGAACCCGAGCAAATTGGTCAACTTAAAGTACGTAATGCTAACGGTGATATGGTGCCATTAGGCTCATTTATTAAGATTAATCATGCCGCAGGCCCTGATCGCGTAATGCATTACAACGGCTTTATTACCGCTGAAGTCAATGCCTCGCCAGCACCGGGTTACAGCTCAGGTCAAGCACAAGCTGCGATGGAAAAAATCCTCGCACAAACGCTGCCTAGCGGCATGAGTTATGAGTGGACAGAACTGACTTACCAACAGCAACTGGCTGGTAATACGGCGATTTACATCTTCCCATTAGTAGTGCTGTTAGTGTTTTTGGTGTTGGCGGCGCAATACGAAAGTTTAAGCCTACCGTTAGCTATTATCTTGATTGTTCCAATGACCTTATTGTCTGCGATTACCGGGGTTATTATTTACGGCGGTGACAATAACATCTTCACCCAAATCGGCTTTATTGTGCTGGTGGCGCTCGCCACTAAAAATGCGATATTAATCGTTGAATTCGCGCGAGAAAAAGAACAACAAGGCATGCCAGTTATTGCAGCGGTACTTGAAGCGAGTCATCAGCGATTACGCCCAATATTAATGACTTCTATTGCCTTTATTATGGGAGTATTGCCAATGGTACTTGCGACAGGTGCTGGCGCCGAAATGCGTCAAGCTATGGGCGTTGCAGTATTCTCAGGCATGATTGGGGTAACCATTTTTGGTTTGTTATTAACACCTGTGTTCTATGTCTTGGTGCGTAAATACCTTGGCCGCAGTTCGCTGCGCCAAGAGACACCTGTTGTAACAACACCTAGTCACTTGATTGAAGAAAATTAAATGAAAGTATTAAATTTTACCGTGCTTGCTAGCGCATTATTACTCACCGCTTGCAGCACTGTGGGGCCCGACTATCGGGCACCAACAATGGACCCAGTCAACTTAACTGTCGAAAGTGATGTGAAAACTGTTAACTATGATCGCCAATGGTGGCAGCGTTTTGATGATCCTATTTTAAGTCAGTTGGTCGATATCACGTTAACCACTAACAAATCTTTAGCCGCTGCACAGGCTAATCTCGATCGCGCACTGGCACAATTTAGCGATATAGATAACGATTCACTGCCAAGTGGGACGGTTGATCTGAGCTATCAAGAAAGCAAAGGTCAGCAACCGGGCAATGGCACCCAGCAAGTGCAAAGCCGATATTACCAAGGCGGCGCTACTATTAACTGGCAGCTCGACTTAGCCGGAAAACTGCGCCGTGCCACCGAATCGGCATTGGCCAATGCCCAATCAACTCAAAGCGAATTACATGCGTTGCAAGTTGAGATAGTAAGTAACTTAGTCAGTGTTTACGCCGATTATCGCGGCACGCAGCACCAATTAACGGTCGCAAAGCGTAATGTCTTAATTCTTGGTGAATTAGCGCAGCTGGTACAGGTTCGCCAGCAAGAAGGATTAGCGTCTGAACTTGAGTTAACCCGTATTTTGGCTCAACAAAGTGCCGTAAAGGCATCTATTGAGCAATTGGCTAGCACCCTTAAACTGACCGAATACGATTTGGCTTTATTAAGTGGTCAGCGAGCTAACGCACTAACGGTCAATCTTAGTGAGCAGGACATTCCGCAGTTAAATGGTCCTGTAGCCATTGGTGATGCTGGGCAGTTATTATTGCGTCGCCCAGATGTTCGCGCAGCAGAGCGTCGGTTAGCCGCCAGCACCGCCAACATTGGTGTCGCA
>Ga0105354_1001637_pt1 | contig 13727 bp, 13 predicted proteins | sample GOMGulsemesocosm_FD_83658 | JGI IMG/M metagenome (GOLD analysis project Ga0105354, IMG submission 83658) | Methane-oxidizing microbial communities from mesocosms in the Gulf of Mexico - GOM9B Gulf of Mexico | ecosystem: Environmental > Aquatic > Marine > Cold seeps | place: USA: Gulf of America...
GAGAAATTAGGTGTTGGTTGGGTTGTTACTAATACTAAATTTACTAAAGATGCCATTCAATATGGAAATTGTTCAGGATTATACCCAATAACTGTATCTACTTTGTTGACAAAAAGAGAAAAACAATTTCTAATAAATAGAGATGTTATTTTGTGTAGAGATTTAAGAGGGGATACTTTTTTCCTTGATAAATTAGGAGTTTCAAGTACAAGGAAAAAGAAAATCTTATCTGAAATAAATAAACTTTGTAGTTAATATATAACATGACTCAATATGGCACAGTTCATTTTTTAGGTGGAGCAGGGACAGTAACTGGTTCTAAATTTTTGATTCAAGCTTTAGGTAAAAGCATTTTAATTGATTGTGGAATGTTTCAAGGTGTTAAAGAAACACGAGAATTAAATTGGGTCGATTTGCCAATCAATGTTTCTAGGATAGATGTTGTATTGCTTACACATGGTCATTTAGATCATGTAGGATATTTACCTAGATTGGTTAAACAGGGTTTTTCTGGCAAAATTATAGGTAGTACTCCGACCTTGGCTATAGCTGATATTATTTTAAAAGATAGTGCAAAAATTCATGAAGAATCGGCTGAAAAATCCAACAAAGAACAATATACAAAACACAAGCCTGCCTTACCACTTTACACAGTATCTGAAGCTGTACAAACAATTGGGTTATTTGAGTCAGCTAATGAAGGACAGTGGTATAATCTTTCAGAAAATATACGTTTTCGTTTTAATATAAATGGCCATATTTTAGGGGCAACATTTATAGAATTAGAAATAAATGATAAAATATTAGTTTTTTCAGGAGATGTTGGTAGAATCAACGATGTTTTATTATCTAAGCCTAAAAAGCCAAAATGGGCTGACTATCTATTTATAGAAAGCACGTATGGACATATAATTCATGCTGAAGAAAATATAGAACTTATTCTTTCGAATTTAATTAAAGAAACAATTTTAAAAAAGGGGAATTTAATCATACCTAGTTTTGCTGTTGAGCGTCTACAATCTTTAATGTACATTTTATGGAGTTTGTATAAAAAAAATAAAATACCTCATATTCCAGTTTTTGTAGATAGCCCTATGGGTAATAATGTACTAGAAGTTTTTAAACATTTTAATAGTTGGCATAAATTATCCGTAACTGAATGTGAAGCAATGTGTACTCACTTTGAAATAATAGAATCATACCGTGACACTTGGAGGACTATTGATAATGTTAGTTCAAAAGTAATAATTGCTGGTAGTGGAATGGTTACAGGAGGCCGTGTATTAACGTATTTACAGCAATTAATAGATGAAGAGTCTACAACAGTATTATTAGTAGGTTTTCAAGCAGAGGGGACTAGGGGTAGACAATTAAAGGAAGGCGCTTCTGAGATTAAATTCTTTGGAAGATATTATCCAGTAAAAGCTCAAATTAAAATAATTGAAAGCTTATCGGCACATGCGGATCAAAGAGAATTATTAGATTGGATGAATGAGGTTACCAACATTCCTGAAAAAGTATTTTTAATTCATGGTGAACCAATAGCATTAGATACTTTTAGAGTAAAAATTAAAGATGTGTATGGTTGGGATGTTAGTATTCCAAAATACAATGAAAAACTTCAATTTACAATTTAAAAAAAAAACACACTAAATAACTGATAGTTATCATTTTATATTTGCTTTTAATGATGTATATTATTCTAAATGAGTTTAACCAATAAATTATATATTATGTCATTAATTAAAGCAAACAAGAGAAACAAATTGCATCCATGGAGTACTTCTCCATTTCACAGTATTTTTAATAAAGATGATTTTTTTACGGATAATTTTTTTTCAGAAGATAATACGTTACCTGCGATGAATGTTAAAGAAAGTGATTTAGACTATGAAATAGAGTTAGCAGCTCCAGGTTTTTCAAAGAAAGATTTTGAAGTTACTATAGACGATCATATTCTTAATATTAGTGCAGAAAAAAAGGAGCATAAAGAAGAAAGTGAAGATGATTATACGCGAAAAGAATTTAGTTATACATCTTTTAAAAGAACACTAAAGTTACCTAATACCGTCAACGAATCGGGGAGTGTTAAGGCAACTTATAAAGATGGAATTTTAAAATTAAACCTATTAAAAAAAGAGATTAATGAAGAAACTAAAAAGATTATAGATATTGAGTAATATGATTAGAACCCTAAAAAGGTTGTTTGATATGTGAATATCAAGCAACCTTTTTTTTATTCTTTTGATTTTTTCTTGTAATATTTTTTGAACAAGAAATGATGCTTGAGTGCCTCCATATTTTCATTAAATTTATAAGTTCCTTCATTAATATTTTTTAATGATTTTTTTAAATCATTAACTAGTATGGAATCTTTAGTTATATAATTTACAGCTCCATCACTAGAGTTTATATCCCTAATTAATTGATTTAAATTATTAACGGTACTATCTAGTCTTTTACTAGCTAAATTTATGGTAGTTAAAGTATTTTTAAATTGTTTTCCAGAAATAGTATCGTTTAATAAGATTCCTGCGATACTTTTCTCATTATTTTTAAATGAATTTAAAATAGAATTAAACTCATTTACAGAGTTAGTAGCACCATAACTTATTTTTTTAAGGTTGTGAATTGATAACTTTAAATCATTGGCCATTATGGAGTCATTTAGGAGTACTCCTAAGGTTCCTTTACTTTCATTTAGTCTATTTGTTATTTTAATTAAATTAGACATTAATATCGCAGCATTTTCATTTGTTGCACTTAAAGTATTAAGCATATCGTCTGCACTAACCTTACTGTATGATTCGATAATGTCACCATTTTCAATAGGAGTTGTATTTCCATTTCTAGGAAAAATATTAATAAGCACATTACCTACAATCCCATCAGTACCTATAGATGCAATTGCATTTTTTTTAATGTGTTCTGTAATTTTTTCATCCACATTCATTTCAACTGTTATAGTAGAATCATTTAACATTGTTATAGTAGATACTGTTCCGATTTCAATACCAGAAAACCGAACATTGTTTCCTTTTTGTAATCCATTAATATTATTGAATTTAGTTTTTATAATAAATGAATTACTAAATAAGTTTTGTTTTTGTCCAATAGTATAAATAGCTAACACAAATAACAATGTTCCAATTATTATAAAAACACCTAACCTTAATTTCTGTATGTTTGTTTTTTGCTTCATAATTAATGTTTAAAAAAGGCTTTAACCTTCGGATCGTTTGATTGTATTAATTCTTCATAGGATCCATTAGCATAATTAATTCCATCTATCAATAAAATCATTCTATCTGAAATAGCTCTTGCACAATCGACATCATGAGTAATAATTAAAGATGATGTATTGTATTTTTGTTGTATTTCTTTCATTAATATAATTATTTCCTTTGAAGTTATAGGGTCTAATCCGCTTGTTGGTTCGTCGTATAATATTATTTTAGGCTTTAAAATTAAGGCTCTAGCCAAAGCTACTCTTCTTTTCATACCACCAGATAATTCTGATGGCATTAAATCAATTGTATCAGCAAGGCCAACATCATTTAAAGCTTCAATGACTAAGGATTCAATATCAAGATTATCATTCATTTTTTCTGTGTGTCGTCTTAACGGAAATTCTAAATTTTCTCTTACTGTCATTGAATCATATAAAGCGCTACCTTGAAATAAAAAACCAATATCCGCTCGTAAGTGATCTAAAACTTCTTCTGTAAGAATAGAAATATCTTTTTCCATAACCCATATAGAGCCTTTATCCGGTTCTATAAGTCCTACAAGAGTTTTTATCATTACCGACTTACCTGAGCCAGATTTCCCCATTATCACTAGAATTTCTTCTTGCTTTAATATTAAATTGAAACCATTGAGCACAGCATTATTTCCAAAGCTTTTATATAAGCCTTTAATTTCTAGAACGTTTAAATATGTGTCAGCTATCTTTTTCATAACTCAAAAAATATATCGGTTACAAATACAGCTATAAAGTCTAATATAAACAACAAGATAGAAGAGAGTACTACAGCAGAGTTTGCTGCATAACCAACACCTTCAGTACCTTTTTTAGAGTAAAACCCTTTAAAACACCCTACCAGTCCAATAGCAAAACCAAAGAAAAATGTTTTGATAGTAGCAGGAAAAACATCTCCAAATTTTAGAGCATCAATTACTTCATTAAAATAAAGTTGCATGGAAACATTGCCTTTAAAATGTTCTATTAAAAAAGAACCATACAAGGCAAAAAAATCAGCTATAATAACTAATAAAGGTAGTATTAATGTAATGGCTAAAATACGGGTAACTATTAGGTATCTAAACGGATTTGTACCTGAGACTTCCATAGCGTCAATTTGTTCTGTAACGCGCATGGAGCCTAATTCTGCTCCTATACTCGAACCTATTTTTCCCGCACAAACTAAAGCTGTGATCATAGGTCCTATTTCACGTATAATGGAAACACCTACCATTGCAGGCATCCATGAGGCAGCTCCAAATTGTAACAAAGTAGGGCGGGTTTGTAAGGTTAAAACTAAACCAATAATAAACCCTGTTAAACTAACTAAAAACAAAGATTTGTATCCAATTATATAACATTGCCGTAATAACTCCTTAAGCTCAAAAGGTGGCTTAAAAAGTGATTTTAAAAAACGAATTCCAAAATAGGTAAGGGCTCCTATCTCTATTATAAAAGACCGTATTTGTTTAAAAATTTGGAAAGATTTAACCATTACGATAGGTGTTTTTATATAAATTTAATACTTTTTTTAAGTTATTTAGCTGATAAAGATGATTTTAGTGTTTTGAATATCTGAATATTTACTGACATATATCAGTATCATCTTGAATGAAAATGTTTAACTTTATGTATAATTATAGAGTATAAATGAAAATTACAAAGCAAATACAAAATTTAAAATGTGGAGGGTGTGCTCATACAATTATTTCGAGCCTTGAAGAATTAAATAGCATAGATAATGTAAAACTAAATGTTGGTACATCTGAGATAAGTTTCAGTTTTTTAACTATTGATGATAAGCAATTTGCCTATCAAAAATTAAAAAGCTTGGGTTACCCGGTTATTGATAATGAAAATACATTAGGCTTGAGGGCCAAATCATATATTAGTTGCGCAATTGGTAAAATTAAAAAATAGGAAATGAAACAAATCGTACTATTAACGGACTTTTCAGAAAATTCTTTTCAAGCAATACTTTATGCTATGAACTTTTTTCAAAATAAGGAAGTAAACTTTCACATATTGCATATTAAAGACAGTAGAGGCTTGATGCTGGATGATTTAATGGCGAGTACATCTGGAGAAAATATGCAATCAGCTTTATTAGGAAACTCAAAAAAGAAGTTAGAAGAATTATTAGAGAAAGTTCATAATTTTAATGAAAATTTAAAACATCAGTTTAAAACTGAATATTTATTTGATCCTTTTTTTGACGCAATTACTAAATATTGTAAAAAAGAACAAATTGAAATATTAGTAATGGGGACTATCGGAGCAACTGGAGCTAAACGTATGTTATTGGGTAGTACAGCAGCTAAAGTGATTAATAAAATTGATGTCCCAATTTTGGCTGTACCACAAGGAAGTGTTTTTTCGCATATAGAAAAAGTACTCCTTTCAGTAGATTACAAAGTAGATTATTTGCCTAAAACATTAGAACCATTGTTGAGTTTGTTAAATACTTTCATGCCGAGTGTATACACAATTTATGCTGATGAAAACCAAACTGAATATAATAAGGAACAGTTATTGAATAAAATAGAGTTAGATAAACTGTTAGAGCCGTTTAATAACTCTACACATAAAGTCACTAGCTTACCTTTAGATCAAACCCTGAGCTGCTTGCTAGAATTTTTACATATCGATTTATTAATAATGATTAAAAAAGAAAAAACATTTTTGCAAAAATTGATAAACAGTTCTCATATTCGAAAAGTAAGTTATCATTTAAAAACGCCTTTATTTATATTACCAGAACAGGCAATTTTAGTTGATTAACTATCTGATTTAACTGATTTTTATCATAGTAATTCAGTTTGTTTTTCATGAACTTTATGTAGAGAAAAAACATTTATATTAACGTCTTTTAAGTAAGACATAATTTCTTCGCTATGAAAAAAAGAGTTCCCGTTTCAAACATCATGACTACTAACTTAGTCTTACTAAATCTAAATGATACTTTAGAAAAAGCTGAAGAGCTTTTTAAAAAACATAACATCAGGCATATACCTGTTGTTAATAATAATAGTATAGAAGGAATTTTGAGTTATACTGATTTGTTACGTATAAGTTTTGCTGATGCAGTTTATGAAGAGGAAGATCATGTAGATACTATTGTCTATAATATGTTTAGCTTACAACAAGTAATGGTAAAGAATGTAACTAGAGTTAAAACTTCAGACTCTATCTATGAAGTAGCTCAAATTTTAGCAAAAGAAAATTTCCATGCTTTACCAGTAGAAGAAAATGGTAAATTAGTAGGTATTGTTACTACAACAGATTTAATAAATTATTTACTAGAACAATATTAAGCATACATCATAACAAACCCAATGATATCACTTTATCAGCGGGTTTGTTTAAGATATATTAAATAGCTTAACATGTTTTAGCGCTTGGAATAGTTAAAATAGGTATCGTACAGTGATGAGCTAAGCGTTTGGCTAAACTATAATGAAATAACGCTTCTATAAAACTGTTATTATAGATGGTTGTAATGAGTAAATTAATTTGATATTTATCAATATAATCACTAATCTGCTCTAATGAGTTAGCATCTATAATGGAAAAATTTACATCTTTATATTTAGTGAATTGTAACTTTTCTTTCCAGTCATTAATTAACTTTTCTTTATAATCAGAATAATCAATAGCAGTATTAACACATTCAAAATGAGCGTTTAGATTGTCTGATAAGTCTAAGGCATATTTTAAGGAAGAAATTTCTTCAGGGAAAAAATCTGAGGTAAATAATATGTTTTTTAAACCATTACCATAATCTGATTCTTCTGGGATTGCTAATACAGGACAAGGTGCTTTTTCCATAAGATGACCTGTAACTGATCCCATAAAAACTTCTTTTAATCCAGAAGCCCCTTTTGTTCCCATTATAACAAAATCTATATTTTCCTTTTCAATAGTTTTAAGCATGCCATCAACAGGGCTATCCTCTAGCATTATAAAAGTGTTTTTAATATGGTCTAATTGATGTTTCTCAGCAATAATATGAAGTAATTTTGCTGCATCTTTATACATATCAAACTCATCAGTTTGCAAATGTTCATACAGATTTTGGTAGGTGTTTGGTAAGTACATAGACGCAACTACTGGTCTAGTGTATGTGTGAAGTGTTATAAGTTCTGCATTAAATTGATTTGCCAAATGCAAAGCATAAGTAAATGCGTTAATAGCACAATCTGAAAAGTCAGTATTATAAAGTATTTTTTTCATTTTTTAATCAATTTTGATAACTAAAGTTAATATAATTATTTCTTATAATTCACGATATTTATCATGTTTAAAGTGAAATAATTGTATTATTATTAGAATAACTGTACTATTTGATGATAAAGTAATTTTCCGATTATATACAGGAACTTATTTTATTGAAGTTGATAAAATGCAATTATATACGTATATTCAAAGTGAGTATTCTTTTGAACACAGTTTTAAGGGTGTTTTTTAAATAAACTAAATATGAATGAGCAGAGGATACAATATTTTAAAAGATATCTAGGAGAATTTATTTATGGCGGAATGGATGGTAGTATTACTACTTTTGCCATTGTTGCTGGTTCCGTAGGTGCTAGGTTAGATAGTTCTGTAATAATCATTCTAGGATTAGCTAATCTTTTGGCAGATGGCTTTGCTATGTCCATTGGAGCTTACTTGTCAACAAAAGCTCAGAAAGAAACCAATTCCCATAATGTTGTAATAGAAAAGAATAGGAAATCAGCTTTTAAAGTAGGAGTTAGTACTTATCTTTCATTTGTTTTTGTAGGTATTATACCCTTGTTAATTTATCTAATTGATTATATATACCCAATCGAGTGTAATTTATTTTTTGTTTCTTCCGTATTAACCTTATTATGTTTTTTCATTATAGGGTGGTTAAAGTCTTATGTTAATGGAGGAGTTCTATATAAGGGAATTGCAGAAACGGTAACCTTAGGCGTATTAGCAGCAATAGTAGCATATTCAGTTGGAGGCTTACTTAAAAGTATTTTATAAAGCGTATAATTTTGTTTTTTATAATCAAAACTATTATTTTTTTTGTAAAACTAGCATTGGTATTTTCGGGCTCTGACTAATAATTGTTATTAGTGATTTTTGAATTATTTTTTCTAAAAAATCCTTCTTATAATTTAATAATACTAATAAATCTGTATTAGTATCTTTAATAAAATCATTTACAATGTTTTGCTTATTGGAAGAATTGGTAAATAAATGAAAATAAGTATCATAAGAAGTTAAATTGCCTTTTAATGAGTTTAACTCTTGTGATTCGGTATAATTTAACTCTTCCTTGTTTGATATATGTAGCAGACTAATTTTTGAATTCCTGCCTGAAGCAAGTTGATTAACTGATGATAATAGCTCTTTATTCATTGGGTGATTCAAATCTGTGAGGATAGTAATCTGATTTAATTTGTCAAAAGAATAGTTTTCAGGAACCACAATTGTCGGGCAGTATTTAGTATTTTGAATTACTCTAGAAGTATTGCTACCTATAAAGAGTTCTTTCATATTGGTTGCGCCTTTAGTACCAATAATAGTAAAGTCTATTTGGTGTTTTTCTGCCGAGTAATTAATAGCATCATCCAAATAATAGTAACTTAGAATTATTTCAAAATGATGTAGAGGGGTTGTACTACTATTCTCAGCTTCTTTTTTTAAATCATTCAAATTAATTATTGCTTTTTCTTTTGCGGAATTAAGCTTATCAGTTGAAAAGTTAGTAATGGAGCTAGCATTCATAGTAATGGTATGTAGCAGGTAAAATTCACATTCAATTTTATCAAACAATTTAACGGCATAAACTAAGGCAGCCCATGAGTTAACTGAGAAATCTGTTGGTAATAATATTTTTTTCATATTAAAATGATTGCTAGTTACCTAAAATTACAATTTTTACCTTAATAATACTATGATTTTCATCAATTTTAAAGTAAAACTTAGATCTAAAGATTATAATTTTTTTTGATGTTAAAAAGAGATTCTTTAAATGATTAATATCATATTTTAAGTAGGATAAAGAAAGTACATTTGAAGCATAAATTTACCAGAATGAAAATTGAACAATTATATACAAAATGTTTATCTGAGGCCACTTATTATATTGCTTCAAAGAATGAGGCTGCAATTGTAGATCCCTTACGAGAAATAGCTCCTTATTTAGAAATGGCTAAGAAGGATAAAGCAAATATAAAGTATATATTCTTAACTCATTTTCATGCCGATTTTGTTTCAGGACATGTTGATTTAGCAAAAGCAACAGGAGCCACTATTGTATATGGACCTACTGCAACAGCTGACTTTGACTTCTATGAAGGAAAAGATAAAGAAATGTTTATTATAGGGGATATTAATATTCAGTTATTACATACACCTGGGCATACGCTTGAATCCTCTTCATTTTTATTGTTTGATGAATCAAGAAAAGAACATTGTCTATTTTCAGGTGATGCACTATTTATTGGTGATGTAGGAAGACCAGATTTGGCAGTTTCTTCTTCAGTAACAAAGGAAGATTTAGCAGTGAAATTATATCATTCGTTACGAGATATAATTTTGAAATTACCTAATGATATTATAATTTACCCAAATCATGGTAAAGGATCAGCTTGTGGTAAAAATATGAGTAGTGCAACCTATGACACTTTAGGAAATCAGAAAAAAGTAAATTATGCTTTAAATCCTGAATTGTCAAAAGAAGAATTTGTAAATCAGGTATTAGATGGGCTAACAGTTCCACCACAGTATTTTCCTAAAAATGTAATGATGAATAAAGGGGTTAATACTCCAATAGGAGATATACTCACTAAAGGATTGACGGCTATAACTGCCGATCAATTTCAATATTATTTAGATATGAAAGATGTACTTTTTTTAGATGTTAGAAACCCTAAAAAATTTACAGAAAAGCATATCCCTAATTCAATTTTTATTGGTTTAGATGGAACTTTTGCTCCTTGGGTAGGTGCGCTAATAGAAAACATTAATCAGCCAATTATTTTGATTACTCCTGAAGGCAGGGAAGAAGAAGCGATAACTCGTTTATCTAGAATTGGGTATGATAACGTGTTAGGGTATATTGAAGGAGGAGTAGAGTCATGGAAAAATGAAGGATTAAAACTGAATACAATTCCTTGTATTGAAGCCAATAATGATAAATTGTTAGCTAATAATTGTTCTTTTTTAGATGTTAGAAGAATAGGGGAGTTTGATGAAAATAACATAAAAGATGCTCATCATTTGCCTTTAGACCTTAGTTTAGGATCTAACACATTAAACAAAAATGAATCATACTATGTGTATTGTGCAGGAGGCTATAGATCGGTAATAGCAATATCAATATTAAATAGATTAGGCTTTAAAAACCTTATAAATATAAATGGAGGTTTTTCAGAAATTATGAAAAGTAATATACCTTTAAAAATTTGTAGAAAAAACTGCCCTACATGTGCCTGTAGTGAGTAGTTAAGTTGTGTAGTTGTGAAAAAGTCCTATTGATGTAGTTAACCAATAGGACTTTTTTTGTGTTTATATTTTGTAGAAATTTAAATGGTCATAGAAAATAATTTTGTTGTTGGTTTATTACGTTGTAAATGAGCATCAAATGCCATACAAATGTTTCTTACATATGCTCTGGCTTCATCAGGAACAGAAAGGGAGTGTTTGTTTATAACAACTAAACCATCGTTTTCTAATTCAGTTAGCAATTTTAAATAAGTATCCATATTCTCAAATTGCATGGCTTCGTCATCCCATGAAGTTTCAAAATGACACATAATATTTAATATATGTTTCCTAATAATTAAATCTTCTTCACTTAATAAATGTCCTCTAAAAATGGGAATTTCTCTATTGTTTACTTGTTGCTGGTATTCTTTTACGGTTTTAGCATTCTGAGCAAAAGCATACCAAGAATCACTTATAGCAGACATACCTAGACCAATCATTAATTGGGTTTTATTAGCGGTATATCCCATAAAATTACGGTGCAAAGTTTTGGTTTGGGTTGCTGTATATAAACTATCAGTAGCTAAAGCAAAATGGTCCATTCCAATTTCTATATAACCTGCTTCTTGAAGCCATTGTTTACCTTTTTCGTACAATTCTCTTTTCTCTTTATCTTGTGGTAAATCAGTTGAATTAAAACCACGTTGACCAACACCCTTAATCCAGGGGACATGAGCATAGCTGTAGAATGCAATTCTATCTGGTTTCAGCTCTTTAGTTTTAGCAATAGTATTTTTTACTTTGTCTAAAGTTTGAAAAGGTAATCCGAAAATTAAATCATGACTTATAGAAGTATAACCTATTTCACGCGCCATTTGTGTTACTCGTTGTACGTTTTCAAAAGGTTGCACTCTATGAATAGCTTTTTGAACAACTATGTCATAATCTTGTACGCCAAAACTTACTCTTGTAAAGCCTAAATTATATAAGGTTTCTAATTGCTCTCTTGAGGTGTTATTTGGATGTCCTTCAAAGCTAAATTCATATTCTGGATGTCTTTCTGCATTTTTAAAAATTCCATCGATCAATCGTTTCAAATTACTGCTAGAAAAGAATGTAGGTGTACCACCACCCAAATGAATTTCTTTAATAACAGGACGTTCTAACAAGACCTCTAAATACAATTTCCACTCTTTTATTAAAGTACTAATGTAATCTTCCTCAACTTCATGACGTTTAGTTATGTGTTTGTGGCATGCACAAAAAGTACACAAACTTTCACAAAAAGGGAGGTGTATATACAAACTTATGCCTTCTTCTTGATTACTTTCAGAAAATGAACGTTGAAATGTTTTAATCCAAGAATCTTTTGAAATACCTTCTTTGTTCCAGTATGGCACTGTAGGATAACTGGTATAGCGAGGTCCTGGAATATTATATTTTTGTATAAGTGATTGCATTTATCAGAAATTTAAATAAGTAAATTTAGTTATAATCTATAATAGAAAATATGATATTCATCAGCTTATAGTTTTTTTGTAAAATTGTTGTACTACTGACAATTATCAGTTGTTATTATTTTATTAGCTGTATTTTTGTATATAGAACAAGCATGAAGTATTTGTTATGGAAGATTCGCATAAATTAGAGTTGAGCAAGGAAGAAATGAAACAATTTGGGTATCAAATAATAGATACTATTGTTGATCATTTTGACACGCAAAATAAAAAAAAACCTGTTGCTATTGCTTCCAGACAGGAAATGGATAATTTGTTTTTAGAGAGTGCTCCAGAAGAACCTAGTAATTCTAAAGAAGTATTAGATTTTGTAATTGATAAGGTATTACCAAATAGTAATATTGTATCCCACCCAAAGTCGTATTCTTTTGTTCCAGGACCAAGCAATTACGTCAGTGTTATGGCAGATACTTTAGCTACGGGATTCAATATTTTTTCTGGAGGATGGGCTGCATCTCCTGCAGCAGCTGAATTGGAAATAGTAACAATGAATTGGCTATTGAAGCTTTTTAAATTCCCAGCAAAAAAGGGTGGTGGTTTATTTACTAGTGGTGGCTCTATGGCTAATTTAACAGCTTTAGTTACTGCGAGAAGACAACGTTGTGGTGATGATTTTTCCAAAGCCATTATATATATGTCAGATCAAGCACATTCATCTAATATAAAAGCTATTAGAGTTTTAGGTTTTAAAAAGGAACAAATACGTATTATACCTACTGATTTAGAATTTAAAATGGCTATTAGCAAACTAAAAAACGCTATTGCTAAAGACCGATTAGAAGGTTTACATCCGTTTTGCATTATAGCTTCTGCAGGTACAACGAATACTGGTACAGTAGATCCGTTAAATGAAATTGCTGCTATTTGTAAAACTGAAAAATTATGGTTTCATATTGATGGAGCTTATGGAGCAGCAGCGATTTTGTCAAAAAAAGGAAGTCAGTTATTAAAAGGAATTGAAAAAGCTGATTCTTTAACCATTGATCCTCATAAATGGATGTATCAACCATATGAAATGGGGTGTTTGTTAGTAAGAAATCATAATTGGTTGAGTGACACCTTTAGTGAGAAACCTGAGTATTTAAGAGATATAGAAGGAAATGCTTCAGAAATTAATTTTTATGATCATGGAATACAATTAACTAGGCGTTTTAGAGCATTAAAGTTTTATATGTCTGTAAAAACATTTGGATTAAAAGCCTTTAAAAAAGCTGTAAGTTATAATATTGATTTAGCAGATCGAGTGGAAGATATGTTACGCAAAAGCTCAAATTGGGAAGTGATTTCACCAGCAACCTTAGCGGTAATTAATTTCAGGTACAACCCCATAGGAAATAAATACACTGAAAAAAAATTAGATGCTTTAAATCAGTTTATATCTAAGCAAGTAGTTGAGTCCAGAGAGGCGTTATTAGTAACTACCGTATTGCAAAAACAAGTAGTGTTACGTATGTGTTTAATTAATCCAAGAACTACTTTAAATGATATTATAGAAACTTTGA
>Ga0105354_1001639_pt1 | contig 13723 bp, 13 predicted proteins | sample GOMGulsemesocosm_FD_83658 | JGI IMG/M metagenome (GOLD analysis project Ga0105354, IMG submission 83658) | Methane-oxidizing microbial communities from mesocosms in the Gulf of Mexico - GOM9B Gulf of Mexico | ecosystem: Environmental > Aquatic > Marine > Cold seeps | place: USA: Gulf of America...
ACCATTCAATTTCATCATTCTCTAAATTGATGATGAATCTTGGAAAAACTGTATGAATAATAAAAATAGCGTTTGGGAATTCAGAATTATCTCCTAAAATAAACTTTGGTAACTCCATAATATTTTTAATTCTTTATTAATTTTTTTGTAATATAATTAAATCTTGTGAATAATAGTATTGACGACACAGTAAGTCCGGCTAATAAACCTATCCATATTCCTGAGCTTCTGTATTCCGTATGTAATCCTAAATAATAACTTATTGGAAATCCAACTACCCAATACGCAATAAATATCAATATCGTTGGTATTTTCACGTCTTGTAATCCTCGTAACGCGCCTAACACAACAACTTGTATTCCATCAGAAATTTGAAACACAGCAGCAATCAACAATAATACGGAAGCTATTTTTACCACTTCCATAGTGTTTCCTAAATCTGCTATATTATTATAGTTTACAAATAAGTCAGGGAAAATATTATGAAAAGCCACAAAAATCCCGGCGAAAACAACTTCAACAAAAAAGGTTAATAAAAACACTGAAAATGCTACACGCCTCAACTCTTTAAAATTTTTCAATCCTTTTTGATTCCCTACTCTAATTGTTGCTGCCACACTTAGCCCCATACCAACCATAAAAGTTAGTGATGACAATTTTAATGCTATCTGATTTGCCGCTTGAGCATTACTTCCTAACACTCCTGAAAGCCATATACCTGCAGTAAAAATAGCTACCTCAAAAAACATTTGTAATGCAGAAGGGACCCCCAATGAAAGAATTTTTTTGACAACCGATTTTTTGATACTCAAAAAATTTAAATTCGTGATGTATGGCTGAAATTTCTTCTTCGATTTCAATAGCAACCATATAAACAATAACATTACAACTCTTGAAATTAAAGTACCAATTGCCGCACCAATTATTCCCATTTTTGGAAATCCGAATTTCCCATATATCAATAAATAGTTAAGTAACACATTTATAACGTTAGCAAGTAATGTTGCCCACATCGCGTATTTTGTTTGTGATAATCCGTCTGAAAACTGTTTGAACGCTTGAAACATAATCATTGGTATTAATGAAAAGGCAACAATTTCTAAGTACGGTATTGCCAAAGCAACTACTTCCTCAGGTTGTTTCATATGATACATTAATGGCTTAAAAAGTAGTATTAACCCAAATAATAGTATTCCTAAAATAGTACACAAAAGCAACCCATGTTTAAAAGCAGCTTTCACCCTAGCTTTACTTCCTTCTCCATCAGCTTCAGCCACTAAAGGAGTTATAGCCGTAGAGAATCCTATTCCCAGTGACATTGCTATAAACAAAAAACTATTCCCTAAGGATACTGCCGCCAATGCCGTTGTACCTATTTTACCTACCATAATATCGTCAATTAACCCCACAAGGGTATGCCCTACCATCCCTAATACAACTGGATAAGCAAGGGTTAAATTATAACGAAATTCTTTGGTATATGTCGTAAGCGTCAATGTAATTTGTTTAAGATTGCAAATGTACGTGATAGCTGACTAACAATTGATATGATGACAAAGAACCTTTACTTTTTAATTATATTCTTCTGAATTACTTCATAGGTATCAAATAAGTAAACCAACGAAGCCATCGTTGCAGCTCCTAGCTCTAGCTCTCGTTTATTCACATGTTCAAAAGTATCATTTGCCGCATGATGATGATCAAAATAACGTTGGGAATCTGGTCTTAGCCCACACAATACATTGTCGCTTTTTAAGGGGCCAATATCTGCACCGCTTCCTCCTTTTTCAAAGTAATGTATCAGGTAAGGTTTAAATAAGCTTTTCCATGAAAGTACCTTATCAAAATTTTCATCGGAACAATCAAAAGAGAATCCTCTTGGAGTAAACCCACCAGCATCACTTTCTAAAGCGAATACATGGTTTTCTTCTTTTTCGGCTGCCACTTTTGCATATTTTTTCCCTCCTCGCAAACCATTCTCTTCATTCATAAACAACACTACGCGAATGGTATGTTTTGGTTTATATCCTGTTTGCTTAAACAAACGTAACACTTCCATGGACTGCACTACTCCTGCCCCATCGTCATGAGCACCATCTCCTAAATCCCATGAATCTAAATGTCCACCTACAACCATAATTTTATTAGGATAAGTACTCCCTGTAATTTCTCCAATAACATTATAAGATTGTACATCTTTTAACTGCTTACAATGTTGTGCGAAATAAAACTCAATATTTGGGTCTAATTGCAACATGGTACTTAGCAATTCAGCTCCATTGGTACTAATTGCTGCTGCTGGAATACGTTTTGCAACAGGTACATCGCCATACGTCATTGACCCAGCATGAGGATAATCATCCAAACGCAAGTTTATGGAACGTACCAAAACCCCTACAGCTCCATAAGCAATCGCTTTTTCAGCACCTTTATAACGCTGATTCACACAACCACCATACGCTTGGAAAGTACTGATGAGTTCAGTTTGCATTGGCCTGTTATAAAATACTATTTTACCTGCTATTTTTTCTTTTCCCAACTGTTCTAATTCTTCAAAGCTTTTTACCTCAATAAGCTTTGCTTTTAAACCTCCTGATGGAGTAGCCACGGAACCACCTAAAGCACAAATAGGCAGTGTTGTAGATTTTCCTGGAGCTGTTTGAACGTAGGCATATTCTTTTGCTCCTCTCATCCATTTAGGAACCATTACAGGTTGTAACCACACTTTATCTAGCCCCAAATCTTCGAGTTGCTCTTTAGTATATTTTACTGCTTTTTCAGCATTGTAAGACCCTGATAATCTACCGCCAATTTGATTGGATAAGTGGTTTAACCAATCATAGGACTTCCCATTAAGCAATGAAGTATCATAAATGTTTTTCAACATTTGTTCATCATCTGATTGCGCAAAAATCCCTAGGGTAAATAATAATGTGATTATTAGTATATTTTTTTTCATTCTTCGTTTAATTCTTTTTTATACTGAGTTAAATTGGCTTTAATTTTAGCACTTAATTCAGGTTCTTCAATATCATTAAATTGTTTTAACCTATCATAAATTGTTTTAGCAACTATAAACCTCGCTGAAGGCTTATGATCTGCCGGAATAATATACCATGGAGCTTTTTCTGTTGATGTTCTATTAATAGCATCTTGATAACACTCCTGATACTTATTCCATAATTTTCGTTCTTTTAAATCTCCTGGAGAAAATTTCCAATTCTTTTCTTTCAATTCAATACGACGCAATAACCGCTTTTTTTGTTCTGCTTTACTTAAGTTTAAGAAAAATTTAAAGATTATAGTTGCGTTTTCAGAAATGTGTTTTTCAAAATTTCTGATTTGCTCAAAGCGTTTAGCCCAAAAATCTTTATTAATGTCAGCTACCGACTTTACATCAGGTAAATTTTCGCCTAGAATATATTCCGGGTGCACACGAGTTACCAATACGTTTTCATAATGCGTTCTATTAAAAACTGCAAATTTTCCTCGAGCTGGTAATGCTATATAATGTCTCCATAAATAATCATGCCCTAATTCTAAGTGAGTTGGTACTTTAAAACTATGTACTACAATTCCACGTGTATTAAAATCTTTAAACACTTCACGGGTTAAACTATCTTTTCCAGAAGTATCCATTCCCTGCAAACAAATTAACACGCTATATTTCCCATGCGCATATAGCGTATCTTGTAGTTTACCTAATTTCCTTCGTATCTTTTTAAGTTCATCTTTCACCTCGTCATCATCGGTATCTAACTGAACATTCGTTTTATAATTAGATAAATCAATTGTTGAAGTAACTTTATATTTTTCTATGTTTATATCTTTCATATCTATATCTTCCACTTTGATTTATTGAAATCAACTAAAGTTAATTTTAAAATAATTGCATTTATTATTTACCTCTTAATCCGATAAATATATTAAAATTTAATATCTTACCGCTTTAAAATTAAGATTGATGTCTGAAAAAACTATAAATATTATTGCTGAAGCTTTTAAGGTTATTCCTGCGGGGAACCATCTTGTAAAACAAGATAGCAAGCGCGATATTCGTTATAAAAAACTGGCCTCTTATGTATATCATAATGCGATTAAAAAAAATGGTTTACACCTTTCAAGTAATAAAGAAGGTGTTGCTGTTGCATATGTTATTGATCCAAAAAATAATAAAAAAACCTTTGGTGATTATATTAACGATTTAAAATTTGCTTTTGGTGTTTCAGGAATAAAAAATGCAATAGCTATTGCTAAAAGGCAGAAATACATCCAAAGTATGCGCCCAAAAAATGAGCCTTACATGTATTGGGAATTTTCTGGTGTAAACCCGAACTACCAAGGGATGGACTCTGCTACATTTTCTATGGCCGAGTTACGTGATAAAGTATATGCCGAAACTCATGAAAAAAAGCTACCGATGTATTCTGAAACATCTATTAGAAAAAATATGATTGTTTACAGACGCTATGGTTTTGATATATACCATGAATGGACAATGCCTGATGGATCTACTATGTGGTTTTTAAAATATGACACTTTAAATAAAGAAAATCCAATTAAAAAATAAAACACTTAAAAAGCCACTCATTTGAGTGGCTTTTTAAGTGTTACTTACTTGCGAATAACTTCACATCTTGTTCTGATATTTCTTTTCCTCCAAGAATAATTAATCGCTCTATTACATTTCGCAACTCACGAATATTCCCTGTCCAGTCATATTCTTGTAAAAGCTTTATAGCGCTTTTAGAAAACTTTTTTTCAGCTACTCCTTGTTCTCTTGCGATTTTACCTGAAAAGTGATGTATTAATAAGGGGATATCATCACGTCTCTCATTTAATGCAGGCACCCTAATTAGTATTACCGCTAAACGGTGGTATAAATCTTCTCTAAAATTCCCTTCCGCAATTTCTTTTTTCAAATCCTTATTGGTTGCTGCTACCACTCTAACATCAACTTTAATATCTTTATCACTACCTACACGTTGCACTTTACTCTCTTGCAAAGCGCGTAATACTTTAGCTTGTGCGGCAAGACTCATATCACCAATTTCATCTAAAAAGATTGTTCCTCCGTTTGCTGCTTCAAATTTCCCTGCTCTATCTTTATTTGCCGAAGTAAATGCTCCTTTTACATGTCCAAATAATTCACTTTCTATCAATTCAGAAGGAATAGCAGCACAATTAACCTCTATCATGGGGCCTTTTGACCGCTGACTCTTTTGATGTATCCAGTGCGCTACTAATTCTTTTCCAGTACCATTTGGTCCCGTAATAAAGACCCTTGCATCGGTTTGAGCAACTTTATCAACCATCTCTTTAATATGAGAAATAGCGACACTTTCGCCTATCATTTCATATTTTTTAGAAACCTTTTTCTTTAGACGTTTGTTTTCAACAACCAATTCCGTATTGTCTAAAGCATTACGAACGGTGTTTAATAATCGATTTAAATCTGGTGGTTTAGATATATAATCAAAGGCACCCATACGCATGGTTTTTACCGCTGTATCCAAATCTCCATGACCTGATATCATCACCATTGCCGTTTCAGGCTTTATCTTTTTAACAGCTTCAAGCACTTCAATACCATCCATTTTCGGCATTTTAATGTCACACAGGACTAAATCATAATCAGTATGTTTAATTTTTTCAATTCCAATTAAACCGTCTTCCGCGGCTTCCACCTCATATGATTTGCTTTCCTCTGAAAGTATTTTAACGAGCACTCTTCTAATTGCTGCTTCGTCCTCAATTACTAATATTTTTGACATTCTATTGTATTAAAAAGATTGAATATTTAAAGATACATTATTATCCAATTCTACATGCTAAACAGCTATACCAATATTCAATAAACACAAAAAACCGATTAAAAACACAATAAACCGATGAATGGAATTAACATTCATTAAAAATACCCAACAGTAGGTATTTTACAGTATATCAATAAGTTATATATTTACATTATCTATAAGAAGTTATAGATAAGTAAGTTTTTTTGGGGTAAAAAATCTCTATCAGTTAATCTGGTAGAGATTTTTTTTTGAATTTCATTTTTGAAGTAGCAATACTTAAATTATTAAAATCAAGCATTATTCGTTATAAAACTCACTAAAACAAAAAAATACCCAATATTGGGTATTTGACAGTATATCAATATGTTATATATTTATAGTATCTATAAGAAGTTATAGATAAGTAAGTTTTTTTGTCCACATATATACTTCTTTTACTTATTTATATATACTTCTCTTTGCGGAAAAGGAATTTTAATATTGTTTTCTCTAAACAACCTATCAATTTCGAACCTAATGTCACTTTTGGGTATTGAAGCTTCAAAACTATTATTTAAAGTAAATATCAACTTGAAGTTTAATGCATTATCCCCAAAGTCTGTAAATAATATTAAGGGCTCGGGTTGTTTAATAACACTAGGGTGGTTATTGGCTGCTTGCGTCAGTAAGCTTTTTACTAATTCAAGATCTGAACCATAAGCCACTCCAACCGTGATATTTTCACGAGTTAGCACTCCATTTTCAGTCCAATTATAAAGCGAAGATGTTAAGTATTTATGATTTGGTATAATCAGCACTTTATTATCTATTGTAACTGCTCTAGTTGTACGTAACCTTATTTCTGAAACTCGACCGACTTTTCCTTCTAATTCAATAATATCACCCACATGAACAGATTTATCTATTAGAATAAAAACACCAGAAATGATATCTTGAAAAAAAGTTTGTAGTGCTAAACCTACCCCCACTAATAACGCAGCCGATGCTGCAAAAATAGCAGTAACATCAATCCCCATATTATCAAAGGTCAGTAACAGTACAATTAAATAAATGAAGTACTTAGAAAACGAAAAAATAGAATTAAACTTTAACTCATCTCCCTCGTTTAACTTTTTTGTTATTACTTTTTTTATCAACTTTAATATAAAAGTTGCAATAGCAAGTACAATTAATACAAGTAAAATTTGCTTTACTGTAATATGTATTCCTTCACTTAACTCAAAGTTAAAATTTAAAAATGCGTTGATTTTTTCCATTTAGTATTTCAACCATTTATATATTTCCTTATAACTTGGTTTTTTACCATACATTAATATACCAACTCTATAAATTTTAGCTGCAAACCAAACTGTACCTATAAAAGTTGCAAATAACATTACTACAGATAAAATTTGTTGCCATATGGGTACACCAAATGGTATACGCATTAACATAACTACAGGAGATGTAAACGGTATAAACGAAAATACTTGCGCTACCGTTCCATGGGGGTCTTCTAATACCGTAAACCCTCCTACATAAACCGCTAGAATTAACGGAACCATAATAGGCATCATGAATTGTTGTGTGTCCGTTTCGTTGTCTACTGCTGCACCTATTGCCGCATATAATGAACTATACAATAAGAAACCTCCAATAAAGAACAGTAAGAACATTACTATTAAGTTTATGATTGGTAATTTATCCAATTCATAAAGCCCCATTGCAATCATATCATTCATATCTCCATTCTTCATTGTTTCTTGAATCATTTCTTGCTGAGAACCTTGCATAGCAGATATATCTACATTAAAGACAACAGTTAATATTGTTGTTAATACCCCTAAAACAAGCACCCATATTACAAACTGAGTAATCCCCGCTAATGAGGTTCCGAATATTTTACCCAACATTAATTGCATTGGTTTTACAGAAGAAATAATGACTTCAATAATTCTGCTCGTTTTTTCCTCAATAATACTACGCATAATCATGTTACCATAAATAATGATGAACATAAATAATAAATACCCTGAAACCATTCCGAATACCAATTTTAAGCCTCCACTAAACTTTGAAGTTTTCTCTCCAGTATAACTCTCCTGATTAATCTCAACACTAACTTTAGCATCCTCTATTTTTTCAATATCAATTCCTTTATTCTTATAATTGATATTAGTAAGTCGTTTTTCTATTTTTGACTCTAGGCTCGCTATTAAAGATAATGAAGGAGTATCCTTTGAATAAAACTTCACGCTTTTTTCTAACTGACTCACACTATCTACTTTAGGAATATACAACAACCCATAGTGTTCTTTTTCCTCAACATCAACTCTAGCTTGAGTTAAATCAATATTATTTAAAATCCTATATTTTGTGGTTGAAGTAGTGTCGGAAAAAATTTCTTTCGCAAAACCCGATTCGTCAACAACATCAATAATTCGCTCTTTATTTTTATTTAAATTGGTCAAAAAACCAATCAATAATCCTAAACCAATCATGATCAACGGACTTACAAAAGTCATAATGATAAATGATTTGTTCTTTACCTTATTTAGGTATTCTCTTTTAGTTATAAGTGGTAAATGATTCATTTTAGTACTAGTTAGTTGTTTTGAATAGATTGAATAAAAATATCACTTGCAGTAGGAATAACTTCTGTAAAGTGATTTACTTGACCATAATTAGCCAAAAATGAAAACAATTCATTTGGACTATTCGAACCATTAATTTGGACTTTCATTTTTACATCATCATGAATTGATTTGAATGATGCAGGTGAAGTAGTAAACTTATTCTCAAGCATAGTTCTCAATTCATGTTCATTTGTCGTACTTACTCCAACCTCAAAAGTATTAGATTTAAATTGCCTTTTAATATCTAGTAATTTACCATCCAATATTTTATTAGATTTATCAATCAAAGCAATATGATCACACAGTTCTTCTACAGACTCCATACGGTGCGTAGAAAAAATTACCGTTGCACCATCATCACGTAATTTTAATATTTCATCCTTAATTAAATTCGCATTTATGGGATCAAAACCACTAAATGGCTCATCGAAGATTAATAACTTTGGTTGATGTAATACTGTTACTACAAACTGAATTTTTTGTGCCATCCCCTTAGAAAGCTCTTGCACTTTTTTATTCCACCAATCACCTATTTCTAAACGATCAAACCAGTATTTCAAACGTTCTTTAGCTTCTGCTTTAGACAATCCTTTTAATTGTGCCAAATACAGCGCTTGTTCACCAACTTTCATTGATTTATACAAACCTCTTTCTTCAGGTAAATACCCAATATCTTTAACATGGTTTTGCTCTAATGGTTTCCCATCAAACGTAACCAAACCACTATCCGGCATGGTAATTTGATTAATGATTCTTATAAAAGAAGTTTTACCAGCTCCGTTTGGACCTAGTAACCCAAATATACTTCCTTTAGGAACCGTTAATGATACATTATTAAGTGCTGTATAATCGCCATATTTTTTAACGATATTTTCAGCTACAAGAAGATTATCCATAAATAATTAGTTTATCTGTATGTATATACTTTCTTGTATATGTTACAAGAAAATGTACTTAGTTTTAATTTTCATCACTTATCTATAAAGTGAACGTTATTAGTATTTCTTTAATCAACTCATCCTAACTCCAACCTTCCAACTAGCTCATAACTCACACTATGCCCTTCTAGAAGGAGGGACTAATAGGGAGTTCAGTTTTAGGTTAAAAAAAACCCCGAAGTATCTTCGAGGTTTTTATATTTTAGCATGCAATCCTTAAGAAAACATATCTTTTACTTTATCAAAGAAAGATTTATCATTTTCATTTGGACTAGGTATAAAATGTTCGTGGTCTTGCATGTTTTCAAAGAAGGTCTTTTGTTCTTTATTCAACTCCTGTGGAGTCCATACATTAACATGTACTAGTAAGTCTCCTTTTCCATATCCGTTGATACTAGGTATTCCTTTACCTCGTAAACGCAATATTTTACCTGATTGAATACCAGCATCTAATTTTATTCTAACTTTTCCAGTTACGGTGTCAATTTCTTTTGAAATTCCTAATACCGCTTCTGAAAAATTTATATACAAGTCATAATGCAAATTATCGCCTTCACGTTTTAGGTTAGCATGATCTTGCTCTTCTATAAGAACTAATAAATCTCCTGACACTCCATTCCCTGGCGCTTCATTTCCTTTTCCAGAAACTTTTAGTTGCATTCCATCAACAACACCTGCAGGTATTTTAACTGATACGGTTTCTTCTGACACTTCAAAACCGTGTGCATCTGTACCGGCAGCTTTTTTATCAATTTGCTGACCTGCACCACCACATGTTGTACAAGTTGCTGCTGTTTGCATGCGTCCTAAAATAGTATTGGTAACACGCATTACTTGCCCAGAACCATTACAGGTTGTACATGTTTTATATGTAGTACCTGAAGCCTGAACTTTACGTTTTACCTTTATTTTTTTCTCTACTCCGTTAGCAATTTCTTCTAAAGTAAGTGATACTCTAATACGCAAGTTACTTCCTTTTACTCTTCGTTGTCTTGAACCGCCGCCACCGAAGCCGCCACCGCCACCTCCAAAGATGTCGCCAAACTGGCTAAAGATATCGTCCATATTCATTCCACCGCCGCCGAAGCCACCTCCACCATAGCCACCGCCGCCACCTGCACCATCAAATGCAGCGTGACCATAACGGTCGTATTTTGCTTTTTTATTATCGTCACTAAGTACTTCGTACGCTTCTGCCGCTTCCTTAAAGCTTTCTTCCGCAGCAGTATCTCCAGGATTTTTATCCGGATGAAACTTCACGGCCATTTTTCTATAGCCTTTTTTTATTTCCTGCGCAGTAGCTCCCTTGGAAACACCTAATACGTCGTAATAATCTTTTTTTGCCATTTTAATTTAATTATTGTCCGATAACAACTTTTGGGAAACGAATTATTTTTTCTCCTAATTTGTATCCATTCTCAATCACATCAATAATTTTTCCTTTTAAATCATCCGATGGTGCTGGAATTTGAGTAATTGCTTCGTGAAAATCAGCATTAAATGTATCCCCTTTTCTTACATCCAAAAGTTCAAGTCCTTTTTCTTTTAAAGTAGCCTTAAACTTTGTGCTAATCAACTCTATTCCTTTGATTAGATTTTCATCTTTACTTTTTTCTATTTCAACCCAGGCTCTATCTAAATCGTCCAAAACCGGTAGCATTGCCTGCATTACACCTGCACTTGCTGTTTTAAACAACTCAACTCGTTCCTTAGAGGTTCTTCTTTTGTAGTTTTCAAATTCCGCAAACAAACGTAAAAACTTATCCTTTTCACTTGCCAAATCAGCAGTTAATTGTTCTTCAACAGATAATTCTACAACATCTTCTTTTTGCTCTTCTACCTCAGTAGTTTCAGCGTTTTGATCTTCTATCTGATCTTTAACCTCTTCTTTTTGTATATCTTCTGTACTCATTTCTAATGAATAAATTTTCTTGTTACACGATTTAGTACTTAATCAAAAACTCATAAAATTAAAAATGTTTCTTTTTATAAACTTGCTCTTTATTTATATTCGCATGATACTAAGGCATCACTTCATAAAAACTAAAAATCAATTTCAATAAAAACAACTCATTTTATAAAATTCATTTGTTTTAATTAATTACTAATTAAGTAGGCAAAAGTATTGCCATTTATGGTCAAATGCCAATTTGTCACCAAAAAAATTAAAGTTTTATAAAAATCAGTATTTCATATATTTCAATAGGCTTAGTATGACAACCTATTAAGTGACATATAACACATGTCAAAAACTAAGGAGCTTTGACAAAGCAAACAATTTAAATTCAGCCTTTTACAATTAAGTTTTATGGAAAAATATTCGTATTTTTATATAAGGTATCGCCTCAATATCATTATTATTAATGAAATTAAATACACGTATTATGGAAGATCATATTTACAAAAAAATTGAGATTATTGGTACATCTGATAAATCAAGTGATGATGCAGTAAAAAATGCATTATCAAGAGCATCAAGTTCCATTAAAAACTTAAGATGGTTTGAAGTTGTTGAAACAAGAGGTTCTATTTTAGATGGTGCAGTGGAAAGATGGCAAGTAACCATTAAAGTTGGTTTTACAATGAATTGATTATATTAAAATTCATAATAAATCCTTTAACGCTTTTTCTAAGGTTTTAAATTGAAATATAAAGCCTTCCTTTTCAATTTTTAATGACGATACTTTTTGACTATCGCAAACCATTTCGTGCATTTCACCTAATACAAATTTCAGTACAAATTTAGGTGTATTAGGCAAGAATAATGGTTTGTTTAGTTGCATAGCTATTGCTTTTGTAAGTGCTGAATTAGTCACCGGATTAGGTGCTACAGCATTAAAAACCCCTGCATCATTGCTATCTAGAAGAAAAACAATGAGTTGTGTTAAATCCTTTACATGAATCCAACTCACATACTGTTTTCCAGAAGCTAAAGGCGCACCGAAACCGAACAAAATTGGCTGTGCCATTTTCTGTAAAGCTCCACTCTTATTAGCCAAAACAACGCCTATTCTTACTTTAGTGACATTTATATTTAATGTTGAAAAAGCATCTGCTGCTAGTTCCCATTGCTGCACTACTTCTCCTAAAAAACCACTTGAAAAAGATCTATCCTCTTCATTATAATTTGAATCATAAGAATGTTTATAAATACCAATTGCACTTGCTGATACAAATTGATTTACTGAATGCTTGTTTTCTTTTAAGGTTTTAAAAAGTAATTGAGCGGCAATTACTCTACTGTCAATAATCACTTTTTTGTATCTTTTTGTCCATCGATTAGCTACACTTGCTCCAGCAAGGTGAATAATTTTATCTACATCTTTTATACAAGATTCATCAATACTACTGTTTTCTATATCCCAATAAAACCCTTTACAATTAGGTAAAGAATCTACCGCTTCTTTTCTTGTAGTTAAAAAATTAATTTTGTGTCCTTCAGATAACAATTGTTTAACCAATTTCCTACCAACCAATCCTGTAGCTCCTGTAATTAGAATTTTCATTGTTACTAGTTATTAGACAAAGTTTTTTTATTTAAATCACGATTTAGACCACTCAATAATGAGATTTCTCCTATCGTCGAAATGACAACAATATTCATTAATCGATATTAACTATTTTCCTAGCGCGTAACATTTCTCGTTTTCCAGGAGGGCCTGCTAATCGCTCTACAGTAAACCCTACAGTTTCCATTGCTCTACGAGCACTTCCTTTGGCTGCATAGGTTACTAACACGCCATCTTTTTTCAATGCTTTATACATAATAGCGAAAATTTCTTCTCCCCATAATTCTGGCTGTACACGTGATCCGAAAGCGTCATAATAAATTAAATCGTGACAATTTTCATCCGAAATATCATTAAAAAATTGTTTCCGTTTAGTCAATAAGAATCGTTCCGATATAGTTTGTTCAGTTTCCCATTCGGTAGTATGAAAATCTTCAAATGCTTTTCTGTACTCTTCTGCATCCAATTGACTGACATAATTCAAGCCTGCAATTTCTTCTTGTATAACCGGATAGGCCTCAACACCGGTATACTCCACAATCATATTTCTACGTTCACTCTCTAAAAAAGTTATAAACGCGTTTAATCCAGTACCGAAGCCAATTTCCAAAACAGCTACTTTATCAGAAAATAAATCCAATCCCATTCTTATAAACACATGATATGCTTCTTGAATAGCTCCTTTTTTTGAATGGTATTGCTCATTCAATTCAGGCAAATTTATGGATGTAGATCCGTCAGATGTGATAATAATTTCTCTTTTCAATGTATTTTATATTTAAAAACCCATATAAATAGTAGGTTTTTGTGCATATCCACAAATTAACGAATAATTAATAGTAAAAAAATTTTTAATTGGTTAA
>Ga0105354_1001644_pt1 | contig 13709 bp, 11 predicted proteins | sample GOMGulsemesocosm_FD_83658 | JGI IMG/M metagenome (GOLD analysis project Ga0105354, IMG submission 83658) | Methane-oxidizing microbial communities from mesocosms in the Gulf of Mexico - GOM9B Gulf of Mexico | ecosystem: Environmental > Aquatic > Marine > Cold seeps | place: USA: Gulf of America...
ATCGGCTTGTTTCCCAAGTAATCCATCAAATAAAACAGAGGTTTTATTACAGGGACGTACGATGGGAACAACTTATAATATAAAAATTGTTGCCACCCAAGAGCAGCTTGTTGAACTTAAATTGCAGCAAAAAATTGATGCGGCGCTAAAACAAGTTAATCAAGAAATGTCGACCTATATTCCAAACTCCGAGATATCACAATTTAATCAATTAACCTCTACTGAGCCTGTTGAGGTGTCGTCAGGTTTTGCTCGTGTGCTTAAAGAGTCAATTCGACTGGGTAAGTTAAGTGAAGGCAAGCTTGATGTTACTGTTGGGCCATTAGTTAATCTTTGGGGTTTTGGTCCAGAACAGCGTCCTGAAATTGTACCAAGTGAAGAAGTATTAACGGAAACTAAGAAACGCGTAGGTCTGCAGAACTTGGTACTAGAAGGTAATCTACTGTCTAAAAAGGTACCAGATTTGTATGTTGATTTGTCAACCACAGCTAAAGGCTACGGCGTAGATGTTGTTGCAGAGTTAATTGAAAGTAATGGTTTTAGCAACTACTTGGTAGAGATTGGTGGAGAGATGCGCTTAAGAGGCTTTAAAAACACAGGTGAACTATGGGCTATAGCTATTGAGAAACCGCTTACCAATGAGCGCAGTGTACAGCAGGTGATTATCCCTAAAGATAATGCTGTGGCAACTTCGGGTGATTACCGTATCTACTTTGAAGCTGATGGTCAGCGTTTCTCACATATTATTGACCCAGCGACAGGTAAACCGATTAAACATAATTTAGTATCGGTAACGGTTATTCACCCTTCGTCTATGACAGCCGACGGTTTATCAACGACTCTAATGGTCATGGGGATGGAGCAGGGCATGGCATTTGCTGTTGAAAATGATCTAGCTGCATTGTTTATTGCCAAAACAGATAATGGCTTTGATGAGCAATTTACGGTAAAATTCAAACAATACTTAAAGTAATGTTTGAATTTACGATAAGAAACGAAATAACCCTTAGCGTGCATACTAGAGTTAATAGAGCACGCTAAACTGATTTGAGCAATGACTCTGTCCTGAGTATCGGCTGTCTTTAATTGAGCTAACAAAGTTAGCTGAGAGCAAAATATTATGATGATTTTTTTTATTACCTTTGGTTTCTTCCTCGTTGTTGGTGCTGCAATGGCTGTAGGTTACATTTTTCAGAATAGAACGTTAGCAGGTAGTTGTGGTGGTTTAGCAAGTGTTGGGATTGATAAAGAATGTAACTGTGATAACCCCTGTGAGAAGCGTCAAGAGCGAGAGAAAAAAGCCGCGCTTGAAGATAATTTAAGAAACAAAATCGACGTGACAAACTTATAATTTCGACTTTCACTGTTATTTTTATATAAAATGACAGTGAAATGAAAATCAGTTTTGAACAAAAAAAAGGATAATGAATTACTTCATTATCCTTTTTTTTAAGGTAAATTTTATAACGCTGTATTGGGATAAACTTAACGAATGAAACGAGCTATTTTTGTGATAATACCTTGTGCATCTAAGCCAAGTTCGTGATGTACCTCTTCTTGAGTACCATGTTTAACAAAGTGATCGGCAACACCTATATTGAGAATGCTCACTGGGCAACCCTGCGCTAGTAAGTATTCATTCACACCTGAGCCTGCGCCACCAGCAATTGCATTATCTTCTATCGTAACGAGGACGTCGTGGCTCACATTAAGAGCGTCAATCAGGGATTCATCCAGAGGTTTAATGAACCTCATATCTACAAGTGTTGCATCTAGCTCTAAGGCTGCTTTCTTCGCTTCTAAGAGCATAGATCCAAAGCTTAATATGGCAATTTTTTTACCTTTATTTTCTAAGGTATTAGCTTCAAGTATGGTTACCGCTTTACCTAACTCAATTGTTTCATCAACATTTGGCAATGTTTCACCTGTTCCGGTTCCGCGAGGGTAACGGACTACACTCGGTCCATTTAATCTATGGCCTGTATTAAGCATAAGTTGACACTCACGCTCATCAGAGGGGGCCATGATGACAGTATTAGGTATACAGCGTAAAAAACTTAAATCAAACACGCCCTGATGTGTAGCGCCATCAGCACCAACTATACCAGCGCGGTCTACAGCAAACATAACAGGTAAATTTTGAATGGCCACATCGTGAATGAATTGGTCATAACCACGCTGTAAAAAGCTCGAATAAATAGCAACTACTGGTTTCAGGCCTCCAATTGCAAGCCCTGCTGCATAAGTTACAGCGTGTTGCTCTGCGATTGCTACATCAAAGTACTGTGCAGGAAAACGTTGACTAAATTCAACCATTCCTGAGCCTTCAGCCATGGCAGGCGTTACGGCAACTAGTTTATTGTCAACTTCCGCTGTTTTGCATAGCCAGTCACCAAAAATTTTTGAGTAGCTTGGCAAGCTAGGCTTTGCTTTTGGTAAATTTGTCTCTTCAGGATTAAATTTTGGTACGGCATGGTACTTAATAGGATCTTGCTCTGCTGCTTGATAGCCTTTGCCTTTTTTAGTCGCAATATGCAGCAACTGCGGTCCTTTGAGGTTACGCATGTTACTGATAGTATCAACGAGTCCATTGACATCATGACCATCAATTGGGCCGATGTAATTAAAGCCAAGTTCCTCAAAAAAGGTGCTCGGCACAACCATGCCTTTTAGATGTTCTTCTGCGCGACTTGCCAACTCTTTAATAGGGGGGATATTACCAAGAATCTTTTTTCCACCTTCACGTAGACCGGTATAAAAACTACCAGAAAGCATTTTCGCTAAATGGTTATTTAACGCGCCAACATTCTGTGAAATTGACATTTCATTATCATTTAAGATAATGAGCATATCTTTGTTGATGTCACCGGCATGATTTAATGCTTCGAACGCCATTCCTGCAGTCATTGCACCATCGCCAATTACCGCAACAGTCTTACGGTTTTTAGCTTCTTTTTCAGCAGCGACAGATAAGCCTAAAGCTGCCGATATTGAAGTACTTGAATGACCAACGCTTAAAACGTCATATTCACTTTCTTCGCGCCATGGGAAAGGGTGTAAGCCATCTTTTTGTCTAATGGTGTGTAACTGATCACGTCGGCCAGTTAAAATTTTATGCGGGTAAGCTTGGTGCCCTACATCCCATATTAGATGGTCAAAAGGCGTGTTGTATACGTAATGTAAGGCAACAGTAAGCTCAATTGTCCCAAGACCCGATGCAAAATGTCCGCTACTTTTACTCACTGAATTTAATAAAAAACTACGTAGCTCATTGCTAATACGTGTCAGCTGATCTTGCGGCATACTGCGTAAGTCTTCTGGTATATTAATCTGAGAAAGTAGTGGGTAGTCAGTAAGATTTGTAGTCATAGTTTGTCTATTGGTAATTATTATTTCGTTTAAAGTTTGGGTTCAGCCTAACGCTTAGTGGCTTCGCTTAACAATAAAGGTAGCAAAATTTGCTAAAGATTGGGTATTGTAAGGTAATCGGGCCAAAGCTTGAAGCGCTTGTTGTAATAAGTTTTCTGCTTTGTCTTGTGCACCTTGTAAACCGAGCAATGATGGATAGGTACTTTTGTTCGCTGCTAGGTCAGAACCGACCGGTTTACCTAGCTCTTCTTCAGTTGATGTTAAATCAATAATATCATCTTGTACTTGGTAGGCCAGACCAATCAGTTGTGCGTAGTCACTGAGGATTTGTTTGTGATCAACGGTGACTTGGTCACTACATTCTGCTGGCATCAACACTGATGCGGCTAATAACGCACCGGTTTTAAGAGAGTGTAAAGTTTCCAATTCACTTAGTGGAATAACTTTATCTGTAGCGGCTAAGTCAAGTGCTTGTCCTCCACACATACCTTGATAACCAGATGCGCGAACTAATTGCTGAATAAGCTTTACCTGTGTTGGTGGCTTAGAGGCACTTAGGCTCGTTGAAAAGGTATGGTTAGCTAAAATATCAAAAGCTAAGGTCTGTAGTGCATCACCCGCTAATATTGCTGTTGCTTCATCAAAGGCTCGATGACAAGTGGGCTTGCCACGTCTTAAGTCATCATCATCCATTGCTGGCAAATCATCATGTAATAGCGAATAAGCATGAATACACTCTAAAGCACCTGCTACAGCATCAATGTCTTTTAAATCTGCTGATATAGCTTCACCGGTGATATAGGCCAAATAGGGGCGCATACGTTTTCCGCCAATAAGTAGACCGTACCGCATGGCTTCTAACAGTTGAGGATCATTGATTGTAAGGTTTTCAAGCTTGGCAGCTAAAAAGGCATTAATACGCTGTTGATAATGCTCATAAGAAGTCAAAATTGTCATTAACTTTCGCCTGTACTGCTATCAAAATCAGTTAACTGTGTTGTACCATTCTTATCGAGAAGAATTTGGACTTTCTGCTCAGCAGCTTGTAATTTTACCTGACTTATTTGGCTAAGGTTTAAGCCTCGCTCAAAAAGTGACATCGACTCTTCTAGGCTTAATTCACCTTGCTCTAAACTTTGCACTATGGTGTCAAGTTCATTTAATGATTCTTCAAAGGAGAGGTTCTCTAATTTCTTTTTAGCCATGATTTTTGCTCTAAACATTGAGGATGTTATTAATGGCGGCAAACTTACCTTAGGTTGCAACCTGGGTCAATTGATCTACTTCAAATATATACTGATTACTATTCAAGTGCAGGATTTCAGTGGCAATAAAAAATGATTTAAGCATAGTTATTCTGTGATTCGATTATTTACGCCGTATAAAGTTATTTCAAAGCCATCAAAGAAACATACTAAAACATACATCTTGATTGGTACCGCTATCGTTCAAAAAATATTTTATCATTAAGGTTAAGTTATTGACACTACGGGCGATAATAAACTTATATGCGTATTTTATTATTAATGAATTATTCCTTGGTTAATAGCGAATAGTTTTCACATAATGTACTATTCTTTTATTGAAGTACGGTCTTATTTTATTGCGCATAAAGAATTGAGCACTTTCATCTATGGAGGGTGCTAAGACATGATTAGTTTGTTTTTAGGAGAGTTTTGTGGATTTAGCTACGTTAATTGGTATTTTAGGTGCCATCGGTTTGTTGGCCATGGCGATGATATTATCAGGTGACATTATGATGTTCGCTGATACCCAATCCGTTATTATTGTTTTTGGCGGTTCAATTTTTATCGTATTAGCTAACTACAATATGGGACAGTTTTTTGGCATAGGGAAAATCATTGGCAAAGCTTTTATGTTCAAGCTAGAAAAACCAGAAGAATTAATTGAAAAAGCTGTTGATATGGCTGATGCGGCGCGTAAGGGTGGTTTTTTAGCCTTAGAAGAAGCTGAAATAACTAACCCCTTCATGCAAAAAGGCGTTGATATGCTAGTTGATGGCCATGATGCTGACGTGGTAAGAGCTACTTTGCAAAAAGATATTAACTTAACCACAGAACGTCACGAAACAGGGTCTGATATGATGATGGCTCTTGCTGACGTTGCCCCTGCTATGGGAATGATCGGAACCTTGATCGGCTTAGTTGCCATGTTATCTAATATGGATGATCCTAAATCCATTGGCCCAGCGATGGCTATCGCTCTATTAACAACACTTTATGGTGCATTTCTGGCTAACGTTATTGCGATCCCAATAGCTAATAAATTAAAGCTGCGTCTGGCTGAAGAAAAAATGAATCAAGAACTAGTACTTGATGCGGTACTTGGTATTCAAGATGGTCAAAACCCCCGAGTTATCGAAGGCTTATTAAGAAATTACTTAGCTGAAGGTAAAAGAAAAGTTGATACGACAGAAGAATAGCGGGAGTAGATAATGGCTGAACAAGAATGTAAGTGTCCACCTCCAGGACTACCTGCCTGGATGGGAACCTTCGCCGATTTAATGTCGTTGTTAATGTGTTTCTTTGTACTTCTGCTTTCTTTTTCTGAAATGGATGTTTTGAAGTTCAAACAAATTGCTGGTTCGATGAAGTTTGCCTTTGGTGTACAAAATAAAATTGAAGTAAAAGATATTCCTAAAGGCACAAGTATAATCGCGCAGGAATTCCGTCCAGGAAAGCCTGAGCCAACACCGATTGAAGTTATTCAGCAACAAACAATGGAAATGACTCAACAAATGCTTGAATTTCAAGCCGGGGATGAAACGTCTGCGGGTGGTCGTCAAGAGCAACGAGGTACTGAACGTGGTGGTCAGTCTCAAAATACTGAAGATGCACTATCCCAACAGGCGTTAGATCAAGCTAAGCAGGACATGGAAGAAGCTGCGCAAGAGCAAGTTAACGAATTAGTTAAAAAAATAGCTGAACAATTAGAGCAACAAATACAAGATGGTGCGATAGAGCTAGAGTCTTTGGGACAGCAGGTTATTATTCGTATAAGAGAAAACGGTTCTTTCCCATCAGGCTCAGCATTCTTACAACCTAAGTTCAGACCTATTATTCGCGAAATTGGTGAGTTGTTAAAAACAGTACCAGGAGAAATCATGGTATCAGGTAATACTGATAACCGTGGTGTTGACTCAGAATTATTTAGTTCTAATTGGGACTTATCAAGTAAACGTGCAGTGGCTATAGCACATGAGTTGATTAAAGTACCTGGTTTTGACCCTGTTCGCTTAATCGCTGCAGGTCATGCCGATACTCGACCTTTAGTGCCCAATACCAATGCACTTAATCGTCGCCGAAATCGTCGAGTTGAAATTTCTATTAACCAAGGTAAAGCAAAAGAAACTGAGCGAATTGGTATTACAAAAGATTAGAAAGCAGTACTTTAGCGGTAATTTAGAGACTTAACGTTAAAAGCTTAAAAAGGGCAGACGAATAGTGTACAATGCGCGCCATTATTTCTTTGTCTTTTTTAGGTTATAACCGATGAAATTTATCGTTAAACTTCAATCCGAGATCACTATTAAATCTCGCCCTGTTCGAAAACGTTTTACTAAAATATTAGAGTCGAGCGTTAAAAATGTTCTACGCCGTATTGACGAGCAAGTCACAACGCGCATGAACTGGGATAATATTGAAGTAAACACTAAAGACAACTCACCTGAAAACCGTGAACGCCTCATTGAAGCGCTAAAGTGCATCCCAGGTATACCGATGTTCTTAGAAGTTCAACAATCAGAATTTGTTGATGTTCATGATATATTTGAAAAAACCTTAGCTGTTCATGCTAAGCACCTTGAAAATAAAACCTTTTGTGTACGCGCTAAACGTACTGGTAGTCATGACTTTAATTCATTAAAAGTTGAGCAATATGTTGGTGGCGGTTTAAACCAGAATGTTGAAAGTGCTAAAGTTAAATTAAAAAATCCTGATGTCACTATTCACTTAGAAATTAAAAACAAAGATTTGTTTATTGTTACTGAACGCCATATCGGTCTTGGTGGTTTCCCTATCGCTACTCAAGAAGATGTATTGTCACTGATGTCAGGTGGTTTTGATTCAGGTGTTTCTAGTTACCAAATGATTAAAAAAGGTGCTCGTACTCATTATTGTTTCTTCAATCTTGGTGGCTCTGCTCATGAAGTTGGCGTTAAGCAAATTAGTTATTATTTGTGGAATAAGTTTGGTGCATCACACAAAGTTAAATTCTTTGCTGTAGATTTTGAACCTGTTGTGGGTGAGATCCTAGAGAATGTTGAAAACAGCCAGATGGGTGTTGTGTTAAAACGCATGATGATACGTGCTGCTACTAAAATAGCAGAAAAAGGTAAAATTCAAGCCCTTGTTACGGGTGAGAGTTTAGGTCAAGTTTCAAGCCAAACATTGACTAACTTAAATGTGATTAATCGCGTAACAGATACCTTAATTTTACGTCCATTAGCTGCTTATGATATACAAGATATTATCGATATAGCACGTAAAATTGGTACTGAAGAATTCTCAAAAACAATTCCTGAGTACTGTGGCGTTATTTCGAAAAAACCAACTGTAAAAGCTGTGTTGTCGAAAGTTGAAGAAGAGGAAGCTAACTTCAATTTCGATATTTTAGACAAGGTTGTCAGCGAGACACGTGTTTATGATATTCGTGATATAGGTAAAGAATCGGAAGAAGAAATTCGTGCGGTAGACTTGGTTGAAGATATTCCCGCTAATGCCGTTATTCTTGATATCCGTAGCCCTGAAGAAGAAGAAGATAAACCATTAGACTTAGATAATGTAGCAGTGAAACATATCCCATTCTACAAGCTTGCCACTCAGTTTGGTGACTTAGATATGTCTAAAGATTACTTACTTTATTGTGATCATGGTGTGATGAGTAAACTACAAGCACTGTACTTACTTGATAATGGTTTTAAAAATGTAAAAGTGTATCGCCCTTAATAGCTAACTATCTAGCTTTTCATTGATCGTTAAATTGATGCGATTATCGAATAGATAGCTGAATTGATAATTGAAATATTAAGTAAAATGTTAATGTTTCAATTATCAATGTTTAAGGTTCAACACCTGTTGCCACAATCGAGTATTTTCGGGGGTGGCAATATTATACTTTTGACCTAAACGATGAATATAGCCATTAATATAATCGATTTCTGTTGCTCTCCCCGCCAAAACATCACTACGCATTGAGGAGCAGTTTTTAGCCGTTGATTGCGCTACTTTTTGCACTGTAACTTGTAAGTCATCAAAGACTAAATCTATTTTTTCCACTTGGCTGATCTCAACTATTTCATGTAATAATGAATCAATCTGTTGTGTAAATCTCTTATTATTTATTTCGCCATTATCAATATTATTAATCGCTGTAATCGGGTTTATCACACAATTAATAGCGAGTTTTAGCCACTGTTTTTGCACTATCTGCTGATGGTAAGTTACTTTCGGTAGGGCATTGTTCAGTACGTTGCACAGTTGCTTCTGTTGAGATAAATTCAGTTCACCTGAGAGCAGCCCAATATCACTTTGACCTAATCCTGTATGGGTTATCGCTAAAGGTGAGTTTCGAAGACAACCATGGGTCGTTAACATCGCTATTATGACTTGTCTACTTGGGAGTAATTTAGCGACATCGTCAAAAGTGCCCATGCCATTATGTGCAAGCATGACTATACATTGAGAGGGGAGGTCTTTAGTTATTTTTTTTATTGCCTCTAAAATGTGAAATGATTTCAAGCACAGGATGATTACATCAGCTGACTTTAAATCAGCCACTTTAGTATAATTTAGGGAATGCTCTTGAGTATGCTCTTTCTGGAAAGCAGTGAATTGATACTTGGCCGATCTTAGTTCACTTTTACTGAGTGAATCTTGATTTGAGGAAAACAAACTGATGTTTATATTCAGCGTTGAATTTGCTTGAGATAAATGATGATACCAAAGTAAGCCCATTGCTCCTTGTCCAACAACCACAATATTTTTTAGCTTATTCGTCATGTGTTTTTATGCACCATCTTATTAAATTAGTTTAGCTAATGACTACTTTAGTGAGCCTTCTTAAGTAGTTTTCTTGCGAAAAAAACGAAGGTAAAGCCATTTTGCTAGTACAAATAAACTAATACCACCAATGTCAGCAATAAAATCACCCAATTCGCCACTTCTATAACCTAAAAAGGATTGACCTACTTCAGTCAGGGCGGCATAGAAAATGAGCAAAGGCATGCAGAGAGCAAGCGACAACTTTATGATTGAATGACTAACCCAAGTTAAAATGAAAAAACTTGTTAGGTGCCCGATAGTATCAATTTCAGGAAATTGAAATAAACGTTTACGTAAAGGGTCGGGTAAAAATTCATGGGCGAAAAGCAGTAATATTGAGATGATACTTATTGTTATAAAAAAGTAATAATGTTGGCGAGCTCTCACGAAAAAATCTGCAATTTAATATGGAAGTGACTAGATCTTAGCATGTATTGAGCTGCATTTCTTGCTGGGTTATACAAGTAATATAAGTAAGCCTATGTTAGTTTCGTACATTAGTTGCGTGCATAAATCGCGAAGGTATAATAGTGCCATTGTGTCAACTCACTAATATAGAGAATAAATTATGCCATCAATGGATATCGTATCAGAAACTGATTTAGAAGAAGTTCGTAATGCTGTAGACAATGCCAATCGTGAAATTACTACACGTTTTGATTTTCGTGGTGTTGAAGCTAGTTTTGAGTGGAAAAAACCTAATGTTGTTTTAAAAGCGGAAGGCGATTTTCAATTAAAGCAGATGTGCGACATGTTACGTAGTCAGTTAACTAAACGAAACGTCGATGCTAAAGCCATGAATATTGAGGACGCTAGTGCTACTGGGAGAAACTGGAGTCAGCAAGTCACCTTTAAAGAAGGTATCGAGCAGGATATGGCTAAAAAAGTCGTTAAACTCATTAAAGCAGAGAAACTAAAAGTACAAGCCGCTATTCAGGGCGAACAAGTACGTGTAACCGGTAAAAAGCGTGATGATTTACAAGCAGTCATGCAATTGGTGAGAACTGCAGAATTAGAACAATCATTTCAGTTTACTAACTTTAAAGATTAATATTAAGAGCCACTTTGATCCTAAGTTGTTAGCTTAATTTGTGTTACCTCCTAAAGCCATAACCTATGTTATGGTTTTTTATTCTCTGCTGGAACTGGCCCTATAATTTGTTATTAATTTCTCTTTTTGTCTATCGTTTTATCAAGTTGATGCAGCTTTAATAAGTTTGCAGGCGTAATACCAAACTGTTTTTTAAAAGCAGAAGTGAAATTCGAAACATGATTATAGCCCGCCTGATAACCAGCCTCACTAATACTTAACTCCTTAATAGTAATCGCTATTTTTGCTTTATCTAAACGTTGTTGCCTTATATATTCAGTGATAGTTAGCTTATAGGTATGTTTGAAGTAACGTTGTAAGCTAGAAACACTCAAACCAAAGTGTTTTGCGATTACTGGTAAGGTTATAACATTTTCTAATTGTTGCTCAATATAGCGCTCAATATTTGCTTTCTTTCTTAGCTGATGTCTTTCTTTGCTAAACCATTGATTTTTATTATCGGTTAAAGGGGATTGTGGCTGGTCAATCTTATCCGGTAAAATTGCTAACAATTCATTTAATAAAGTAAGAGCCATTTGCTCCTTCAGCAAATTTGTTTGTAAGGTACTTTTTGTGGGTAAGTCCAGCAATTTTTGCGCGAGATTAGTGAAAGTCGCATTGTCCTGCCAATGGTATAATGCTGTATGGTTACTAAATAATTTATTAAGTAATACTTTACTTTGTACATCCGTACAGCGCTTTTCCAACCACGCACGCTTTACAAATAAGTTAACTTTTTTAACAGCCTGACCAGTCGTCATCTTTCGGCTTAATAAGTCGCTTGTTGCTAGTACACTTAAAGCACAAGTGGCGGCCACAGAGTTTTTAGTGCCCTTAGCATGCTCAGCATTGAGTTCGTAAGCTTTATTTCCTAAACAAAAATTAACTTTTCCGTGCAACAATATATTCAAACTTAAGCTTGCCGGCAACTGTGTTGAGCTTATCGCATCACTTGACTCTACAACGTCTCCGCCGTGAATACTAAGGCCAGACATTAGCTCATTATGAAAAAATCGCCCATTCATGAGATTATCTTTATTATCGTTTACAACTAGTTTGTTAATAAAACCTGACGAAGAGATTAGGCTACTAAAAGGTTGGCTATGAATGTTAATAGGTAAGTCATTAAATGATGCTTGGCTCATTGAACATTTGTTTCTGGTCAATTCAATTTCAGATAATTTATCGCTAGACACTTCACTTATAGATAAGCTATGTCGAGTTAGGTCATTTCTAGATATTTTGCTTGCCGATGCACTAACGTTCATTTTGTTTCCTACGTTTGACGATTTAGCATTATAAATTGACGTTTTAGCAAAATCATTAATGAGATACCAAGCATAACAACTTTGTATAATAATGAGAATCATTATCAATTGATTTGTGTTATTTAATGCCCCCATTAACAAAGGAAAACCTATGAACCGTAAACCATTTGCTAAATGCGCTATAGCCTTAGCAATATCAAGCCTTTTTACTAGCCAAGCACTTTATGCTGAGCAACAAAAATTAACAGTCGATAATCAAAACTCAGAGGCAGCTACCGCCATTGAACGAGTGAAAGTATGGGGCACAGAAGTTAAATCTTCATCTGTCTATATGGGCGGCGCTGCTATTGAAATTAAGCAGGCTGATCATATCAGTGATTTATTACGTACCATTCCTGGTGTTGATGTTGGCGGAGCTCATTCACTAAATCAACGTATTACTATTCGTAGCATGGATGACAAAGACTTAAAAATAACAATTGATGGTGCAAACCAAAATACTTATATGTATCACCATATGGGTAATTTGCAAATTCATGCTGATATTCTTAAATCTGTAGATATTGAAGTAGGTAGCAATTCTGTTATTAATGGCGGTTTAGGTGGCGCGGTTCATTTTGAAACCAAAGAAGCAAAAGATTTGCTTAATGAAGGTGAAACTTTTGGCGGACGTGTTCAAGTTAATTACGGAGATAACTCATCTTCGGGTTTGTCATTAACGGGTTATGGACAACTGAGCGATAGCTTTGATTTTTTAGCCTATTACAACCTGGTTGATAAAGATAATTACACAGTCGGTGGTGGTAAAATACTTGATGCTGACGGTAATGAAGTACCAGGTACTTCTGGAGAAGTCGCTGGTCTTGAGGGGGAAGTAAATGATGCACTGATTAAGTTTGGTTGGGACTTTGATGCCGACCAACGTTTTGAAGTGGGTTATGAGTCGTATCAAGATAAAGGTGATTATAGCTATCGTCCTGATATGGGCTTAGCGACAGACACCGCAATTACCGAGTCGTTAAAAGTACCTTTATTATGGCCGACTGAGTTTACTCGAGAAACTTTTACATTAAATTACGATGCTAATTGGGGCGAAAGCTCAAGCATAAAAGCGGCTGTTTTTACTAATGAAAGTGAGTTAAATCGCGATGAAAGTGGTTATGCTCAAAATCCTAAATTTGCTGGTTGGGCGGGTGATATTACCGGCACGGCGACAAATTCAGGTGTGCACATCCTAGGTAACTCTCTACTTGGCAGTGCTATTGAGCATGAGCTTACTTATGGCTTGGATGTGGTGCAATATAAAACGAAATATCAAGCAAAGCTGGTAAGTGGCAAGGTAAAGTCATCTAATGAAAAGGCATTTAATAGTGCTATTTTTATTGAGGATAGAATCGATTTTGGTAATGGCTTTGCTGTTATTCCAGGCGTACGTTATGACAGTTATGATATTGAATCAGCAGTCGTTGATGATAGCTTTACTCAGGTTTCAGGTGCTTTAGCAGCTCAGTACACTTTTACCAATAGCTTTATTGTTAAAGCGAGCAGCACCCAGTTATTTAAAGGTCCTGAAATTGGTGAAGTATTTACCGGTGCTGGCTCAAGAGATAATGCCAATGCAAATATAAAAGCAGAAACTGGCTTTAACAATGAGTTAGCTTTCGCTTATGAAGATGATGTTTTAGGTGCGGATTCATTTACCGCCGGCCTGACTTTATTTAACACCCAAATTGACGATTATATCTATGATAATGCCCAACTACCTGGTGGCGGACCAAGAGATACTTGGAAAGATAATATTGGCGACATGGAAGTTGATGGTTTTGAATTTTATACTGGTTACGCGTTAGCTGGGTTAAAACTGCAATTAACTTACTCGGTTGCTGAAAGTGAGTTAAGCGCTTTTGATGACTATTTATC
>Ga0105354_1001647_pt1 | contig 13701 bp, 10 predicted proteins | sample GOMGulsemesocosm_FD_83658 | JGI IMG/M metagenome (GOLD analysis project Ga0105354, IMG submission 83658) | Methane-oxidizing microbial communities from mesocosms in the Gulf of Mexico - GOM9B Gulf of Mexico | ecosystem: Environmental > Aquatic > Marine > Cold seeps | place: USA: Gulf of America...
ACATAAAACTGGCTAATGCAGATGGTGTTAGCCCTTATCTTCCATTAAAAACAGATCCCCTTATTGAGCTAGAAATTGAACGTTTAGCAAGTATTTCTCGTATGCCAATATTGAGTAAGCCTTTTCATATTGTTACTGTTGTTAGTTACCTAAATAAAATTAAAGATTCTCACCCTCAACTTTACAACCGAATTTTTGCTTATATTAAACGATATAAAAAGCAAAGTGCTATCACTCACTTATCAACTAAGCTTTCGACTTCAAATAATGAAGATTTCACGGTGGTTAATAATCGTGGTATTGCTATGGATGATATGGCCCAAGCAAGTGCTTCAGGATTTTATCAGTTCAATCAATATGTCATTGCAAATATAGGTGGAACTATCGTTAATGGAGAGAGAATTATTCCACATAATAGCTACCTTTCATTCGGTTATGAATATGCTCAATTTGATATTGGCTATCGTGAACATTGGTTATCGCCTTTTCAAGAAAGTGCATCTTTACTTTCAACAAATGCCAAGCCTGCTTTATCGATAACCATGAGTAACGTAAAACCTATCAGTTCTTGGAATGCTAAATATGAATTCTCTGTAGGACAATTAGAAGAAATGGATGGTATCCATTTTGATGAAGAAACGTCTTCTGGCAGTCCTGGTTTTTTAACTATGCAATTAAGTATCCAACCTTTTGATTGGTGGACGATAGGTGGTGTAAGAACTTTTATGTTTGCAGGGGGCGATAGAGATGTTGACTTAGGTACTGTTTGGAAAGCAATAATTGATCCTATCAGTGGTGATAATTGTGGTGGTGAATCTGAACTACAAGACTGTAATAAAGAATCAGGTAATCAAATCGCTGCGATAAATTCTAAAATGGACTTTTCTCTCCAAAATTTTCCTTTTTCTTTGATCCTAGAGTATGCAGGAGAAGACGCTAAAGATTATAAATACTCTCTAGGAAACCTAGGAAGGAGCTTTGGTTTATTCTTCCCTTATATCAATGAAAATCTATCTTTGTATGCCGAACACACAAAATTTCATAATGCATGGTATGTTCATCACTTATATGACGAAGGTTATCGAAATAATGGCACCGTAATGGGTCACTGGTGGGGAAACAACAAAGAGCTTAAAGATGGTTCACCAGGAAATGCTTCACTCATTAGAGTTAATTGGGATTTCTCGCAGAAATATCATTTACAAACATTACTTCGTACCGCAACGATAGACTCTTATGATGAAGAACTATATAAATACTCAACTTCAAAAGAAATTGAGTTACGTTTGACACAAGTATATAAGGATGGTTTTATAAATTATTCTTTAATGGTGGGCAATGATATTTATGGTGAGTCTTTCTATCGAGCAACTTTCGGTTATAGTTGGTAAAATATGAATGCTTTTTTTGATATTCAACATCTTTATTATTTGCCGCAATATATACCGGTAAAAGATGCACTTGCAAAAAGTGGCGTGAATTGTCATTTTATTTTATATAACCAAAAAGAACTGCAGCATATTTTAATCAATTGCGTTGAGAAAGAAAGTTTGAGTTATACACTGGTTAATAATTCTGATGAAGCCAGAACAATTTACCTCGATAAAAAACCGAATTGGATTATATTCGGCAATGCTTTTAATGATTTAGATGCAATAAACGCCTTTTCTAAAACAGCATTAATGCAACATGGTATCGGTCCAAAATCTTGCTATTATGACGTATCAAAATCAGCAATAACTTATCGATTTGTAGAAGGACAACACAGATTAAAACGTTTGCAGAGCTTATTTCCTGATAAATTGTTTGTCGATACCGGTTATGCAAAATTAGACCCGATCATTAATCAAACATCTACTTGTGTGAACCTAACTGAATTAGGCTTAGATCCTAAAAAGAAAACCCTTCTTTATGCACCAACGTTTTATCCTAGCAGTATAGAATGCTTACCTAGTGACTTTCCCCTATTAGTGGAGCAATACAATTTAATTGTAAAACCTCACTTTTTTTCTTTGATAAAAAAGAAATACAAAAAACATAAAAAGATATTTGACCAATGGAATAGCTATAATAATGTTTATGTTTCCCCTGTTGAAGAAACATCTATCATTCCTTTTATGGGTGTTGCAGATCTTCTGTTCAGTGATGCCTCATCAACCCTATTTGAATTTACCGCATTAAATAAACCGGCTATCTGGTGTGATTTTTATAAAGTTCGCTGGACCTACCGTGGAATTTTCAAATGGCGATTAAATAACCGACTAGATGAAGACTTGAAGTATTTTGGTAAAGTAGCCAGCCAAACTAAAAATGTGCAACAATTAGTGAGTGAGATCAACAAACAAATTCAGCAACCAAACTTAAAAGAAGCAGATCGTCTAGAAATGTCGGAACTTCTCACTGGCACGGTTGATGGAAAATGCAGTGATAGAATTGCGAACTTTATAATTTCAGAGGCGTAAATATGCGAGTTATTACATTTGGTACATTTGATGTTTTTCATGTTGGACATGTCAATATTTTGGAACGTGCACGTCTTCATGGCTCACATCTAATTGTGGGCGTTTCATCTGATGATTTGAACATTTCAAAAAAGGGCCGAGCGCCTATCTATTGTGATGAAGATAGAAAACATATCATCCGTTCTCTTAGATGTGTAGATGAAGTGTTTTTGGAAGAATCGTTAGAGTTAAAAGCCGAATATATTAAATATTATAATGCTGACATATTAATTATGGGCGATGATTGGGCAGGTAAATTTGATCACTTAAAAGATATTTGTGAAGTAATATACTTACCTCGTACCCCTTCTGTTTCTACAACTGAAATTATCGAAATAGTTAAAACTAAGCGTAGTTAATGAAAGATAACCAAAAATACCTGTTTTATATTTCACAAAATTATTCCTTTGAAATTTTACGACCTTTACAACAAGAGATTATAAAACAAGGGAGTATGGTAGCTTGGTTTGTCGCTGGTGACGAAGTCGAAATGAAAAATTTTCTTGACGAAGAACTTGTACTTAATACCGTTGAGGATGTTATAAAATTTAACCCTATAGCAAGCTTTGTTCCTGGTAATATCATTCCAAGATTTATTCCTGGTATTAAAGTACAAGTATTCCATGGCTTAGAGTGGAAGAAAAAAGGCCATTTTGTCATTCGAGACTGTTTTGATCTCTACTGTACTCACGGTAAAGCGACAACTACACGGTTTAATGAATTAACAAAAAAACATCAGTTTTTTGATGTGAAAGAAACTGGCTGGCCGAAATTAGATAATTTGTTTAATACACAACAAGCACAATATTTCAGCGACAATAAGCCAACCATCCTCTTCGCACCTACTTTTTCACCTTCTTTAACTTCTGCCCCCTATTTATATGAAGAAATAACTAGGTTAGTGAATGAGAAAAAATATAATTGGCTGGTAAAGTTTCATCCTAAAATGGATAAAAAATGGGTGACACTCTATTCGGAGCTTTCATCCGACAATCTAAAGATAATAGAATCGTCCAATATAAATAGTTTACTGCAGTCTGCCAATATCATGCTCTCAGATACTTCATCGGTTATTGGTGAGTTTGCTCTATTAGGTAAACCGGTAATATCGTTGAATAATAGTCAACCTGGTAATTACTTAATTAACATATCTGAAGCAAATGAATTAGCGCACGCATTAGAAGTTGCATTATCCCCCTCAGAAACACTTATATCGGCTATAAATCATTATGCCCAGGACTTACACCCTTATAACGATGGTAAGTCATCATTACGTATATTAGAGGCTGTAGAAAATATACAGTCGAACGGTAAACAATCTCTCAAGCCATTACCAAGAAATATCATTCGAAATTTAAAACAGCGAAAAAGACTTAATTACTGGAAATTTTAGGCGCCTTATATTATTTATGACAGGTATTATTCTTTTTAAATATTAATAATTAATTGACAATATTTGAGTAAATACGCTATTAATAGATGACTGTTTGCTCTTACGAGCTTAAATAACCAAATAAGATTAATTTAATGACAACAATTTTTAACATAATAAATGTTACTAACATTAACCTCCTCCTCGCATTAACGGTGCGCGGATAGGTTTTTTATTGTTGTAAATTAGAGATAAACATTAAAACCCGCGCACATTACCGCGGGTTTTTTTATGCCTGTGTTTGAGGTAAGAAGCGATACTCAGTACAAATATATATTAAGGAATGAAACATGGACAGCAAGGTAATTATTTTCGATACCACTTTACGTGATGGCGAACAGGCATTGAATGCAAGTCTTTCAGTACATGAAAAACTACAAATTGCGCTTGCGATTGAACGGTTAGGTGTTGATGTGATGGAAGTTGGCTTTCCAGTATCTTCACCTGGCGATTTTAAATCAGTGCAACAAATAGCCCGAACCGTTAAAAATTCACGTGTCTGTGCGCTTGCCCGTGCTGTTGAAGGTGATATTCAAGCTTGTGCCGATGCTTTTAAAGTAGCAGACCAATTTCGTATTCATACTTTTATTTCAACATCTGATGTTCATGTTCAACAAAAATTAAAAAAAGATTTTGCTGATGTTGAAGCAATGGCAATTCATGCAGTAAAGTTCGCGAGAAAATTTACCGATGATGTAGAATTTTCATGTGAAGACGCTGGTCGCACGCCTATTGATAACTTATGTAGAATGGTTGAGAACGCGATAAAAGCGGGTGCTACAACGATAAATATTCCTGATACCGTTGGTTACACCTTGCCTAACGAGTTCGGCGGCATCATTACGCAATTATTTAATCGGGTGCCTAATATTGACCAAGCGGTCATCTCTGTTCATTGCCATAACGATTTAGGTTTAGCGGTAGCAAATTCAATGTCTGCGGTCCAAGCAGGCGCACGACAAATTGAATGTACGATTAACGGCATTGGTGAACGTGCAGGAAATTGTTCATTAGAAGAAGTCGCGATGATCATGAAAACTCGGCAAGACTTCTTAAATGTAAGCACCAATATTAATCATCAAGAAATAGCGCGTACCTCTAAATTAGTCAGCCAGTTATGTAACATGCCGGTGCAATTAAACAAAGCAATTGTTGGCGGTAACGCTTTTAGTCACTCTTCAGGCATCCATCAAGACGGCATGTTAAAAGCCAGTAATACTTATGAAATCATGACACCTGAAAGTGTCGGCATCAGTAAAACAAAATTAAACTTAACTTCGCGCAGTGGTCGTCATGTTATTAAGCATCGTATGGCAAGCTTAGGCTATACAGAAACTGAGTTTGATTTAGAAGAGTTATATAGCGACTTTTTAGCGTTAGCCGATAAAAAAGGCCAAGTGTTTGATGACGACTTAGAAGCTTTGCATTTTAACATTCAGCAACAAGGTGAAGATCAAGAATTCTATCATTTAGAAACACTAAACGTGCAATGTGGTGGCGGAGAGTTTTCTACTTCAAGTATTAAATTAATAGCAGGAGAAGAGAGCCATATTGTTTCTGAAACAGGTAATGGCCCGGTAGATTCATTATACCGTGCGATTAAAAAGGCGGTTGATGTCGACTTCGAGGTTGCTGATTACAAAATATCAAACAAGGGTGAAGGTGAAGACGGCCTCGGTAAAGCTGATTTAGTTGTCGCGTGGCAAGGCAGAAAATTCCACGGCTATGGTTTAGCAACCGATGTTATTGAAGCGTCAGCAAAAGCGTTGATACACGCGCTCAATAATATTCACCGTGCTATAACAATTAATGAAATAAAAAGCGAACTGAAAAACGAAGTACAAGCTTCAGTATAAATAGAATTCACAATTATAAGATTTACTTAAAGGTATAAAAACATGTCTAACATAGCAATATTAGCCGGAGATGGCATCGGACCAGAAGTTATGGTTGAAGCTAAAAAAGTATTAGCCACTATCGCCAATAAATTTGATATTGAAATATCTACACAAGATTACGATATTGGTGGCGCCGCAATCGATATCCACGGTAATGCCCTTCCAGATGAAACCATGAAAGGTTGTGAACAAGCAAATGCTATTTTATTCGGCTCTGTTGGTGGTCCAAAATGGGCTAATTTACCTCCTACAGAACAACCTGAGCGTTGCGCACTATTGGGCTTACGTAGCCGTTTCGATTTATTCTGCAATATGCGTCCTGCTACTTTACAACCAGCTTTATCCTCATTATCCACATTGCGAAGTGATATTTCAGAGCAAGGATTTGACGTACTCGTTATTCGCGAATTAACCGGTGATATATACTTTGGAGAGCCTAAAGGTCGACGTGGTGAAGGTGAAGATGAAACTGGTTTTGATTCGATGTTTTACTCTCGTCGTGAAGTTAAGCGCATCGCTCATTTGGCGTTTCAATCAGCACAAAAACGCAACAACAAGGTAACTTCAGTTGATAAAGCTAACGTTTTAGCTACCAGCCAATTATGGCGTCAGGTCGTTGAAGAAGTCGCCGTTGAATATCCTGAAGTTGAGCTAGAGCATTTATACGTTGATAACGCAGCAATGCAACTTGTACGCGATCCTAACCAATTTGACGTGATGTTATGTCCAAATTTATTTGGTGATATTCTTTCTGATATCTGTGCGATGATCACGGGTTCTATGGGGTTATTACCTTCTGCCAGTCTGAACAGTGAAGGTTTTGGTATGTATGAACCTGCTGGTGGTAGTGCTCCAGATATTGCAGGACAAGGTATTGCTAACCCCATCGCGCAAATATTATCTGCAGCATTAATGTTACGTTATAGTTTAAATGAAGGTGCCGCAGCACAAGCCATTGAAGATGCAGTATCAAGCGCATTAGATAATGGTATTCTTACCGCTGATTTATTACCTGCTAACCAAAGACAAAACGCAAAAAACACCAGTGACGTTGGTGATTATATTTGCCAGCATATATCCGAACAACAAATTAAAGAGGCTTAAAGATGTCGACCACTTTGTATGAAAAATTATGGCAACAACATGTTGTTGAAGAAATAGACGGCGAAACCCCTTTGTTATATGTTGACCGTCATTTGATCCATGAGGTTACCTCACCTCAAGCATTTGCAAATTTGAAGTTTCATAACCGCCCTGTTCGTCATCCTGAGCGTACGATTGCGACAATGGATCACAATATTTCAACCCGCTCGATAGAAATTGATGCCGCTGGTGAAGGAGCAGCCAACCAATTAAGAACGTTGGAAAAAAACTGTAAAGAGTTTGGTATTGAGCTATTTGGTATGGGCCATAAAAACCAAGGTATTGTACATGTAATAGGGCCAGAACTTGGCTTAACTTTACCCGGAACCACCATAGTTTGTGGTGACTCTCATACCGCGACTCATGGTGCATTTGGCGCATTAGCGTTTGGCATTGGCACATCGGAAGTTGAACACGTTTTTGCTACGCAAACGTTACGTCAAACTAAAGCTAAAACCATGAAAATTGAAGTCAATGGACATGTAGGCTCTGGCATTAGCGCAAAAGATATCATTTTAGCGATTATAGGTAAAACAGGCAGTGCTGGCGCTACCGGTTATGTGGTTGAATATTGCGGCAGTGCTATTGAAGCATTGAGCATGGAAGAACGCATGACCGTTTGCAACATGAGTATCGAATTTGGCGCTAAAGCAGGTTTGATTGCCCCTGATCAAAAAACCTTCGACTATTTAGAAGGTAAAGAATACGCACCTAAAGGTGACGTATGGGCTCAAGCCATTAGTGATTGGAAAAACTTCAAAACAGATAAAGACGCTATATTCGACACAACATTAATCCTAAAAGCTGAAGACATTAAAGCGCAAATCACTTGGGGCACCACTCCTGGGCAAGTGACATCTGTAGACAGCGTAGTGCCGTCACCTGATGACTTTACCGAACAAGTAGAAAAAGATTCATGTGCTGCTGCATTGACCTATATGGGGCTAACAGCAGGTACAAAAATCACTGATATCACCATTAACAAAGTATTTATTGGTTCATGCACGAATTCTCGTATTGAAGACTTACGTGCCGCAGCTTGCGTTGTTGAAAAATATCAAGCACAAGGTAAGTCGGTTTCAGCGACTGTAGACGCAATCGTTGTTCCAGGTTCATATCGCGTAAAGCAACAAGCCGAAGTTGAAGGTTTAGACAAAATTTTTAGTGATGCTGGTTTTGAATGGCGTTTACCCGGTTGTTCTATGTGTTTAGGAATGAATGATGATGTTCTTGAAGAAGGTGACCGCTGTGCTTCAACCAGTAACCGTAACTTTGAAGGTCGACAAGGCCGCGGCAGCCGTACTCATTTAGTAAGTCCGGAGCTTGCCGCTGCATCTGCAATTACTGGTCACTTTGTTGACTTGAATTCACAAGGAATATAGAAATGGAAAAGTTTTCAACACATACCGGTTTAGTTGTTCCTTTAGATGCTGCAAACGTAGATACGGATCAAATCATCCCAAAACAATTTTTACAAAAAACAGAACGCGTTGGTTTTGGCACGCACTTATTTCATGACTGGCGTTATTTAGATGTTTCAGGCAATGAGAATAACCCAGATTTCATTTTAAATAAACCACAGTACCAAGGTGCTAGTATTTTATTAACTCGTGAAAATTTTGGCTGTGGTTCAAGCCGAGAACATGCGCCATGGGCATTAGAAGAATACGGTTTTAAAGTGATCATTTCGCCAAGTTTTGCCGACATTTTTTATGGTAATTGTATTAATATTGGTTTATTGCCGATAAAACTAAGTGACCAAGAAATTGATACTTTATTTACTAAATCAGCAAAAGAAAATATTGAGTTATCAGTTGATTTAATTAATAGCCAAGTTAATTGTGGTGAACTAAGTTTCTCTTTTAGCTTAGATAAGTTTCATCAATATTGTTTAGAACAAGGTATAGACAGTGTTGGCTGGACATTGAATAAGCTAGATACGATAAAAGCTTTCGAAGCAAAGCTTCCTTCTTGGCAATAAGCGTTCGCAACAAACATCAAACCTTACCTTAAAATAAGTAGACATCTTTTGGGTAGGGTTTTTATTTGACTTTCAACATTTTTTTAATCCCAAAACTAGACTAAAATATACTTTATTAAGAAGGTATTATCACAAATACCTTTTCCATAACCCTAGTATTCATATGTCAAAATCAACAGTTAGCGAAATCACCCAGACTATTTCAATCGACCAACTTGTTACCGGTATGTATGTAAAGTCATTTTCAGATAATAGTAGTGTTAATATTAAATCTGAGGGATATATATCAAGTGATAAAAGCATTAATCAATTACGAAAAGCAAACATTACCCAACTTGTTATCGTACCTGCAAAACAAAAACAAACCGTGAACGTAGAAAAGGTCTTTAAGGAAATAGAATCGAAAAAGTCTTCACCCTTGAAAAAGAAAATAACAGAAAAACCAGCAATATCACTCGATAGTGAAATGAAAAAAGCGAGTAAGCTTTATAAAAATGCAAAATCTTTACAAGAAAAAATTCTTGGTCAAATTAAAAACAAAAAATCTATAAATGTTAACGAAGCAGAAGAAACGACAAACGCGATGGTCGATTCTATATTTCGAAATCAAGATGCTTTAACCTGCATGTCCCGTTTTCAAACTAAAGACTCCTACCTTATTGAGCACTCGCTAAATGTTTCAATTTTGATGTCGGTATTTGCAAAGCATTTAGGTTTGGACAAGCGGCTGATTCAAGAGCTCGCACTTGGGGCATTTTTACATGATATTGGTAAGATATTATTACCCAGTGATATTTTAAATAAACTCACTCCTTTAACGGCTAAAGAAGAAAATATTATTCGAAGCCACGTAGCGCTTGGCTTAAAGATATTAGAAGACAGCCCCAGTGTTTCACATCTGGCGATAAAGATGATACAAGAACATCATGAACGTGTAGATGGTTCAGGATACCCAAAACAACTGCAAGGAGATGAGATATCAAAATATGGACGAATGATCGCTATTATTGATAGTTATGACGCAATGACAAGTGATCGAGTTTATAAAAAGAGTGTTCCCCCCATTAATGCTTTTAAAACGTTAATTTCAACACCCGAATGTTATGATGAGGAATTAGTGGAAAACTTCATACAGTGCATGGGTGTTTATCCTGTAGGGACATTAGTCAAACTAAACAGTGGTAAATTAGGTTTAATTAGTCGTTTGAATAAAAAGAAGCCTTTACACCCTTATGTACGAGTCTTCTATAATGCTCGTATGAATCAAGCCATACCTATTCAAGAAATAAATTTGAGTGAATCTAAATACAAAGACCAAATAGACGGCTGTATTCGTCCTGAAGAATTCAATCTTAATTTATTAGGGTTCTTCAAAACCGCATTTATTGATTAGTTCTTGTTCAGACAAAATAAGTGTTTGTTCCATGACTTTAACGATAATATTACCAAGAAGAAAGCGCAGGTAAGCTAAACTGTTCACCTTTAAAGGTTAAAATTACTTTCTGCGCATAAATATGATTTAACACCAGCCCATTTAAAATAGTGTCACCTTCATAACGATCTCTACCATTAACTTTAACCCAACTATCGCCATCACTAGTATATATGTGTTGTTCAAAACTTATTGAAGGTAGATCGTTTTGCACCCAAGTAGGCATATCTGATAATGCAGGAACCTCTATTTCAAAGACTTCATTTTTCTCTGTTCCATTATCCGAACTGCTCACGTCTTCAGTTTCTTCAATTGCGTTTTGAAAGCGAGCAAGTAAATCATCGGAAACGCCATCTACGGGATTAACAGAAAGTTTTTCCTTAACCTTGGGATTGATATTATTTTCTGCAAGAACTGGTTTTTCAGCTTGACTGGTTTTATCTACTTTAAGCTCTACGGCACGTACTTGCTCACCATCACTTTTTATCTCAAACGCTTTAGTTAACTTTTCTTCATCAACCACATCCTGATTTTCTGTTACTTTTTCTAGTTCATCATTTTTAGCAATAAGTCGTGGAATAGTCGAGTTAATGGCATTTTGACTAACGGGAGTTTCAGGAATATTGGCTGTTATCTGTGCATTACCATTGTCGCCATACAATTGACCGATGAAGTAAGAGCTACTAATAATAACCATCATCACAGCACCTACGGATATTGCTTTCACAGCTATATGCTGCCACCAATATAGCGCTTGATATTCATCACCTAAAGCTTCTTGTGCAGACTGCAAAACAATTTTTTTAGTCACTAAAGCATTGTTAGTGCAATAAGCATTTGTAAGAGACCGCTCACATAACAAATTAATTATGCGAGGAATACCTTGTGATATACGATGAATTTCAGTTACGGCAGCTTTTTCAAATAACATACGATCACATTGCGCAACTGCCAGTCTATGTTGAATATAATGGGTAACTTCAACTTTAGTTAAAGGGAGTAAATGGTAACGGGCAGTAATTCTTTGTGCTAATTGTCTTAAGTCTCGACGTTGCAATAATTGTTTTAATTCTGGCTGTCCAATCAATATGACTTGCAGTAACTTCTTTGTATCCGTTTCTAAGTTAGTTAATAAACGCAGCTGCTCTAATACTTCTGGCGCTAAATGCTGAGCTTCATCAATAATTAATAACGTATTGAGACTGGCCTGATGATTTTTATTAAGCTTTTCATATATTTTGTCGGTGAGTGTTTTTAACGTTGCTCCCGTCTTTCGATAACGTATTTTTAACTCATCACAAACGGTGGCCAATAATTCTTGGCTTGATAAAGTCGGATTAAGGATAAAAGCCGCTTGAGTATTATCTGGCAACTGTTCCATTAAACGACGACTGATCGTCGTTTTACCAGTACCAACTTCACCGGTTAGTAATGCAAAACCACCTGTTTCACCTAAACCATAACTTAAATGGGCTAAGGCCTCTTTATGGCGCTCACTCATAAATAAAAAGCGAGGATTAGGTGCGATTGAAAAAGGGCTTTCTTTTAAGCCGAAGTAACCTTTATACATAATAAATTTACGTGATTTCACAATTTATAAAACTGCAATAGAAACTACCTTGTAGTACCTCATAAGTCAAAACCAGCGCGTAAATAAATTGTAAAAATATGCTAAACTGTCACTCAAGCAAGTTAAAATTTAAAATATTATGAGTAATAATGACCAACAATAACCTTAAAGAACTTAATACCTATTTAGTCGGTGGCGCAGTACGCGATACACTTCTAGGTCATATAGTTTATGATCATGACTTTGTTGTTGTTGGGGCAACGATTGAAAAAATGTTAGCACTAGGTTTTCACCAAGTAGGTAAAGATTTTCCAGTTTTTCTCCACCCAAAAACAAAAGATGAATATGCTTTAGCGAGAACTGAACGTAAACAAGGTCAAGGTTATACGGGTTTTATTTGCGATGCGAGTTCATCTGTAACACTTGAAGAAGACCTCTTACGTAGAGATCTCACCATTAATGCGATGGCGATGCCCTTTACTAACACCGTCGAAACTTCAAACATCATTGACCCATATAATGGACAAATTGATTTAGAGAACAGAATACTTCGTCATGTTTCATCCGCTTTTGTTGAAGATCCCCTAAGAGTTTTACGTGTCGCCCGATTTGCTGCGCGTTATCATAATTACGGCTTTACCATTGCAGATGAAACCATGAAATTAATGGCTAAAATAAGTAGTAGCGGAGAATTAGCTACACTGCCAAGCGAACGTGTTTGGCTGGAAATGCAACGAAGCTTGGCTGAGAATCATCCAGAGGTATTTTTTCAAGTATTACGTGACTGTGGTGCCCTTGCAAAAATATGGCCTGAACTTGATTCACTTTGGGGAGTACCTAATCCGAAAAAGTGGCACCCTGAAATTTGCTCAGGCATACATACCTTAATGGTACTTAAACAGGCTGTTAAGCTTTCATCGAAAACTTCAGTTCGATTTGCAGCGCTTTGCCATGACTTAGGAAAATCATTAACCTTAGAAGAGAATTGGCCCAGACACCAAGGTCATGAAAAATCGGGTTTATCGTTAGTAGAAAAAATATGTGCTCAATTAAAAGTCCCTAAAGATCACAAAACTTTAGCACTAAAAGTCTGTGAATTTCATTTACATTGTCATAAAGCATTTGAATTGAAAGCCAGTACTGTAGTTAAATTATTCAATAGTTTAGACGTATGGCGTAAACCTGAAGAGTTTTCTGATTTTCTAACTGCCTGTACAGCTGATTTTCGTGGACGATTACATTTTGATGAAAAACCCTATCCGCAAGTCAATTATTTGAATAGTCTTTTTAATGCCGCAGTAAGTATTACAGCAAAAGAGTTTCTTGAAAAAGGCTTAAAAGGTGCTGATATTAAAGAGGCAATATACAATAAGCGCATTGCGATTGTTCAAGAGATTAAAGAAGCGAACTTACCTGCTGACAATGATTAACTGCAGGGTTAAACAAACCGGTGTGATTAAATGCTTCCGTGATATCACCTTCAGCCGGCATTATTTGCATACCTTTTTTAGCGCTTGAACATCCATTCTTTTCGTTAAAAATTCGTTCAAAACCTGCTTTAGTTCAGTTTTTCCAATCGATTGTCTAATGCTTATTAGAAAAGATAAATAATCGTTTTAACTCATCAATTGAACTTGACCAGAGCACACTTACAATAGCTGATAACGAGATCATTTTCCGCCAAAATTTTTAACGGATAGGACATCTTGATCCTGTAAAACACGAAGGTAATCTCGGTATACAT
>Ga0105354_1001656_pt1 | contig 13674 bp, 11 predicted proteins | sample GOMGulsemesocosm_FD_83658 | JGI IMG/M metagenome (GOLD analysis project Ga0105354, IMG submission 83658) | Methane-oxidizing microbial communities from mesocosms in the Gulf of Mexico - GOM9B Gulf of Mexico | ecosystem: Environmental > Aquatic > Marine > Cold seeps | place: USA: Gulf of America...
AGGTACTTTTATGATTTCTTGGCCATGTATTTTAAAGTTAAACGGTGATGACGAGCTTATTTACTTAGGCTCTGAACAAGATTTAATATCTCAATGTCGAGAATTAATATTCAGTGATGATGACCACGTCATCGACTCTGCTGGAGCGAGTTATTTAATCTCAGAGAAAATCGACCTAATCAAAACAAAGCGCATAGTAACGGTAGGTGAAGTAACGCATTTAATTCGCGCCAATGAATTTAAAAAAGCTGAGCTATGCCTGACTAAAGTTTATTTTTTAACCATAGGTGATGCTATTAATTCATTAGTTTATTAAAACTTAAACAAACAATAACTTAACAATATTAAGAGTAGCTTGGTGGACGGCTATTCTCCATCAATACATCCAATTTCACTTGCGCTTTTTTGGGATTACTGACGTCTATTACCTCAATCATTTCACATTCATCCCTGATCATTTCAGCAATAAGGCTAGGGTAATGTCGGCAGTCCTCCGGTCTATCTAAGTATATGCTGCAAGTATATAAATTAGGCTCGCATGCCTCTTTTTTCGGCGCTATTTCAAGAAATGGGCAAGTTTTTAATCTCAGCCCCGATTTAGGATCAAACCAAATTTCATTGTTTTTAACGAATTTGAATATCTCAGGATTAAATATCTCCCATAGGTCAATCTCTTCGGTTGTTGCAGCCAGATCTTCACCGCCGTATTTAATACAGCATTTCCCACATTGATTACACTCTTTCATAATTAGCTACTTAGTAGGATAGACATAACATCAGTATATCATTGATGATATTTTTAAATTCTAATCTATTCGTATTATAAGGCCTTATTGCATGTCTATTACCTGGATGAAACGAATCTTACTTAAGAGTCTGAGCATAGAGTTCGCTAACAAAATCGAGAAAGGCTTTTACTTTCGGGATTTTAGCGCGATGTTTTGGATATAAGGCATACACATCAACAGCTGTCATGCGCCAATTAGGTAATATACTAACTAGCTGTCCTGAAGCAACTTCTTTACGGCTCATATAATCGGGTAATACCGCAATACCCAAGCCATCAACAATAGCCTGTTTAAGCATGACAAAATCATCAACCAGTAACCTTGGCTGACAATCTAAGGTAAACGACTCTCCTTGCTCTGATAATAACTTTAATTTTAACTTATTATTGGCTGAGTTCATTATCAGTAATTGATGGTCAGTTAATTGCTCTACCTGCTCAGGTTTACTGTTTTTAGCTAAATAGTCTGGGCTAGCATATAAACCTCTGGAAACACTCCCCAGTTTTTTAGCTATGAGCATAGAGTCCTTTAATTGACCAATACGTATAACCACATCAAAGCCTTCTTCGATGAAATCAACACGCCTGTTAACCAGATTCAGCTGAACATTAAGTTCAGGATATTTATGCATAAACTGACCTAAAGCGGGTCTTAATATTTGTTGGCCTGTAGCAACTGATGCGCCAACTTTTAACTCGCCTGCATAACTATGAAAAAGCTCACAAACAGAAGCCGTCGCTAAATCAAGTTCTTCATGAATGCGTTTGCAGTGCTGTAAATAGCGGCGCCCTGCTTCCGTTAAATGCTGAGATCTGGTTGAACGCTCTAATAAAGTGACGTCAAGATGTTGCTCTAAGCGCGACACTTTACGGCTAACATTAGCTTTGGGAATAGCAAGCCTATCAGCGGCTAAGGTAAAGCTACCCGTTTCGACCACAGCCAAAAAAACCATCATGTCATTTAAATCATGTTCCATCACTTTATCCCAGCCCTATTATTTATGGGTTAATCATTGTTGTCATTAATGAGATTATGATATCAACAAAGTACTATTTATCAAACAGTGAGTAAGTATTAATATTACAACCACTGAAACGACATAACGTTTTTAAGCAACTTAGCTAACTTTATTAGGAGCAACACATGCAAGTACTTAGCAGAAAGTCATTACCTTTAGGCGGCTTTGCCGGATTAACCGAACACCGCTTAGTAACAGATCGCCGTGTTTTTGGTGCACGAAAAGCGCCAAATACGTTTGATGGCATCGGCAACTTTGTTTACTTAGCTGACGCACAATTTAACCCCAATGGCGAAACCCATATGCATCCACACAAAGAGATTGATGTTATCTCAATCATGATGTCTGGACGAGTAAGTCATGAAGGCTCTTTAGAGCACGGTCAAAGTTTGAACGCTGGTGAGGTACAAGTGCAACGCGCTGGTGGTGAAGGTTTCTCACATAACGAAATCAACCCAGACAGTACAAAAAATCGTATGTTGCAGCTTTGGGTATTACCTGAAGTCGAGGGACAGCCTGCAGGTTATAAACATTACCAATTGCCTGAAACAGGTATTACTCGCATTTATGGCGGTAAAGAGCACGATGGTAAAAAAGGCCAAAACCAAACCTTTGCTAGCAAAACAACCATTGATGTTGTGCGTTTGACAAAGGGTGAAAGCATTCGTTTAAGCGAAGAAATTTTGGCTTATGTCAGTAAAGGAAGTGCTGATTTCTCTGATGAAAACAACAACTTTAGTGCTGAAGAAGGCGATTTAATTCGTAGCTATAAAACAGATATTACTGCCACAAGCACAGTAGAAATTGTCCTTATTATCCAAGGGTAATTCCTACTTACAGTAAAAAATAGTCCATACAAATAACTGAAAAATAATATTAAAACAAATAAGAATACATCATGAACAAATTTTCAGAAACGTTAACAACCGACAATGCCGTATTAGCCATGATAGATCACCAAACGGGTCTATTGGTTAGCTGTAGAGATCAAGACCCACATTTAATGACTGAGAATATTAAAGGTTTATGTGCCATGGCTAAAGCTGTTGAGGCGTAAAAGTAGCTACTTGGGCTTCAGTACTTGCAGAAGTAATGGATGATTGGCGCAGCGAAAAAGCCATGGAGTTAGGCGGAATTTTAGGACAACATACCAGCTACCGTTGGGTCTACAATAGTTTTTTACAAGCTAGCCAAGCCAAATAAATATTCATTAATTTGGCGGCGATAACCGTCGCCAAGTAAATTATACCTAAGGGGTAATTAATGACACCACCCAACAAACACCTACTTGCACTGATTAACTATATTGCTTTAGTACCATTAGTATATTTTATTCCGCAATGGCTTGCTCCCTACCTCCCCAATAATCAGCTAATACAAGTGTGCATTATTGTGGCGATAATCGTACCTATTATTTCTTATATTGTGATGCCCATTACGCTAAAAGTACTTAGTCAAAGTACCAAGTAATGTCTAATGTGAGTGATTGAATAAGGTTATTGGTACGTCTAGCTATATATTTTAAAGAAAGAAGATGGCCGGAAGCTAAGTTTTTCAAGAGCAACTGTACTAATTGCGCATAAAAAAGGCGCCTAAGGCGCCCTTTTTTGATTACTATGCTGATCTTGTCTAATTAAAATTAACTAAACGCTAAAACTAAGACTTAGCTTTTTCTTCTGCTTGTTGAATTTTAACTTTCCAAATTTCAGGGCCGGTTACATGAGCCGACTCACCAGTGCTATCTACCGCAACAGTTACTGGCATATCTTCTACTTCAAATTCATAGATAGCTTCCATACCCATATCTTCAAAGGCAACTACTTTTGCTTTCTTGATTGCTTTAGATACTAAATAAGCAGCGCCACCAACAGCCATTAAATATACTGATTTATGATTTTTGATACTTTCGCAAGTCCCAGCACCACGTTCAGCTTTACCAATAGTACCTAAAAGACCTGTTTCGGCTAACATCATCTCAGTAAATTTATCCATGCGTGTTGCTGTAGTAGGACCTGCTGGACCTACTGCTTCATCACCAATAGCATCAACTGGGCCAACGTAGTAAATAAACTTGTTAGTGAAATCTACAGGTAATTCTTCGCCTTTCGCTAACATGTCTTGAATGCGTTTATGTGCTGCATCACGACCCGTTAAAATAGTACCGCTAAGCAATACCGTTTCACCTGTTTTCCAGTCACTGACATCAGCTTTAGCTAAGTCATCGACGTTTACACGACGAACATTTTCACCTACTTCCCAAGTGATTTCAGGCCACTCTTCAAGTTTTGGTGGTGTTAAATCAGCAGGACCTGAGCCGTCAAGATGGAAATGTACATGGCGAGTAGCAGCACAATTTGGGATCATTACTACTGGCTTAGAAGCCGCGTGAGTCGGTACTGAGTTAATTTTCACATCAACTACAGTCGTTAAACCACCTAAACCCTGTGCGCCAATACCTAATTTATTTACACGCTCAAATATCTCGAGACGTAATTCTTCCTCAGCAGTTTCTGGACCACGTTCGATTAAGTCATGAATATTTACTGGATCCATCAGGCTTTCTTTGGCTAATACGCCAGCTTTTTCAGCCGTACCACCTACACCTATGCCTAACATTCCTGGTGGACACCAACCTGCGCCCATAGTTGGTAATGTTTTAACAACCCAATCAGCAATCGAATCTGATGGATTTAACATCGCCATTTTAGTTTTATTTTCACTACCGCCGCCTTTAGCTGCAATCATGATTTCAAGACCTGCGCCAGCAACCATATCAATATGAACAACCGATGGAGTGTTGTCTTTAGTATTTTTACGTGCGCCTGCAGGGTCTGCAACGATAGAAGCACGTAATGGATTATCTGGATTTAAATACGCACGACGTGTACCTTCATCAACCATTTGTTGTACGGTCATATCAGTTTTATCCCACTGAACTTCCATACCTACTTTTACAAAACAGGTAACAATACCGGTATCTTGACAGATTGGACGCTTACCCTGAGCTGACATGCGTGAGTTAATTAAAATTTGTGCTATTGCGTCTTTCGCCGCCGTTGACTCTTCTTTGTTATAAGCTTTTTCTAGTGCCTGAATAAAATCAATTGGATGATAATAAGAAATATATTGCAGTGCATCTTCAATACTGTCGATTAAGTCTTGTTGTTTAATGATGGCCATAGTGCTCTCTTTGGGACTGTTGTACTTTCAGGTTTAGCCTCTGTTGCCCTTGAAAATGTGACAATCGAGGCATTTAATATAATGTTTGGTGTTTCCAAATGCATATTAAAAAACAAAGAGTGACGCTTTTTCAAGCGCAACCCGAAGGGCTATAGCTAATTTTCAAGTTAACATCGTTGAAAATCGTTCAGGTAGAGTGACTACATATACACTCTTTCCGCCTTGTTAACTCTAAAATTAGCTAATAGCAGAGACTAAATTGAAAGTTCAATAGTCCCTAGCTTTAATATTACGTGGTTGAAAGTTATAATAACTCTATTGTATATAATAACCTGCTATTGAGAGTGCTACCAGTCTCTTATGACTGATAATAACTATTTAACTAGCGAATACTTAAGTGAAAAAAACCTTGTTCAAGACAATCCCTGACGCATACCAAGTTCCTGTTATCTCAGCTAAAGAGCTGCCATTAAAAAATGGCACTAAGGCAGAATCAATATTTAGTCATTTTTCCCACCAGTCATGGGCAATGTGGTTAGACTCTGGCAATAGCGAACACGTTGATAGTCGCTTTGATGTTTTAGTGTGGCAACCTATCGCGACGCTAACGACTCACGGTGATAGCACTGAGATATACTTTCCTAATAAAGGTGTAAGTGAAACAAGCACTGAAGATCCATTGTTATTACTTAAAAAGCTTCAAGATAAATTATTTAATACGCTGGATAGTGCCCATGACTTTCTACCTTTTTTAGGCGGTGCATTAGGATATTTCGCCTATGATTTAGGGCGTAGATTTGAACAACTCCCTTGTTTGGCTAAACAAGACATTAATTTACCTGAGATGGCCGTTGGTCTTTATGACCGAGCGGTTATTTTTGATAAAATTACAGCAACATTTTACTTAATTTGCCCAGATGAGCAACGAAGCGACATTGAGCGTTTAATCATTAACGCTGCAACAGTTTCAAGCCACATAGACGCCCAGAGTTTTCATCTAAATTCTAGCTGGCAAGCCAATATGGATAAAGCCAGCTACATAGAAAAATTTAATAAAGTACAAGATTATCTCTTAAGCGGTGATTGTTACCAAATTAATCTAGCACAGCGCTTTAGTGCACAATACCAAGGTGATGAATTTGAAGCTTACTTGGCGCTAAAAGAGGCAAACAGAGCTCCTTTTTCTGCATTCATCCGCCTAGAAAATACCGCTATTTTAAGTGTATCACCTGAACGATTTTTACAATTATCCAAAGGTAAAGTACAAAGTAAACCGATTAAAGGCACTATGCCGCGCAGCGTTGATAAAATTCAAGATGCCAAAAATGCCGAAATACTAAGACACTCAAGTAAAGATAATGCTGAAAATCTAATGATTGTCGATTTATTACGTAATGACATTAGTAGAAGTTGTCAGGCTGGCTCGGTAAAAGTACCCAAACTATTTGATATTGAAAGCTTCCCAGCCGTGCATCATCTGGTGAGTACGGTTGAAGGCACACTTTCTAATAATAAACATGCCACCGATTTACTTCGAGGCGCTTTTCCTGGTGGTTCCATTACGGGAGCACCTAAAATACGTGCCATGGAAATTATCGAAGAGCTAGAGCCTCATCAACGTAGTGTTTACTGTGGATCAATTGGCTACCTTTCCAATTGCGGCACTATGGATACCAGCATAACGATTCGAACCTTAATTTGTCAGCCAAATGAAATATCAGAAAGTAATCAACTAAATAACGATAAGACAATTTATTGTTGGGCTGGTGGTGGGCTAGTCGCGGATTCAACAGCATTAAGCGAATACCAAGAAATCTTTGATAAAGTTAATTGCATTTTACCTGTGTTATCAAAGCTCAATCAGGTGTAGGCTTAAAGGAGGGGCATTGATTGACGGAAGTGTTTATTCATGGGGATGTACTCCTGCATTCGTTAATCAGCTACATCCGTGTAGCACTTACTAGGGAATAAGCTTAATTAAATTGGTATAGCCTTACTCGTATCCTAGCGGTAATTATTACCATCAACAGTGTTTATTAAAGAGTACGCCAATGACCAAAAATGAATTTTTATCACGTTTTAATTTATTACAGCTGGCCGAGTCTGAACATAATTATCAACACCCTTCTCCCTTAAGAGCAGCTGCGGTACTTATCGCTTTAGTTGAATCTGATGACGGTGAGAGCTTGCAAGTATTATTAACCAAACGAGCGAGTCATTTAAAACATCACCCATCCCAAGTCAGTTTCCCCGGCGGCAAAGTAGAAAAAGATGATAAATCACTAATAGATACAGCACTTCGAGAAGCGTTTGAAGAAGTAGGCTTGTCTCGTGAAGCCGTAACGGTAGCAGGTCAATTACCGCCTTATCAAACCATCAGTGGTTTTCAAGTGACTCCTGTGATTGCCATTGTTCCCTGTTCTCAGATTTACCAGATAGACAAAAATGAAGTGGCTGAAATATTTCAGGTTCCGCTACAACACTTTTTAACGACTGATGAGCACCATGTAGTTGTTGCCCACAGGGGGGGTAGGCCACACAATGTTCATTTTTTACCTTATAAACACTACAATATATGGGGTGCGACTGCGGTAATGCTTAAAGATTTAGTTGCCCATATAAACTAATTATGTTGATATTCTCTCGTTCAAAAAAACTTACTAGTGTATTTAGTTATCTAATAGTACAAAATTTTGTTTCTTTATCTGATAACTTTCAGCTAAAATTACCACACAGAAAAACCCATCGACAATAATTTCATTATTCAAATAAAAGCTGATTATTATGCGGATATAAATACACAAATCCACATTTGATATCACCAAACCCTCTTTGTCTCGATATTTATCTTGAACAACTTAGGGTCTATAATTAAAGAGTAGTGTGAATTATACCAACTGGACTAATCCACTTGGTATTAAATAAGCAGAGCAAAGGTAAGAAGTATGATTAGTGTATTTGATATGTTTTCTATTGGTATAGGTCCATCGAGCTCACATACTGTGGGTCCAATGAAAGCAGCTAAACTTTTCGTTGATGCGTTAGTTAAAGAAAATTTATTAAATAACGTCGACAGAGTAAAATGTGAACTGTTTGGCTCATTAGGACAAACGGGCATTGGTCACGGTACGGGTAAAGCGGTTATCTTAGGCTTTACTGGGCAAACCCCTGAAAGCATTCCTGTAGAATCAATTGAGTCAACCTTAGCTGAAGTTGTTGCTAGCCAAAAGATATCTATTAACGGTACTCATGAGGTCAACTTCCCTAAAGATGACGCTATTATTTATCACCGCAAGAAAACACTGCCAGCTCATGCTAACGCTATGACTCTATATGCCTATCAAAATGAAACTTTATTGCTAGAACAAACTTACTATTCAATTGGTGGTGGTTTTATTGTTGAAGCCTGTGATTTTGAAAAAGAAAAAGATAAAGCTCTGTCTTTACATGCCAATATTCAACGACCACACATTTTTAGCTCAGGTGATGATTTGTTAGCCTTAGCCAAAACAAAAGGCTTAAGTTTTAGTACCATTATGATGGATAACGAAAAGTGTCTAAATGATGAAACCACTATTCGTACTAAATTAGTTGAAATTTGGCATGCGATGAAAGCAAGTGTTGATCGCGGTATGAGCACCGAAGGTATGTTACCTGGCGGCTTAAACGTAGCGCGTCGTGCTCCGGCGTTACACCGTACTTTATCAGTAGAAAAGTCTAATGATCCGCTTAACGCTATGGACTGGGTTAATTTATTTGCCATGGCAGTTAATGAAGAAAATGCCGCAGGTAGTCGCGTAGTTACCGCACCAACCAACGGCGCTGCTGGCATTATTCCTGCGGTACTTTGTTATTACGATAAATTTGTAAAACCTGTTAGCGATGATGATTGTATTAGATATTTACTTACTGCTGCAGCCATTGGTATTTTATACAAAACTAATGCATCAATCTCTGGCGCTGAAGTGGGTTGTCAGGGTGAAGTGGGGGTAGCTTGTTCGATGGCTGCTGGTGCATTAACTGAGATTTTAGGTGGCACACCTGCACAAGTAGAAAATGCCGCAGAAATAGGCATGGAACATAACCTTGGCTTAACCTGTGACCCTGTTGGCGGCCTAGTACAAGTCCCTTGTATTGAACGTAATGCTATGGGCTCAGTAAAAGCGATTAATGCTTCACGTTTAGCGTTACGCGGCACAGGCACACAAAAAGTTTCTTTAGATAAAGTAATCAAAACCATGTGGGAAACAGGTAATGATATGAAGACCAAATATAAAGAAACCTCACGCGGTGGCTTAGCGGTAAATATTATCGAATGTTAATACCTCTTTGCTAAATTTTTAAAATAATTAAACTTAAAAGCCGCTGTAAGTATTACTTACAGCGGCTTTTTGTTGGCCTGTTATTTATAGCTTAAAGCTTAAAAGTTATATTGATATCCCACCGAAACGGTTAACGGCTTACCAACCATGACCGAACCGTGCATGCGAGTAGCCATGTAAGTTTCATCGAGTAAGTTATCAACACTAAAACGGACTTGCTGATTTGTCGCCACGTCATAACTAGCGACAAAATCTACGACAGTATGCGCGTCAATATTCTCATCGCTTTCACCGATACCTGCATCACTGCGCATTTCGCCAGTATAACGAACCAGTAGATTAGTACGCCATTTATCACCGACTAAACCAAGCGTCAATTGCAGTTGATTTGTCGGTACATAAGGGAACTCGTAACCCGCCTCAACATCTCCCCAAAAATCAGAATCAAAACTATTTAAAAATTCGGTTTGTGTATGGGTAAAGGTTAAATCAACCGGCATTGAAATATCACCATAATCAAAGGCGTAACCGGCCTTTAATTCAAGACCTGTTATTTTAACTGCGCCAGCATTGTATTGCTCCCCAATATTGTCATCTTCACAATTTTGGCTTGCCGTACAGTTACCGTGCATATTATCGTAATCAGATAAAAACAATAATGCTTCCGCATTAAAGGCATTATTAGCGTACCTTGTACCGAATTCATAGTTGATGCTTTCTTCGTTTGTCGCTTCTTCGTTACCTGGTGATGGTGGAGCAAAACCTTTTTGTACGCCGCCAATTAACACTAAATCATCGGTCACATGATAAGTCATTGCTATAGAGGGTAAAACCACATCAAGTTCATTTTTTTTAAATTGTGGCGCACCTAAACGATCCGGATCATTTTTACCCCAATCTTCACGTTCAATGGTCATATTTTCATAACGAAGTCCGGCGTTGATAACAAACTTGCCTACAGTCCACTCATCATGAATAAATAACGCTAAAGCGCTAGCACTATCAATTCGGTTGGAATCAGTACCCGGCTGCCCTGCTTCAGTCAGTGTCATATTGTAGGAAGAATCTAGTTCATACTCATCAACCCACTGGTATCTGTCCATTTCATCTTGGTGGTAGCGTATGCCAAATTTTACTTGATGATCATTAAAGTCTGCGTCTAATACCGTTTGAATACCTTGTGATAAATAGTCACGATTATTGGCTTTAACATCAACATCAATTGAACCTGTTGCTAGTTTGTCATGCTCCGCGGCAATTTCAATTCCGCCATCACCTAAACTTTTACCGTCCACTTTACTGGTTTTATACCAGTTACGACTAAAGTCATTATGGTAAACTGTGGTACCTAAGTTGAAACGACTTGATAATTCTATCGCATGACTTAGTTGCAACTGTAAATGTTCAGTAGACATATTATCGTTTTGTGACGCTGAATATCGGCTATAAGGGTCAACGTTAAAGTCGGCTTCTGTTAAGCCCATATAGGTATCATCAGACTCTTCATCTGAATATTTAACTTTAAATTCGAGTTCTTGATAAAAGCTTGCATCATCATCAGTGCTATAACGCACTTTCCCTAAGACATCATTTTTTACAAATCCTGTATCTTGATCACTGTGATTAATGTCTTTATAACCATCAGCTTGATAACGAAATACTTCAAAGACTGAACTAATATTCTCACCTGTTCCGCCAACAACGCCGTGTACTTTAGCAAAACCATCTTGTCCTGCTTGTACACTCATTTGGCCTGCAATTTCTTCCTCTGGGATTTGACGAGATAACATATTGATCACGCCACCGGTAGTACGCGGACCATACATAGCACTTGAAGTACCTTTAAGGACTTCAACTTGCTGCATACGACCAGCGGTAGGAAAGTAATAAGCCGCCGGTGCTGAGTAAGGTGCAGGTGCTGCCAGCACGCCATCTTCCATAATAGTGACTTTTTCACTACGGTTTTGACCAGTACCACGCATACCAATATTGGCACGTAACCCATAACCATCTTCTTCTAAAACATAAACCCCAGGGATAGCAGTCAAGGTACGCATAATATCAGTGTAATCAAACTTATCTAAATCATCTTGTGATAACTGATGGGCGCTACCAGGAATATTATTAACAGAAGTATCACTGCCAAAAATAGTAAATTGCTCATCGACAGATCTTTCTTTTACCGCTTCATCAGCAAATGCACTCACAGAAAGAGTACTGGCAATAACCAAGCTTAATAGCGATGGCTTAAATGATTTAATTGACACTTTGGACTCCACTTTATTTTAAATAAACTCTATTGCGCGCATTAAATCATGAGTAAAAATGCGAATCAATAGCGTTTACCCTTCGTTAACAAAACTGTTACAGATGCATGGTGTTAGCTTGATGCAGAACAATAAACACGAAGAGTAAAGGTAATAAATCTGCTTAGCTAGTCAAGCGTTAATCACTTGACCGCTCAGATTCATAAACGTGCATGTTACTGGTGTTATTAGCTGTTGTTGAAGTTTCAATACGATTTTTTTGTTCAATTGAGCTTGTTGGATAAGTAAAAAGCACACTAACTTTCGCTTTTATTCCTTTCGCATGATGAGCTATTTTAAATAGATGAATCCACTGGTGAAAGCTAATGACAAATGGATTATATGATTTAATTTGACCAATAATACCGTAACGACACGGACCATTTTCTTCTGGATTTTCTTCCACATAAGTTCCAAAAATTTTATCCCAAATAACTAATACGCCGGCAAAGTTTTTATCTAAATAAGCTTTATTGGTTGAATGGTGTACTCGATGATTTGACGGCGTATTAAAGACCTTCTCAAACCAACCCAATTTATAAACAATTTGGGTATGAACAAAAAATTGATAAGCCAAATTAAGCGCAACGACGGTGAACACAGTGACAGGGTCAAAACCGATAATAATCATCGGCAGCCAGAAAACCCACATGCCTGCTAATGGATACATTAAAGATTGTCTAAATGCAGTAGAAAAATTCATCTTTGTCGAACTGTGGTGCACTACATGTGCCGCCCAAAGCCAATGAATGTGGTGTGACGCTTTATGAAACCAATAATAAAGAAAGTCTTGCAATAAAAAAGCAATAAAAATTGTGGTTAAATTGAGAGATACTTCAAACAAAGCGTACTGATGTAACCAATAAAAAAATGGCATTAATAATAGTAAAGCGAAAGCATCAGCCCCTTGATGTAATAGCGCTAAAGCAGTATTGGCCAAACTGTCTTTAATATCATAATGTTTGCGGTGTTTAATAAATTCATAAAGTATAAAGGCGACAAATATAGGGCTTAAAGCCAACAAAATTATTTCAATACTCATGCAGATTTCTCTTTGTTAGCTTGCGAATTTAAGGAGTATTCACTGGTGAAATGTAATGCTAATTTTTTCATGGCATTTTTTATATCACGGCCAACAAAAAATTTTAGTAAAAAACCAGGTAACCATTTGGGTCCTTTAAACTGTATCAGATAATCAATGTTAGTACTGGGTTTATCCCCGCCGAGAGTAGTTACTTCAGGCTTAACTTGTGGTGCTATAAAGGAAGTTAAACGAATATCGCCTTGATGGTTTGATACTGGCCAGTTTCCAACAATGCGATAACAAATATGTTCATGGCTAGCACTAATGATTTCTTCTTGGAAGACTATTTTACCAATGGATATTTTACGAATTGCACCCTTTCCGCCAATTAATTCACCATCATCTTCACTTTTTAGCTGCTCAATTTGTGCATTAAAAAAACGGTCAAGCTGTGCATGGGCTAATAAAACTTGGCTTACTTGCTCCAAAGGAGCCGGAACTTGTTGTTTCACTACAATAGTAATCATATTTCTCAGCAAATAAATCGAACAGGCGTTTGATTTATTCAACCAGAGTTACACTAAAACAACAAGTGTTTATTTTTACAACGATTAATTTAGGGTCTAAACGATAAAAACCCTCATCTGTTTCCATACGGTATGATTTTTAGTCGCTACAGTAAAATAATCAAGTGCCTTTCCTCTAAGGGTCTTGTCTTTGACAAGACCCTTTTTTACCATTTAAAATACTAAGCTTTTTAAGTGAAGCACCTTCAACGAAGGCTATATCTTACTAAAGTAAATTTACCTTGCGATTACTATCGAAAGATATAAAGTAAAAGTCTAATCATAGGAGGTCCAATGAGTCAAAGTATTGATAGGCAAAACACTGAAGTAAAGAATAGTAAGGTGGCGAGCAGTGAACATTCACTAACCTCTATTTTAGCTCAACAAAAACTGGCATATAAATTATCTCCGGCTCCTTCTATTCACTATAGAAAAGAGCAATTGCGTGAACTTAAAGCAGCTTTATTATC
>Ga0105354_1001657_pt1 | contig 13671 bp, 15 predicted proteins | sample GOMGulsemesocosm_FD_83658 | JGI IMG/M metagenome (GOLD analysis project Ga0105354, IMG submission 83658) | Methane-oxidizing microbial communities from mesocosms in the Gulf of Mexico - GOM9B Gulf of Mexico | ecosystem: Environmental > Aquatic > Marine > Cold seeps | place: USA: Gulf of America...
ATCAGAAAATAATTTGGTGGAAATAAAAGGATTAAAAAGTTTTAATCATAATATATATGTTGCATTTAATCAAAGTTCAAATTTATCATCTTATTTAGGAGAGGAAATTCATGGTATTTTGGGCTATCATTTTTTTAAAGATTTTGTTATTGAATTGTCTTACAGAAGTGAATTGTTACGAGTTTACAGAAAAGGACGTTATAAAAAAAAGTGGAAACGTTACGAAGTTGTTGATTTAACATTTACAAGAGGGAAACCATATATATGGGCTGAGTTAGGAGGTGATCGACAGAAGTTTTTATTAGATACAGGGATGAGTGATGGATTGTGGAAGTTTAAGGAAGACATACTTTCAACGGCTAACTATGGTTATTATGAAGATTATTTAGGTATGTCAGTCTCAGGTGAAATTTTAGGAAAGCGAAGTAAAATAGAGGAGCTTATTTTTGCTAATGAAATTTTTCATGACGTAAAAATATCATACCCATATGAAGGTACATTACCTGAAGAGTTAAAAGGGGTTACTGATAGGTCTGGAAGTTTAGGAGGGGAGCTTTTAAAACGATTTACTGTAGTATTTGATTATGGAAAATCAAAAATGTATTTAAAAAGAAACGCCAATATTGATGATCCTTTTTATTATAATAAATCAGGCATTGTGTTACGACAAGATGGAGAGGCTGTATTTGAAAATGAAAATAGCGACTTATTAAAACATATAAAAGATCAAAATTTTATATCATTTGTAGACCTGTCATACTTATTGAATCCGGAATTTATTATTGATAATGTAAGGGAAGGTTCCCCGGCATCTTTAGTAGGAGTACTCAAGGATGATGTGCTGTTAGAGGTAAACGGGGTAAAAACATACCGGTATACTCTAAAAAAAATAAATGCATTGTTTTATGGGGAGGACAATACTTTAGTGCGTTTTAAGTTGGAGCGTAATGGAAAAATATTAGATAAAAAGTTTTTTTTAAAATCACCATTAAAAAAAAGCACTCTAAACTAATAGAGTGCTTTTTTAAATAAAAATGTGCTTACTTAAAATAAGTATTTACCTGATAATTATTTTTTTAGTAATACTATTATTATTCGTGTCAGAGATTGTTACTAAATATACACCCGAATTTATACCTGATAAATTAATTTTTTTTCTTGTTGTTAGACTACTGAAGTTATTCGTGTGATAAACTCTTTTTCCAGTTAGATCATAAATAGATAGACTACTGATATCTATTTTTTTGTCATTTTTCACATAGAAAAAATCACCTGTTGTGGGGTTTGGATAAATAGAAGTAGAATTCTTTAAAATTTCATTTTCAATGCCTAATGGATCTTCAATGTCGACATTGATATTATGAAATCCAAAATCATTTAAGTCATCGGAATCACTAGGTATAATATTAAAACTAGATATGTCTGTGGCATTCGGGACACTAGTAATTGTAATTGTTCCTGCTCCGAGAGAATAATTTTTATTAGCAGCGATAACATCACTGTTTTGATTTTGAACTGTAATATTACCAGCCTCTAAAGTGTCATAGTCTATTCCGTTTAAAGTGAAATTAACTGGGCTACCATTTTTTGTAAGGGAAACATTGTGTGGATCGGTACCACTTCCTGAAAGGTAGAATATTTGATCTCCACCCCCTAAATCATCAAGAGCTTCGTTTCCTGGATGTAAAACTGTTAATACATAAGTGTCAGATCCATCCATTAAAGTTTCAGTAATAGAAGTCCCATTATCTACTGCTGTGTCAATTGTAAAATTAAGTGTTTGACTTTGGGTGTTAAAGCATCCTAATGAAGTTAAACAAAATAGCCCAAAAATACTGAAAGCACCTTTTGGAAAAGTGTATTTTTTTATCATAATTAAAAAATATATTGGTTAGTATACAAAACTACTAAAAAAAACACCGCACTTAATGAAATGCGGTGTTTATAATAATTAATTTCTAGAAGGATATATTCCTTGTAGTGCAATAATATAATTTAAAGCCTGAAATGGAGCTCTGTTTTCATGAGAGGTTGTAGCTCCAGTATTTCCTACGGTTATACCATCAGTAGCCATTTGTACATCCTTAGTAGGAGCGTAACTGCCACCTTCTGCTAGGTAGGCGTTGGTTGGAGTGGTTGTTACTGTTCCTCTAGCGGGGTTAGCCGCCGCTTGCATAACAGCTAAATGCTTGTGTGTTGGCATTTGAGCGGGTGTTAACGTTACAGTCTCTAGTCCACCTTTTTGACCAAGTCTTACAGGGTTCATTCCTGGCCCTCTACCTGCGTGTATTGCAGATCTACCTCGTAAATCAGGTAAGCCAAAAGAGGTTCTTCCATCTCCTCCATAAACGGTTCCTAATAGAGAGAATAATGCCTCGTTCTGTGAAATCGGTAATAATTGTCCGTCGCATAATGCCCAACCTCTTGGAGCAAAATTCCCAGAAAAAGGAATAATGGTTGCAATAAATGGATCCGTCATATTAAAATACTTTAATCTAGTTTATTATAATTAATTTCTTGATGGGAAAGTGCCCTGTAAGGCAATAATGTAATTTACAGCTTGATAAGGTGGCCTGTTCTCGTGTGCTGCAGAATTCCCAGTATTTCCTACGGTTATACCATCAGTAGCCATTTGTACATCTTTACTTGGTGCGTAACTACCACCTTCTGCTAAGTAAGCACCAGTTGGTGTTGTTGTTACAGTTCCTCTACCTGGGTTTGCCGCCGCTTGAGTTATAGCTGAGTGGTTGTGAGCTGGCATTTGAGCTTGTGTTAATGTTACAGTCTCTAGTCCTCCTTTTTGACCAAGTCTTACGTCCGATAAACCAGGTCCATGGCCTGCGTGTATAGGTGCTCTACCTCTTAATTCTGGTAACCCGAAAGTTGTCCTTCCATCACCACCATAAGTAGTTCCTAAAATTGAAAATAAAGCAGTGTTTTGTGCAATAGGCAGTAATTGTCCGTCACAAAGTGCCCAACCTCTTGGTGCGAAGTTACCTCCGAACATAATGATTTCTCCTAAAAATGGTTCCATAGTTTGTTTTTTTAAAGTTTGTGTATAAATAATTTGTGAGTCAAACTTACAGTCAAACTATCGAATTATGTAGAGTATATGCACTCTAAACTAAAATCAAGTAGAAATACCTGGTTGTATTTAGTGCTAAAATGCTATAAAATGGGTAACATTTTTTGAAAAAAAAGAACTGTATAGTGTAAGTTGTTGATAACTAGTAATAGCATTTTAAAAGTTGAAAAAAAATAAATGAAGACTAGTTTTTCCTTTTTTTTTAGCAATTAACATATGTATATTTGAAACAAACTAAAACCAACCAATAATGAAAAAAACTTATCTTGGGCTGCTGATAGGCCTATGTGCACTTATGTGCGCTTGTCAAGAAGAAGAGGTTTCAGTAGTAAATGAAATGCCGATTGAAACTGCTGCAGATAATTGGGGGAAAATAGTAGTGAATAGTGTTTTTACAACAACCTTAAATGGATTTAAAATTACAAAAGAGACACTGCAAGAAGCTCTAGCGATTGATAATGTAAGTTCTGTACACTTTGTATTGGAAACTGTTTATGAAAATTTGCAAGTGCGTGTGGTGGGTGTTGCTGAAAACGGTACAATGGCTGCAGGAGTAGTGGTTTTGCAAGAATCATTAGAGCAAGAGTTAGAGTGTTTACAAAGTATAAAAAATACTGTTTCAAATACAGCTAAATTATCTAATGATATAGCATATCACGTACTACAACCTTCTCAAGCAGCTAGTTATATACAGCGTTGGAGGCTAGCTTTTCAAAACAATACTTTAGAAGAAGTAATTTCGTACGATGGAATGCGTATTCGTCATTTTAGCATGCCTGCAAATGTAGTAGCAGAAATGGCTAGTAGTAACGGGGTAAACTTAGTATGGGGTGTTAACCCTTCTGGAAAACTAACTACCATATTTTTACCAATATTTTCTAAACACCAAACAAGTTATAATGAGGAAGATTATATTTATGATTTTACAGAACCTTGTCCATCAACTTGTAATTAGGATCGAAGAACAATAAAGAATGTTAATTATTAATATAAAACCAAAAACTATGAGTGAAACACTAACAAGCAGGAACACAGTAACATTAAATGATGCTAAAGAATGGACAAAACTTTGGCAAGGGAATAACCCTAATCATTGTAAAGCATTTTTAGTTCCAGCAGAAGATCTAACAGCTGTATTAAAAGAGATGAATATTCTAGTGCAGAACCCTAGTGGAGATTATATCCTAGATGAAAGCAAATTGGTAGACAATGGTGTGCGTGCGTATATGGGTATAGATACTACTGATGGTACTGGGAAAGATAATGGGTATGGAGAAAAACTAGTAATAGTAGGGACTACTTATGATAATAAAACAAAAGTACATAGTGATATTATTAAAAATCCACTAGATCCTAATAATGAAGATAGTGGGATTTATGATTTTACAGAGCCATGTCCGAGTGAATGTGATCAAAGTAGCCCGTTATACAACCCTAAATAAAATATGGTTGAATTATTTTACTGGATAGACTCCTTCGTGAAAAACATAAGCTTATTTTTATTATTATTTGTGTGTTTAATTTATGTTTTAGCACTTAAAAAGAATAAATTAAAAACGCTTAGTATTTTTGCATGCTATTTGATAAGTATATCGATAATAATGGTCTATTCAGTAATTTTGGCTAGACAAAAATTACCTAATTTATATTTGTCACACATTTATTTTGGATCGCAATTTATTTTTTTATCCTTCTTTTATAGATCTTTATTTATTAAGAAGCTTCAAAAACGATTAGTAGATGTGGTTTTATTGATGGTATTTGGTTCTTTATGTATTCAGTATGGTTTTAATCCTAATCTGTTTAATAAATTTAATTTGTTTGAAATAGTTGTGTGTTCTTTTCCTTTAGTGGTGTATGCTATAATCCATTTGTTTAATGCACTTACTATAAAAGGGGGGTTTATGTATCTAAATATAGGTGTCATACTATACTTAACCTCAAGTACTCTTATTTTTATTTTAGGGGATTATTTGGCAGGAGTTAGAGTTAAGAGTTTGATGGTTAGGAGTGTGTGGTTTGTGAATAAGATGTTATATGTTGTGTATTTATTACTGATATATATTGAGTGGCATAAAAGTTTTAAGGGAGCCAAAAATAATATAACATATATGGAAAACTAATGGAAGAGGAGCTGTTTTTTAACCAAAGTCTAATTATAGACGCCTTAATGTACGGATTGATTTTTCTGATATTAGTAACAAGTAGTTTGTTCTTATTTTTTCATTTTGCTCGTAAAAAAATAGTGGAAAAGGAGTTAGAAAAAGCGACGATTAAGCTAAATGGTCAAAAAAAGGTGCTGCAAGCTACTATTGAAACTCAGGAACGAGAACGAAAACGTATTGCGCAGGATTTGCACGATGCTATTAGTGCTAAGTTGAATGTAGTAAGTTTACATGTAAACATGTTGCTAGATGGTTCCTTAAACTCAAATGAGCAGCAGGAAGCATTAAGTAAAGTATTAGGGGTTACTACTGTGGTACTGGATAGCTCCAGGCAAATTGCACATAACTTATTACCACCAATTTTAGAAAAGTTTGGTTTGGTGGCAGCATTGGAAGAATTGTTTGATCAGTTTGGAGCCACCAAAAAACTTACTGTTCAGCATAAAATCAACTACTTGGTTTCATTGACAAAAAATCAAGAATTGCATTTATTTAGAATAGTACAGGAGTTATTAAACAACTCAATTCGTCATGGAAAGGCTAGTAAAGTGAGTTTTAGTTTGGAAGAAGTCAAAGGACATATCACAATGTTATATACCGACAACGGAAAAGGTTTTTTGGTAAAACAGGCTTTGTTAGAAAGTGGCTTAGGGTTAAAAAATATTAAAAGTAGGGTAGCAATATTAAACGGAAATTTAGATGTAAAAAGTCAGTTAGGTAAAGGAGTGATATTTACTATTACATTAAAACATAACAGTTATGAATGATATTATAAAAATTGCCATTGCAGATGATGAAGAGTTGTTCCGCCAAGGAATCTCTTTTATACTAAATAAAGAAATGAATTTTGAGATTATTATACAGGCTGCTGATGGTGCAGATCTGATAGAACAATTAAGTGTTTGTGATGATCTTCCAGAAATAATTTTAATGGATTTAAAAATGCCAAACTTAAACGGTGTTGAAGCTACTAAAATTATAAAAAAGGGCTATCCAGATGTTAAAATTATAGCTATTACTAGTTACTATAGTAAACCTTTTATAAGTAATATGATAGCTACTGGCGCTGTTGCATATTTAGCAAAAAATACACCTCCTAAAGAAGTGATAGCTACAGTGAATGCAGTAGCTGTTAAAGGGTTTTGTTATAATGAGAACGTAATGCAAGTAATTCAGGAAAACATGCTAAATCCTAATGCTAAACCTACACGGAGCTATTTTGATGTGGATTACTTAACTAAGCGTGAAGCCGAAGTATTGAAATTAATTTGTGATCAAAAAACTACGAATGAAATTGCAGATCAGTTGTTTATTAGTCCTAGAACAGTAGAAGGGCATAGGAATAATTTATTATTAAAAACTGAAGCAAAAAATACTGCGGGCTTGGTTATTTTTGCCTTTCAGCATAAAATAGTTGTATTAGAAGAAACCTTCTAGTAGAATAAATTGATTAGATACCTATATGAAACCTCTTTACAAATATATGTTTGTAAAGAGGTTTTTTTGTGTGGTTAGATAATTTTAGAAGCTATACTAATTAAAAAACTAACTCCATTATTGATGTTGGCGATAGCTGTAGCTTTTTGTGTGTTTGAACTTGCTGCATTACTAATCTCCTGCAGTACTTTTATTGCATTAGCATTGCTAATAGTGCTTTCTTGAATAAAAGTGTTTATTTCAGTCGTATTCATACGTGTTAAACTAGCTATTTGACTAGCAAATTTAGCGTCAGTTTGCTTTGTGGCGTTTTCAGCAATTTCATTCCAGTTAATTGATGACATAGTATGTGTTTTTTATATTATAATTTAATGATAAATTCTTTTCAAAATAAAATTTTCAATAAACGGCTATACTCTAATTACTATTCAAAGCCGAACTGATTTCTAATAGTTTTGAAAAAGTATCTCCTGATTGAGTAAGTAAGCTGTCTAATTTGGTTTCGGCTTCACTTACATTTACTTTACTGTTTGTTAAGTTTTGAACAGCTGTCATTACTGATTTCTCTTCAGTTTTTAATTTAACTGCCGAGTCTATTAAGTTTTGAAGAGATGTTCCAGCAGTATTAAAAGCTGTATAGTTCGTGTTTATTTGTGATATTAGTTGTTCTTGTTCAGCGTCTAAAATAGTCTGTATTGAATCCTTTTTCCTGTTGATGATAGGAACAATGCTTGTTAAAATGTTAGGTAGCTCTTTTTTATAATCGAGACTGTCAGGTAGGTTTTTTGAAAAATTATCTAATAAAGCAGGGGTATACTGATTTGTAATAAAGCTATTGACCTGTTCTTTCCGTGTAGCGTATAATTGGTTAATTAAGGAAATATTAAGCGTGTTCATATCATTAGCTTGTTTTAATATTTCTTGCGTTAATGTAGTAGTTGATGCTGGTATTGATGCACACGAGTTAAATAAAAGGAGCACAAAAAAACTATTGTAAACAAAGATGCGTTTCATGTTGGTTTTGTTAGAATGTTAGTTTAAGCAGATGTTGAAAAAAGTTGTTTCACTTTAGAAATTAAACTTTGTAAAATACTAAAAATTGCATCGGAAGAGAAGCCTCCAATTAAAGCAAGAATACTTTTGTTAAATAAATTAATGCCATTGGCTGAGGTGTATAGTGAAATGATTTCAGAGAGAATAATACCGGCAATAACTCCTAAAAATATCAGTGCAGTATAATAAATGGCATCCTCAGGGACCAATGTCCCTTTTTGTATCGCAGTACTAACGCTTTTAAGTAAGTAAAAAGAGACTCCCAAGCCAGAAATAGAGCAAAGAAAGGTAAGGTTTAAAAGTAATGGAATTCCATTGTTTACCATGATTCCTTTGTCTAGAGAATCGTTGTTTACATCAGGAGATAATGCAGTAGCTATAAATGCAATTAAAAAAAATAAGGAAAGAATAATTAAATTTCGTACTAAGGGTAGTTTATTATAAGAGGATTCTTGAATCCCGTCTTTGTTAATAATGTTTAAATATTGGATTGACTTTGGGGTTGCTGGAAGTACATTTTTACTGAGTAAACCATGTATAGTTAGTAAATCATTGAGTTTAGTGCTTTCTAGTAACCCATTTATGTCGCTATTTATACTTAGTCCATTATTAAGAGCAAAGGATAACATACCGTTTATTTCACTCTTAAGTTCATTAGTGACACTTGCACTAACGACGTTATTGGTATTATTCTCTACCACAGGTGTTTTAACTGTAGTAGCTTTTATAGAAGGAGTAGTGATTGTATCCATTATAATTTAGTCTGTTAAAAGTGAAAAACTCAAAACTAATTGTTTACAGGAAAAAACTAGAGCGTATTTCTATTTGCTTTTAATAATAGGTATTTCTACCTGATTCATAGGGTCGTGTTCAAAACTAAAAAAACCACTGAAAATTTTTTCAGTGGTTTTTTAAAAAGATATTTGATATAAGTAGCTTATTGATCCATGATGGATTTTGGCTTTTTTTCTTTCTTTTCAAGAATACTGCTATTATCCATTTTTTTTACTTCTCCTTTAATTTTTAAATAATAAACTCCTCCTTTGGTATTTGTGGCATTGGAAGTTACTGTTATTGTTTTTCTAATAAATCCAGGTCTTTTGGTGTCATACTTTACTTCAATTTCACCTTTTTCACCAGGAGCAATAGGTCCAGTAGGTTTTTTAGGAACGGTACATCCGCAACTAGATTTTACTTTGGTAATTACCAAAGGTGCATTACCAGTGTTTGTAAAAACAAAAGATCTAACTCCGTCACTACCATATTCTATTTTTCCGTAGTCTACGGTATCTTCTTTAAATTCTATTTTTGCCGAGGTTTCTTGCGCATAAATGCTAATACTGAAAAGGCTTACGAGTAAAAATGCAAATAAATTTTTCATTGTTCTTAGTGTTAGTTACTTGAATAACAAGTAATATGTTTTTAGGGTATTATAAAATCAAATATATGCAAAATTAAATACTTCTAACAATTTGTCAAAATAAGTATAGAGATGCATGTTCAGTTCTACATATTTCCATATTTAAAATATTAACCACAAATGCAATAATCTCTTTTTAAATAGCTTTGTAATGGTTACTTTTGTTGATTATATTACAAATATTAGACCAAATGAGTGATTTAGGAAAATACAATGCTAAAGCAGTGGAAGAAAAATGGTATAGCTATTGGATGAAAAATAATTATTTTCATTCAACTCCAGATGAAAGAGAGCCATATACAATTGTAATTCCACCACCAAATGTCACGGGTATTTTGCATATGGGACATATGTTGAATAATACTATTCAAGATGTATTAATTCGTCGTGCTCGTTTGCAAGGTAAAAATGCATGTTGGGTTCCTGGAACAGATCATGCTTCAATTGCTACTGAAGCAAAAGTTGTTTCGAAATTAAAAGAGCAAGGTATTGATAAAAATGATTTAACAAGAGAAGAGTTTTTAAAACATGCTTGGGATTGGACTAATGAATATGGAGGTGTAATCCTAGATCAACTTAAAAAGTTAGGATGTTCCTGTGATTGGGATAGAACAAAATTCACTTTGGATGATGATATGTCAGAAGCGGTAATTAAATCATTTGTTGATTTGTATAACAAAGGAATGATTTACCGTGGTTACCGAATGGTGAACTGGGATCCTGAAGCGAAAACAACACTTTCCGATGAAGAAGTAGAGTATGTTGAGCAAAATGGTAAATTGTATCATATTAATTATAAAATTGAAGGAAGTGATGATGTTTTAACTGTTGCAACTACACGTCCTGAAACTATTTTGGGTGATACTGCAATTTGTATTAACCCTAATGATGAACGTTATACACATTTGAAGGGAAAAAAAGCAATTGTACCTATTTGTAATAGAGTGATTCCTATTATTGAAGATGAGTATGTTGATTTAGAATTCGGTACTGGGTGTTTAAAAGTTACTCCTGCACACGATGTAAATGATAAAGCATTAGGAGATAAGCATGATTTAGAAGTTGTTGATATCTTTAATGAGGATGCCACACTAAATAGTTTTGGGTTGCATTATCAAGGAAAGGATAGGTTTGTAGTTCGTAAAGAAATATCTAAAGAATTAGAGGGGTTAGGGGCTTTACCAAAAGTGGAAAATCACTTAAATAAAGTTGGAACTTCGGAACGTACAAAAGCTGTTATTGAACCAAGGTTATCTGATCAATGGTTTTTGAAAATGGATGAGTTAGTTAAGCCGGCATTAAAGTCTGTTTTAGAAGATGAAGATATCAAGTTGTATCCAAAGAAAATAGAAAACACATACCGCCACTGGTTAGAAAATATCAGAGATTGGAATGTTTCACGTCAGCTATGGTGGGGGCAACAAATCCCTGCGTATTATTACGGTGATGCAAAAGAAGATTTTGTTGTAGCTGAAAATGGTACTGAAGCTTTAAAGTTAGCGAAAAAGAAAACAGGCAATAATTCATTAGTTGAATCTGATTTGAGACAAGATAATGATGCTTTAGATACTTGGTTTTCTTCATGGTTATGGCCAATATCAGTTTTTGATGGAATTAGAAATCCTGATAATGAAGAAATAAACTACTATTACCCAACTAACGATTTAGTAACTGGACCAGATATTATATTTTTCTGGGTTGCTAGAATGATTTTTGCTGGTTATGAATTTAAAAATGATAAGCCTTTTGAAAATGTATATTTTACTGGAATTGTACGTGATCAACAAGGGCGTAAAATGTCTAAGTCATTAGGGAATTCTCCTGATGCTTTAGGGTTGATAGAAGATTATAGTGCTGATGCAGTACGTGCAGGAATGATGTTGTTGAGTTCAGGTGCAGGTACGGATTTATTATTTGACGAATCTAAGCTACAACAAGGAAAAGCATTTAGTAATAAAATATTCAATGCATATAAGTTAATTAGTGGTTGGGAAGTTAGTGAAGCTATAGAGCAGCCAGAAGCTAGTAAAATAGCTTTAGAGTGGTATGATGCTAAATTTCAGGCAGCTTTTACTGAAATTGAAGATCATTTTTCTAAATACCGTTTGTCTGATGCCTTAATGACAACCTATAAGTTAATCTGGGACGATTTCTGTTCATGGTTATTAGAAATGATAAAACCAGGGTACCAACAGCCAATTGACAAGGTTACTTTTGATACAGTAATTGAAATGTTTGAGAATAACTTAAAAGTATTACATCCATTTATGCCTTTCTTAACGGAAGAATTATGGCATCAAATTGCGGGTAGGAGTGAAGCTGAAGCACTAATAGTTTCTGTATATCCGGAACGTAAAACTGTTGATCAAGCTATTTTAAAAGATTTTGAAATAGCAGCGGAGGTGATTTCAGGAATTAGAACTATTCGTAAGGACAAGAATATCTCGTTTAAAGATACAATTGAATTTTCTATTTTGAATAATGAAAATACATCAACTCGTTTTGACTCAGTTGTTCAAAAACTAGGAAACATTTCTGAGTTAAACTATGTAACTGAAAAAGTTGACGGTGCATTGAGTTTTAGAGTAAAATCTAATGAGTATTTTATTCCAATGGCTGGGGCAATAGATGTTGAAGCTGAGGTAAAGAAGTTAACTGAAGAGTTAACTTATACGGAAGGTTTTTTAAAGTCTGTTCAAAAGAAATTAGCGAACGAGCGTTTTGTAAATAATGCTCCTGAGGCAGTTATTACTAGCGAACGCAAAAAAGAATCAGATGCTTTAGCAAAAATAGAAACGATAAATGTTAGTTTAGCTTCACTGAGCTAAGTTAATAATTTAAGAAATAAAAAAACCACGCTAATAGCGTGGTTTTTTTATGGTATTTATTGTGAGAGAGAGCCTTAGTTTGTTTTTAAAACAGCTGTAGCACTAATTGCTACATCTTCCCAAGTTCGGCTTATACCATCTTCTCCAGTATGTAATAGTTCACATGCTTTATGTAATGACTTGAATGCTTCTTCCATTTTCCAGTCCATTAAATTTGTAATTGTTCCATTAATTTCAACTTTGTTGTCTGAAATAGTATATTTCATTGGGATAGCGACTAATTCACCATTCATTTTTAAATTTAATGACATCTCGCCTTCTTCTTCATTTCCTGTGATATTTGAAAAACGACCAGAAATTAATGTTGTTTCTTTCATTACCCCAAAGAATAATGTTTTTATTTTATTATCTCTAACTTCATCTTTAGAAAAGAAACTTGAAACGGGGATGTTAAATTCTAAATTAGAAAAAGCTCCTTGTTTACTATCACTTTTAATAGGTTTTTCAATTTTTAAACTTGTAAAAATTCCTTTGACAGGGGCTTTTGCAGTTGTTTTATATGCAGTCCAGTTTACCTCAGTTGTACTGGCGTCAACATGATACATTGGTTTTGTGGTTTCTTGACTAGGAGTTTCAGCTTGTTTGGTTTCTTTTTTGCAAGAAGTAATAAAAATTGAACTTAGTAATAGGCAAATAATAGCTTTTTTCATAATAATTGGTTTTATTTAGGTTGATTGGTTAAATAAATTCAATATCAACGTTATATTTTTTAATAGTATCGTTAACTAATTCAATGTAGGCTAATTTTGCTTCATCAATTGACATGTTTCTTACTTGTAACATGGCATTCATTTTAAAGGCGTTTCGTATTTGATCAGGGTCGTTTGAGGAATAAAAGGCTGAGGTGTTTACAGTGGCTTGTTTGTAATAGGCATAAAATTGAAGTCTTAAATCTATGGGGATGAGAATATCATCCATAGAATTTGCAGCATCAAAGGCTTTTAAAAATCGATTATTTAGTGCTTCGTTATTACTCATTAATGGCTACAATAGTTTCTCCTCCTTTTACGGTGTCATTAAGTTTGATGTCTAATTTTGTGTCTATTGGTAAAAATAAATCTACTCTTGATCCAAATTTAATAAATCCAGCATCAGTACCTTGAACTACTTGAGTTCCTTCTTTTGCATAATTCACAATACGTTTGGCTAGTGCTCCGGCTATTTGTCGGTACAATATCTCTCCAAAAGTTTTGTTTTCTACAACAATAGTTGTCCTTTCGTTTTCTTCAGAAGCTTTTGGATGCCAAGCTACCAAAAATTTTCCTGGATGATATTTACTAAATTTTACCAATCCGCTTAAGGCGTATCGTGTAACATGTACGTTAATAGGTGACATGAAAATGGATACTTGCAGTCTTTTGTCTTTAAAATATTCTTTTTCAAATACTTCCTCAATAACTACAACTTTTCCATCTACTGGAGCGATGATATGATTTTCATTTTGAGCAGTATATCGTTTTGGGTTTCTGAAAAATTGTAAGATGATTACCAGTAAAAATAATGCAACGCCATAGATAATGTATTGTATTATTTGATTACTAGTAACGTATTCTGCTCCTAAAAATAGTGCTACTACTATGAATAGGGTTATTAAAATTGATTGATGTCCTTCTTTATGAAACA
>Ga0105354_1001660_pt1 | contig 13666 bp, 16 predicted proteins | sample GOMGulsemesocosm_FD_83658 | JGI IMG/M metagenome (GOLD analysis project Ga0105354, IMG submission 83658) | Methane-oxidizing microbial communities from mesocosms in the Gulf of Mexico - GOM9B Gulf of Mexico | ecosystem: Environmental > Aquatic > Marine > Cold seeps | place: USA: Gulf of America...
AATAAAAGTTGCTACAGGAAATTTCTTATTCGCTAATAGCGAAAAGAAGGTATCAAAGTTAATTAATGCCGCTACCGGTTCTGTTTTCCAACCTGTAGCTTCATATAGCACTTTATCTACTTCTGCCAATTGTGGAATACGGTCTAACGGTAAGTTGAGAATGTCTAACCCATTAATAAACTCATCACACGCCCGGCCTTGTACCAATTTAAGCTGTCGTTTAATCAATATTGCCCAAACTGCATTTTCTTCACTCGAGTACTGAATGTACCCTTTTTCATCAGGCTTTCTCGCCTGATATTTGCTTGACTTACTCATACATTCGCCTCAACTCATTAATACCTCTCAAGAGGGGTTTTAACTTCATCTAATTCTTTTTATTTTAATGATTTAGGCTTCGCCTAATTTTACCTAGATCAGAGGATTCAGCGCCGACTGATTCCTCTTCGTCAGAGGATTTGGCTGCGCCAATTCCTCTTTATTGGATAAAAACCATATTAGAATGTAAGCTGTAACCAGTACAGATTCAGAAAAACACCAACAAGACCTGTACAGATTGAGAAATTCACAACTGTACTGCTCTATATAAACATAAACTGTATTAGTAAAAATCAAATGAATAGGTCCTCAATGCCTCTGACTACCCAAATGATAACGCAAACCTTGTACGAGAAAATCGCCGATGATATAGCACTGCAGATTAAAGCGGAGGTTTATAAAGCAGGTGAAAAACTACCGTCCATAAGACAGCTTAGCCGCCAGCGAAGTGTCAGCGTTGCGACAGTGCAAAAGGCCTACGAATTACTCGAAGATAGACGGCTGGTTGAACCTAGACCAAAATCCGGTTTTTACGTGCGCGCCATTGATAGAAAGACACCCTCTTCCAAAGTAGACCTACTAGGATTACCTCACCAAGTGCAAATCCATAATATGGCGACTGATATTCTCTACGCTTGTGAAGGGAAGGACATAACCAATTTAGGCACGGCATATCCGAGTATAGAGTTTTTACCGATCAAACAATTACAGCGAATTATGCGCAAACTTATTCAACTCGAGATGAAAGATTTAGTGGTCGCGCATTTCTCATCGGGGCTTACTGCACTTAAGCATCAAATATGCAGACGTTTAGCTGAAGCACAGTGCCAAGTGGATGAAAAAGAAGTTATTGTGACTAATGGTTGTCAAGAAGCACTCACCTTATGCTTAAGGGCTGTATCAAAACCTGGCGATACTATTGCTATTGAGTCTCCTGCATTTGTCGGTTTATTACAGGCGATAGAATCTCTAGGGCTTAAAGCTTTAGAGATCCCATCTGACCTTGTTGAAGGCATTAGTTTAGAAGCGCTCGAGCTGGCATTAGAACAATGGCAAATAGCCGCGGTGGCATTAGTACCTGCTTTTAACAATCCCAGTGGTTCTAACATGCCACTTGATAACAAAAAACACTTGGTTGAACTACTTAGCCAAAAGAGCGTGCCCTTAATTGAGGATGACTTATTCGGCGATTTAGCGCACGATGGATTTCGTACTCCACCCGCTAAAGCGTTCGATAAAAATGGCCTGGTACTGTACTGCTCATCCATCTCTAAATCAGTTGCGCCAGGCTTTAGGGTTGGCTGGGTCTGCCCAGGCATTTACACGGCTAAGATTGAGGGTTTAAAGTCTTTCACCAACGTTAGCGCCTCAAGCATCGCACAGGCAAGTGTCGCTCAGTTTTTATCAACCGGTGCTTACGATAGACACATTCGCCTATTGCGTAAAGAGTATGCCAATCACCTGGAATGGTTTCAGAAAAAAATAGAGCGTCACTTTCCTGTTGGAACTACTATTAGTGCGCCCAAAGGCGGATATATTCTGTGGGTAGAACTACCGATACAGTGCGATACAGGAAAAATATTTTATGAAGCGATTGAAAAAAATGTCAGTTTTTTACCGGGAAAACTCTTTTCAACAAGTGCTAAGTTTAGCCACTGCCTACGCATTAACTGCAGTGTAACTATTAACGATGACATTGCAAACGCCATCGTTACTTTGGGAAAAATCGCTCACCGACACACTTAAAGGATTAATTGCCACGCTGCTAAGAAAATGGTCATTTTTCCGTCTCTACTTGGTCGATACACCTGCGACGGCATAAGCTGGGCACCTTTTTAATAGCCCCGTGGCTAATAAAACGACACCGATAACCCCTAAGAAATTAGCTGTTAGACCGCCCCAAATAATCAGCACTAGCCCTAAAACAATACGTAATACTCTATCTATTTTTCCAATATTTATGTTCATTACACTCTCCTAAATAGTCACTTTAAGCTCATTATTTAGGATCTCCTTCATGAAGTATGTAACTTTGATCACACAAAGGAGTATGCGATTAAGTCCAAATACGCCTCTGGCGTACAGGATTTTGCGTGATTGAGGCAATGTTTACAGGCGGGCTGGTTGCCTGGCGAAAAGCATTAACAAAGAGCACGGAACATTCTGTACGCCCCGCAGGGTGCTTAGCCCTATAAAGAAAGCTAAGAGACCATCAGAGATGAAGTCTTGTTACATCTGTACTTACTTTGTCAGAAAACTTGTAAAGGACCTGGCCATTCACTGCGTTTCCTTATCCGTGATATGACCTCTTAGACTTACCTTACAAAAAGCACAGAGAAGATTTGGGGACTTTATCGTATGCTCCTTAACTTATTAAGAATAATTTCACCACGCTTTAAAGTAACAAGGCCTTTACTCTCAAGTTTTTTAAGCGACCGACTAATCACTTCTCGGGATGAGGCTAACTCTTGGGCAACTTGCTGATGAGTCACTGTTACATTTGGCGCTTGTGGCTGCACTGTGAGCCAATGCATTAAACGCGTTTCCAGCGAATCAAAAGCCAGTTGATCAACCTTGAGAATTAAATCCCCCATCCGTAATGCCAACAAAGCAAATACAAAAGAGCGCCAAACACTCTCGTTATCTAACCAGTTTTTGAACTGGCTTTTGCTAATCATATAACCTGTGGAGGCCTCTTGAGTTACTGCGATAGCAGGAAAGCTTTGCTGATTTAATAAACATGCCGCCGTCAGCACACAGCCCTCACCAGGTTGAATATAGTACAAAGTAATATGACGTCCATCCTCGGCAATACGTAACACTTTGACACGACCTTGGGTCAACACAACAAAGCCCTCGCACATATCTCCTAAACGGCAAACTACAGCATCTTTTGCTATTGAAACTGGCTTGTCATGACTTTTTAGAGCGAGAAAACCTAGCACCGCGCTCATATATACTCCTTTAGATGACTATCTCTATCTAAAATAACAGCGCCACTGCCTTCTTCTTTTAAAATGTCATCCGGGTTATAGATAGGGCAATTTTTCATTGAGAGACAGCCACAGCCTATACAACCCGTCAAAGAGTCTCGTAGTTTTTCCATATAGGCGATGCGAGCATTTAAATCATCGCGCCACAGTGTCGATAATAGCTGCCAATCATCCATGGAGGGCGTTCTGTTATCAGGTAGAGATGCAAAAGCGATTTTAATCGAACTTAAACTAATACCTACTTTCTGCGCAGCTTTAATCACCGCAATCCGGCGCAACACTTCCGCTTTATAGCGACGCTGGTTACCGTTATTTCGATCACTTTTGATTAGCCCTTTTTGCTCATAAAAGTGCAGAGTGCTCACTTTCACTCCACACCTGTTAGCCACCTGACCCACACTCAATTCTTTCAAAACACGCTCCATTAAGAAATAAATGGATAATAATCATAAAAACGCTTTACCTCAAGCTAACCTGAGGTTTTAAGATCGCATCCATTGAATCATTGAGGGGAATAAAAACATGAATAAAACGATCGCCATCATTGGCAGCTCAAGACGAAATGGCAACACCGGGAAGCTCATCGACCGCATTGCACTAGATTTAAACATTGAAGTGATTGATTTAACTTCATTGAACATGTCGGCATTTGATTACGAGCACAACAATCTTGATGACGATTTTTTGCCACTCATGGACCATATCCTAAAACATGACAATATCATTTTTGCATCGCCTGTCTACTGGTATGCGATGAGCGCCCAGATGAAAGTATTTGTTGATCGCTTATCTGACTTATTATCAGTAGAGGCGCTAAAAGATAGAGGTCGAATGCTAAAAACAAAGACAGGTTATGTTGCTTCAACATCGATAAGCAAGGAAATCGATGATTCATGCTTAGACTCGTATACAAATACCTTTAAGTACTTAGGGATGGGGTACGGGGGGTGTATTCACATAAATTGCAAGCACGGCTACGGCATAAGAAATAGTAATATTGATCTCGCCAGTTTTATTGAAAAGCTAACCCCAAACACTGTGCAAGCCGCTGTATAAGCAAATAACTCAATAACCAACGTAAAAACGAGGATACTATTATGATTCATTTAGAGCATTTAAATTTAGTCGTCAGTGACATCCCTGCCATGTTGAAATTCTACCAAGCGGCGTTTCCCCACTGGTTTGTACGGGATCAAGGACAGGGAGAATGGCACGGTAAAGCTCGCAACTGGCTGCATTTTGGCGATGATTACCAATACATCGCACTCAGTGATCATGGCGAAGGTGAAAACCGAGACTTAACAGGGCACCAAGTCGGCTTAGCGCATTTAGCTTACGCCACGAATGATATTGATGGCGTCATACAACGTCTAGAAGATGCAGGCTTTGCCATCATTAATAATGGTGATACACAGCCCTATCGCCGCAATGTTTATTTCATTGATCCTTCGGGCTTTGAAGTAGAATTTGTACAATATTTATCGGATATCCCAGCACTTAGAAATGCGAGCCAGTAACAATAATAAGGAATTACATTTTGAAAATACTTACTTTCGCCGCCAGTAATAGTAAAAAATCTATCAACAAAACCTTAGCGAATTACGCTGCTGACTTGCACCCCAATGCTGAGGTTGAAAGACTTGATATTAATGATTACGAAATGCCTATTTACTCTCCTGAGCGCGAAGAAGTGCTTGGGGAGCCTCTATTGGCCAAGCAATTTTATGAAAAAATAGCTCAAGCAGATGCGCTCATTATTTCATTTGCAGAACACAACGGTAGCTATAGCGCCGCTTATAAAAACTTGTTTGATTGGACTTCACGTATTGAACAAAAGCTGTTTCAAAACAAACCGACCCTATTTCTAGCCACTTCGCCTGGCGCGGGCGGTGCAGCCAATGTACTGGCATCTGCAAGTACCAGTGCACCGCATTTTGCGGCGGATTTGAAAGCGAGTATTTCATTGCCAAACTTTTATAAAAACTTTGATACTGATAATAATCAACTGTTGGATTTAGAGGTAAAGCAATGTTTGCAGGATGCCGTCTTACTTTTGGACTGAACCCACAGCTCAAATCTCGGCTAAGTTTTTCGGCAATAAGTCAATGACCAATAAGCACCCTCATACTTTTGAGGGTGCGGTCGATACTGATTTCCTAACTACACTTATGATAGTGAAACCTACACCAAACAAGCCAAAATTTTATCGATTCAAATTTAGAGAGCAGCAATTTGCTCCCTGTGTTAATTACTCAGCTTCTGATAAGTTTCTGTTTAAAAAAATTAAATCAACCTCAATGAATATCAATAATTGACTTTAATTTTAGCTTAAAAAGGCGAAGAGAATGAGCTACCCCCAAAGCCAAACTAAGCCCTCTGCTATCACCTTTAACAAAAAAATCCCCTTAGATCTACATTCAATAATTAACACTTTCTCACTCTCGGTACTATAATATGCAGCATTAAGCCTTTGACAAGCTAAAATTAAATCTTGAATTCAAGAACTTAGTTGTACAGAGCTGAGTTTTACATGATTCAGACTAATGTAGGATATGTACGCCTAGACAGGCGTCGGTAAGTCACCCATAATAAAATAATCTTTAGATATGTGTTCTCTGATCAGTGAGATTCCATTAATTCAAACATATAGGTCCTACATTGTTATTTAACAAAATGTCTCTGAAAACCCAATTCATAACTGTCATGGCCCTACCCTGTCTAGCATTGTTATTTGTTAGTGGTGTAGGTTTACAAGGTTTGTCTGGTATGCAAGAACAAACTAAGCGACTGGCGGAAAACACTAGTGCCCCTATGCGCGCGCTCGCTGAAGTTGCCTCGCGGATACCTCGCATGCGTGTCGGAATAGATGTGATTTTGTTACAGGAAATTCCCGCGCTTAAAGATCAAAGAGGTGCCTTAACTCGAGTAGTAGAGACGCGTAAGGAAGATATTCCAGAGATGGATGGCGCACTAAAGCAAGCTTTAGAGGCTCAAGTTAATCCGCAAATGCGAGAGGAAGTACAAAATATCATCGATATTTTCTCTGTCGTAAAAAGTGACGAATTAGCGCCAATGTTAGTCGCTATTGAAAACGGAGACCTTGCTAAGGCTCATGACATTTACAAAAATAAATATGCAAAAAGCTACGGGGTTATGCGCAAGGCGGTCAATGCATTACTTGATAAACTCTTAGAGCAAAGTAAAACAAGTTATGCACAGAGCCAACAGAATTATACTGACAGTCGCTTTAATATGCTGCTTCTCAGCTCTATCGTATTTATAGCATCTATATTTTTTGCCTGGTTAGTACTGCGCCGCCTAAACCTACGTGTTTCTAAGCTTCAGCATTACATTTTGAGTGTGAGTAACGAATTGAATCTTAGATCAGAAATAAGTATGGATGGGAAAGATGAACTCAGTGATATCGCCCTTCATTTTAATCAGTTCTTGAGCAAGATTCGCACTGTTATTCAAGCGGTTTCAGACAATTCAGTGCAATTGGCAAATACTGCCAATGATGTCGCTGAAAAAGCCAAAGCGACGCATAACAACTGCTTAAACGAAAAAGATAGATCGACACAGATATCAATCGCAATTAACGAAATGGGTACTACCGTAGACGAAATTGCCAAAAACGCCTCGCAGGCGGCACACACAGCGAATGAAGCAGATGAGCAGGCGAATAACGGCTTTACATTAGCAGAAAACACCAAACAAGGTGTTGAGTCATTGTCTAACGAAATAGAACTCGTTAGTAACGATATCAGCTCTCTTGCCACACAGACAGATTCAATAGGTAGTATTTTAGATACTATTCGCAGCATCTCAGAACAAACGAATTTGTTAGCCCTGAATGCCGCTATTGAAGCAGCTAGAGCGGGAGATTTAGGCCGAGGCTTTGCGGTTGTTGCTGACGAAGTGAGAAACTTAGCCAGTCGTTCAGCCAGCTCTACAGACGAAATTCAAACAATGATCGACAAGCTTCAAGAGGAGTCAACTAAATCAGTGACGGCCATTCAGGCAGGCCAAGAAAAAAGTAATAGTTTGGTTATTCAAGTTGAGGAATCAAATACCTCTCTCAAGAAAATCACCACTAGCATTAGTAAGATAAGCGATATGAACATACAAGTAGCTACCGCGACAGAACAACAGGCTACTGTGGTTTATGATGTCAGCAAAAACATTGAAGAAATTAATCAGCTCACTCAAGAAACATCAATGATATCGGATGAACTCACCACTTCTAGTAGTCATTTACAATCGCTATCAATTGAACTCGACAACCAAGTAAAGCAATTCAAATTGTAAGAAAAACAGACTGTTAGAGCGCATAGAATTAATAGCTGATTAATTCTATGCTGTCATTACAAGAGTCACAACCTACAGATAATATATTTTTGACCATCCGCAAATGCGGATGTTTTTCAAAATGATTGTCGTACATATTTTTTTGCTATGCAGCCTAACTCTTTCCTAAGAGTTCTCAGCTCTTAATACATCCCCATCTCTCTACTGGATTATGCCTTTAAATACATTATGCCGTGATTAATGCTCTCGGGGTATTACCTTGATTAGTCTTCACTTACAAACATCGTATTGACTTGTACGGTTTCTATACTATAAATAATTTACAACGTCGTTAATTAAGATCCCCTGTTCTCGTTTTTCCTTAACCTATTGAAGGAATAATAATGTCGTCGCCTAATAAAACAGCTGTACTTATTCTGGCTATTACGCTTTCGAATCAACTACAAGCAGCGGAAGAACTAACTTTCTCAGTGAATTTTTTTGCTAAACAAAACAAGCACCATGACGACAGTTATAAATTTTTTATCCGTCAAATTTATAAGACTATCGGTATTGATACACATTTTTTACACTACCCTGCTGAACGGTCACTCATACTCTCCAATAGTGGTCGACTTGACGGAGAAGTAGTGAGAGCGGAAGGATTAGAGAGAAAATATCCCAATTTAAAAATGATTCCAACCCCCATTCATGAGCTAGAAGTTTTAGCGTTATCAATTGATTTAGATGCAGAGATTAAAGATTGGCAAGATTTAAGCCCTTATAAAACAGGCATAGTGACAGGTATTAAATATTCAGAGCGCAAAACCAAAAGTATGAATATACATCGGGTTACTTACCTCGAGCAACTTTTACAAATGCTTGTTAAAAAACGCTTAGATATTGTCCTTTGTACAAGAATTTCATGTCTAAAAGCCCTAACTGAGTTAAAGCTAAACAATATTAAAGTTATAGGCTCTTTTGATAGTGTACCTCTATTTCATTATCTTCACCGCAAGCACGAAGCCCTCATCCCCTTAGTAAATGCGGAGATAATTAAACACAAAAACAAAGGCGTATTGACTGCCATTAAGCAGAAACTGCTAGCCAAAATGTTAAGAGATATGAACCAATCATCTGATTCTATTCAAGTGCACCCTTCCCTCATTGCCCCTCTACTTTAATGAATCTCGTTTGGGCTGCGACCTATTAGGCCACTTAAAAATTAGCTGCTCTATTCAGCACTGGGGAAAGACTACTCATGTAGCACATAAGCTCCTTGATATTTCCTTTGTTTTACAATGACATCAAGTGCGCTAAAATAAACGCAGTCAATGGCGCTGCCTTTACAAGTTTTCTAATAAATAATTCAGATAAAACACGCATTTATCTCTGACAGGCTCTTATAAACACCTTATAGCCATGGAGACTTGTTGGCGAGCTCATTAAAAACACATTTTAATTATATTCTTGGTAACAACAAGTCCCGATTTAAGCAACTCTAAAAATATCTTTTAACTCACCACTGATTAAACAACCGTTCGTCATCATTATAACGTTCTGTTCACCGCTCAAATTCACGGTGTCTAAGGTCTATAATGGTGTTGTGACATAGTCGTTATAGATATCTTGGCTAGAACGTAATTGAACAGTACAACCCATTAAGATGACTAGAAATAGGATCAGTCGTAGTTTTGCACATTTCATCGATGAAGCCTTTAATAGTGTATTTAAACCAAGTACTGCTTAGCCGATTAATATATACCCAGTTTATCAATACCTATTGAATTTATAGATTGTTTCTTGCTCAATTATGGCGCACGTTACCGCAAAATGATATTCTCGATTCATTTAGATTCAATCAGTTATGTTGTTATCGCTAGAGGATAACACGCACTCTATGGGGTAGTTTTGAGGACTATCAAAAATCACAATTAGCAATATAAAAGATAATTTAACTGTTAAGCGTTCAAGGATTATATTCATATGCCTCATGTAGAAATTAAATATTCTGATAATTTGGATATTGACACGAAGCAACTTTTTAATGATGTGGAAGATGTTATAAATAAAAAGGACTCCGGTGCTGGTGAGTGTAAATCAAGAGCTTATCCTTGCTCTGAATACAAATACACCCACATTATCGTTTCAATATCATTATTGACCAAGCTTCACCGAGATAAAGAGTTCACATTAAAATTAAGTAGCGAGCTAGAACGAGCAATAAAACGCCATCTTAAGCAAAGCGCATATTTTTCGCTCAACATCGAATACAGCCAAGCTTATTACACAACAAACATTCATCGCATCGACGGCGATACACTGGATGGAATTAATGGCTCAAATTCGTGAACACAGCTGACAAAATTTCTTGTATACAACTTGCGATTTCTCGAGCGTCTTTCTCGCCAGTCGTTCCTCTTTATATTACAACCGCACTAGGCATTGTGCGGTATTGACACTAGGTAAATCTGAATTGTCTTACTCTTTAAGTTTTATTTTTAACATCGTTCTTCTCATCTTAGTGATTTATCACTTTAGAAGAAAAGTAGTACACAATCAGCAACGCTATAATTCTGCTAAGAATTGGTTTAGTTGTTTATATGCCTTCATCGCTGTACTTATATCTGTCTATGGTTATGAATCTGTTGCGCTAGTTTATCAGTCTTATGGTATCGGTATTGATCATGGCCCTGGGGGAATTGCCTATTTAACATCAGGCCTGTTCAATACTTTCATAGGTATTGCAGGCATAATTATTGGCCGAATAGTCATAGGCTGGAACTGTGTTGAGTGAGCAACATCTAACATGCACTGCCTCAATATAAGGTTGCGGTAACGGGTTTATGCCATTTGTGCGTTTCTACTACAGCCGAAATGTACAAAGAAGTTAAAATGCTAAGGGAGCATCATGGTTAGTCTTAGAAAGTCTTCAGAAAAGGACATCTCATCCTTTATTGAAATGGAAAAATCTGATGGTGCTTCACTATATATAATCCCTTATTCTGCCCAAAAACATCGACAAGAAATGCGTCAAAACGATGTAATATACCTATCCATTATGTTCAATGAGTCGCTTGCAGGTTTCATTATACTAGCGGCGAAGGTTGCTTTAGGAAGTGTCGAGTTTAGGCGTATCGTTGTAGGCTCAAAAGGAAACGGGATAGGTCAATTAGCTATTGGGGCAATGGAAGTATATTGTAGGGATGTTTTAAGCTGCAGTCGCATATGGCTGGATGTATTTGAGTCAAATAAGCGTGGCCAACATATATATCAAAAATTGGGTTATAGGCAATTTAATGCCGAGCAGTATGGCGATAAGGTTTTATTATATATGGAAAAACAGCTCTAATATGAAAATAAGTTATGCCTCATTTATTTTTTGGCCGTCAACCTTTGTGGAGATATCTAATTGAGCATTTGTATTCGAGTAGAACAAGCTTGTGATATTAAATACATTCATGAGGTGACTGTGGCGGCATTTCTTAAAGCCCCACACACTGATCACACAGAACAGTTTATAGTTGATGCGCTTCGAGAATCGGCTGCATTATCAATTTCACTGGTGGCCGTTGCAGATGGCAATATTGTTGGTCATGTAGCACTTTCGCCGGTTACCATTTCGGATGATACAGATCGTTGGTATGGTCTAGGGCCTATTTCTGTTCTGCCCAAGCAACAAGGTAAAGGTATTGGCTCACAACTCATAAATTCGGCCATTAACGAATTAAAGAATATAGCAGCGAAAGGCTGTGTATTACTCGGAGATCCGAACTATTACCATCGATTTGGCTTTGCACCAATACAGGGGTTAGTGCTTCCAGGGGTGCCACCGGAATATTTTCAAGCTTTAAGATTTCATGACGACCTACCCCAAGGTAATGTCACTTATCATGATTCATTTTTAGCAAAAAGTTAGTCATCTAATCTTGACCAGTATTGACTGGTCGTTAGACGAACTAGGAGTATCCATTGAGTCGCTTTTCAAAGAATATAGCTCCCTATGTCAAAGACGAGCTATTAAAAGCAGAACGAGCTCTGCAATCAGGTGATGCTTCTGCATCCTTTACGCATCTTGAGAATGCCCATATATTAGGTCAAGAATCAACTTACTGGCATGTTAAGGTACATTTTCAGATGATGTTATGGGGAGTCAGGAAGAGAGACTTCCATGAAATAATAGGACAAGTCATACGTCTTATAGGTGCTGCTTTATTAACAGTCATAAAAGGGGTTCCCATAGGAAACACTGGCGGTAGCAATGTCAGTCTTGTGAAGCCAATGCCTATTAAAAAAGAGCACGCAGAAATCATCGCTAAAGCTAAAGATACTGCATAGCAAGATTGCATAGTTCTCAACCTACACGAACGGGTCTGATTGCAGACCACTGGTTCAGTAATAACCATTCCAAACAAAAACGCTAGACACAAGAGGTAGTATGGAACATATGGAAGTTGTAAAGCTAGACCCAACATTAGAGAGTGTAAAGGAAATGATCAAAGATATTGATGATTTAATGAACTCTCTTTATCCGCAAGAGAGCAATCAATTGTTACCTATTGATGAGCTAAATAAGAGTAATGTGTATTTTATTGGTGTCGTGAAGTATAACGATATTTTAGGCTGCGGTGCAATTGTCTCGCAAAATAATGATGGGCTTTATGGTGAATTAAAACGAATTTACGTCAAATCAAAATATCGAGGCCAAGGAGTATCAAAGATCATCATGCAGCAACTAATTGCTCATGCAAAAGATTCAAGACTGCCTATAATTCGTCTTGAGGCAGGCATAAAACAACCAGAAGCTTTAGCGCTTTATAGCAAACTGGGCTTTAAACAGCGTAGTGAATTTGGTAGTTATAAATATGATCCTCTGAGCATCTATATGGAACTAGAACTATGCGCCTAACCAATCGATTAAGCACCAAAGAGTCATCACGCGGATTATAGAGGCGTTCATCTTCGCCGAAATGAGGATAAGTACCCATGGAGAATGTCATTTTTGATTCAACAATCACTTGTCCCCAGTGCCTGCATCAAAAAGACGAAGTGATGCCAACGGATTCATGCACTTATTTTTACGAATGCGAAAACTGCCTTACTTTATTAAAACCACTGGCGGGTGATTGCTGTGTGTTCTGCTCGTATGGATCAATAAAATGCCCACCGATTCAGCAGGGGAATGGGTGCTGTGATTGACGCGTTTAACATCGATTTAAGCTTTATTACTAAACCTATGCTATTTTGCTTCATCCAAAGATCAAAGCGGGCTCTCTCAGCGTTACCTACTTTAAGGTGTTGAATGAGCAGAAGCCTTAGATCCAAAACTGACGACTGTTAAAACAGTTAATAAAACAGCCCTTCGGGCAGGACATGTTATACGCGATGCTAAATATCGAAGTCGCCTTAGTGAACTCATTTACTAAAGATGGTACAGGCGGAAATCCTGCCGGGGTTGTTTTAAATGCCGATAAGTTATCAGCTGCGCAAAAGTTAGAAATTGCCAAAGCTATTGGCTATTCAGAGACCGCTTTTGTTGCCAGTGACGACGTCGCTGATTATGAGGTCTCCTTCTTCACCACTACCGGTGAAGTGGATTTTTGTGGCCATGCCACCTTAGCGACTTTTTCAACTTTGTACGATTTGGGCATTCTTACTGCAGGCACTTATGTACAACGCACTAAAGCAGGAATGCTTGAAGTGACCATAGAGCACGATGGCAAGGTCATAATGGAGCAACAATTGCCGCAAAAATTGGCAAGCTTTTCATATCAACAGATTGCAAAAATTATTGGTATTAACAGCGAAATACTCGAAAGCACCCAATTGCCCATTGAAGTTATTTCAACAGGCCTAGCTGATACGATTATTCCTGTACCTAATGGATATTTAGACCAAATACAGCCAAATGATGCAGCCATTGCTGATTTCTGTAAGCAACATAGCCTTGTGGGTTTTCATGTTTTTGAGCTGTGTGAGCCACCAAATAGATTTACTGCAAGTTGCCGTAACTTTGCTCCTTTGTTTGGTATTCCAGAAGAATCAGCTACAGGTAGCGCATCTGGTGC
>Ga0105354_1001661_pt1 | contig 13666 bp, 14 predicted proteins | sample GOMGulsemesocosm_FD_83658 | JGI IMG/M metagenome (GOLD analysis project Ga0105354, IMG submission 83658) | Methane-oxidizing microbial communities from mesocosms in the Gulf of Mexico - GOM9B Gulf of Mexico | ecosystem: Environmental > Aquatic > Marine > Cold seeps | place: USA: Gulf of America...
AAACAGAAGAATAATATATGTCAATTTTAAGCGGTAAAAACATATTACTCGGTATTACTGGAGGTATTGCCGCTTACAAAACTACATATTTAGTTAGACATTTTATAAAAGCAGGTGCACATGTTAAAGTTATCATGACACCTGCTTCTATTGATTTTGTTACCCCCCTTACTTTATCAACCCTTTCAAAAAATCCAGTATTATCTTCGTTTACTAATGAAGATGATGATAATGATTTATGGAATAATCATGTAGATTTAGGGTTATGGGCTGATATTTTTGTTATAGCGCCTGCTACAGCAAACACCATGTCAAAAATGGCAACAGGTAATTCAGATAATTTTTTATTAGCTACTTATTTATCGGCAAAATGTCCTGTATATTTTGCTCCAGCAATGGATTTGGATATGTACAAACATCCATCTACCGAAGCATCTTTTAAAGCCTTAAAATCATTCGGAAATTGTATAATCCCAGCTGGTTCAGGAGAATTAGCAAGTGGTTTAGTAGGAGAAGGACGTATGGCTGAACCTGAAGATATCGTAGCATTTATAGAAGCTGATATTTTAAGTAAATTACCATTACGAAATAAAAAAGTATTAATTACTGCAGGTCCTACCTATGAAGCAATAGATCCTGTTCGGTTTATAGGAAATCATTCATCTGGTAAAATGGGATTTGAATTAGCTACTGCTGCTGCAAGTTTGGGAGCTGAGGTTATTTTAATTACTGGACCAACAAAAGAATCTATTTCAAATTCATTAGTAAAAGTAATCCCTGTTACTTCTGCGGAAGACATGTATAAAGCTGCTCATGACTATTATGAAACAGTTGATGTGGCTATTTGTGCAGCAGCAGTTGCAGATTATAAACCAAAAAATGTAGCTACTCAGAAAATAAAAAAGAAGGAAACTACGTTTACAATTGAGTTAGAAAAAACTAAAGATATTTTAGCATCTTTAGGAGCTATTAAGAAAAAGCAATTTTTAATTGGTTTTGCATTAGAAACGAATAATGAAATTGAAAATGCAAAAGGAAAGCTAAAAAGGAAAAATTTAGATTTTATTGTATTAAATTCGTTACAAGATAAAGGTGCCGGATTTGGAAAACCAACCAATAAAATTACTATTATTGATAAAGATGATTCATTAACTTCGTTTGAGTTAAAATCGAAAAAAGAAGTAGCTAATGATATTATTTCATATCTTTTGAAAGTTAACTTTCTTGGGGTAAGTCCACGAGGTGTAAATTAACATTATAATTTTTCAACGAGTCATCCCGATAGCTATTGGGACGGAATATTAAACCCACTGGTGGGAATAAAATATAAAATCATATGCGTAAGTTAGTATTTGTTTTCTGTTTATTGTTAAGTAGCTTTTGCGTTAATGCACAGGAGTTAAACTGTACATTAGTTATTAATGCAGAGCAAACGGGGCAACCAAACCAACAAATATTTAAAACTTTAGAGCGTTCATTAAATGATTTTATAAATAAAACTACCTGGACAAATAAAATTATATCTCCACAGGAACGTATAAATTGTGGTATGGTAATTACCATAACAGAATTTAGTGTAGATACTTTTAAAGCTAGCTTACAAGTACAATCTTCTAGGCCAGTATATAACTCAACCTATAGTACCCCTATATTTAATTTTAACGATAAGGATTTTAATTTTAATTATGTTGAATTTCAAAACTTAGCATTAAACCCTAATCAGTTTGACTCTAATTTAATTTCTGTAGTATCTTATTATGTTTATGTAATATTAGGTATGGATGCGGATACATTTGCTAAAAAAGGAGGAACGGAGTATTATACTAAAGCAAAAAATATTTTAAGTGTAGCGCAGTCTAGTGGTTTTAAGGGATGGGCACCAGTAGATGGAGATCAAACACGATATGAATTAATGGATCAGTTATTGTCACCTTCTTATGTGGAGTATAGAAACGTTTTATATGCGTATCATAGAACTGCTTTAGATGAAATGAACGCGAACCAGAAAAAAGCGAAAGAACGTATTATATTAGCATTAAATCAGTTTAAAAAAATGAATGCTCGACGTGCAAATTCATTTATTCAGCGTACGTTTTTCGATGCAAAATCTGATGAAATTGAGCAAATATTTAGTGGAGGTCAAAGTGTGAAAATTACTGATTTAGTAGATTTACTGAATCGAGTTTCGCCTAACAATTCTTCTAAATGGAGTAACATTAAGTTTTAACGTCATTTTTCACATCTTAAAATTCAATCATTGTTAACTAGCCTTTCCATAAAAAACTTTGCGCTAATTGATGCTTTAGAAGTGTCTTTTACAGATAAATTTTCAATTATTACTGGGGAAACTGGTGCAGGTAAATCTATACTGTTAGGTGGCTTAGGATTGATTTTAGGTAAAAGAGCTGATTTATCTGTTATAAATGACACGGATAAAAAATGTATTGTTGAAGCCGAGTTTGATATTGCAAACTACAAACTTCAAAAGCTATTTAAAAAATCAGAATTAGATTATGAGGCCATTACCATTATCAGACGTGAAATACTTCCCTCTGGTAAGTCAAGAGCTTTTATAAATGATTCTCCAGTGTCTTTACAGGTTTTAAAAAATATTAGTGAACAATTAATTGATATTCATTCACAGCATCAAACAGGGCAACTAACGGATAATTCATTTCAATTTGAGGTGATAGATGCCTTGGCTAAAAATGAAACTAATTTATCGAAATATACAATAGCTTTAGATGCATATAAAAAGGAATCTTTAGAATTAGAGAAATTGTATGAATTACAAAAAACGTCTAATGAATCGCACGATTACAATTCATTTTTATTAAATGAGTTGTTAGAGGTAAAGTTAGATAAGTTGGATCAAGAAGCTTTAGAGGAAGAGTTGGAGCAATTGAGTAATGTTGATACTATTGAGCAACAATTGTCGCAAGCAAACCAGTTATGTGCTGATGAGCAAATTGGTGTGTTGAACTCGTTAACAGAATTAAAATCAGTATTGCGTAGTATTACTGATTTCTCTACAGATTATAAATCAATATTTGATAGAGTAGAATCGGTACAAATTGAACTGGAAGATGTTTTTGGTGAAATTGAGAATGCTCAACAGAGTATAGAAGCTAATCCTGAACGTTTATTATCAGTTACCGAAAGCTTAAATAAGCTACAGAATTTATTTCAAAAGCATAAGGTTGCTTCGGTAGAAGAACTATTAGTAATACAAAATGAATTAGACGATAAAGTTGGTGTTGTTGCTAATTTAGATGAGACAATAGCAGCTAAAAAAGAGATAGTTATAGAAAAAGAATCAATTGTGGTTTCGTTTGCTAATCAATTGCATGAAAAAAGAACTATTGCAATACCAAAATTAATTAAGCAGTTAGAAAAAATATTGACCAACTTAGGGATGGAAAATGCAAAATTTGAAATTTCTGTAACTCAAGGGGCTACTTTCTTAACAAACGGTAATGATGTGTTGTCATTTTTGTTTACAGCAAATAAAGGTGGTAATTTTAACGAGCTTAAAAAAGCAGCCTCTGGTGGAGAATTATCCAGAATTATGCTGGCAATAAAGGCTATCTTATCTAAATATAAACATTTACCAACTATAATGTTTGATGAAATTGACACAGGAGTATCTGGTGATGTTGCTCATAAAATGGGGATGTTAATGCAGTATATGAGTGAAAATATGCAAGTATTTAGTATTACACATTTATCGCAAATAGCTAGTAAAGGTTCGAGTCATTTTAAAGTGTATAAGGAGGATGTTGATGGAAAAACAAAATCTAACTTAAAGCATTTATCTCAAGATGAAAGAGTAAATGAAATTGCAGAAATGATAGGAGGTAAGGAACTTACAGAAACGGCATTGAATCATGCAAAAGAACTACTAAGTAGTTAACCAACCAGCGGGTTTAATTTCTATAACAAAAGTATCACAATCATAATTTACCGTCATTCTGAATTTATTTCAGAATCTCTTCCTAAATATATCACCCTCATCTCAGTCCTCTCCCTCAGGGAGAGGAAGTTAAAAAGTGTAATAATTTTCTTATTTTTACCTAACACCTAACACCTAACACCTAACACCTAATTATATCATGGCGCAAATTTCAAAATCATCAAATACTTTTCTAAAGGCATTAGCTAAAAATAATAATAGAGAGTGGTTTGCTGAACATAAACCAGAATTTAAAGAACATGAAAATAATATAAAGTTATTTTTTCAAGCGGTATTGGAAAAATTAAATACAACAGATGATATTGAGGCATATAAAATGATGCGTATTTATAGGGATGTTCGTTTTTCAAAAGACAAAACGCCATATAAAGCTCGTTTTTCAGGTAGTTTTAAAAGATCTTCAGAAAGATTACGTGGTGGGTACTTTTTAAATTTAGAGCCAGGTAATTGTGTTGTAGGTGGTGGGTTTTATGGGCCAAATCCTGCTGATTTATTACGTATACGTAAAGAATTTGAGTTGGATGCTTCGGAAATAAACGAGATTTTAGCTGATAAAAAGTTTAAAAAAGTATTTCCTAAAGGGATTGAGGGAGATGGTGTAAAGACAGCCCCAAAAGGGTTTGATAAAAATAATGAAGCCATTGAACTGATTAGGAAAAAACAATTCTATGTTATGAAATCATTTACAGATGCCGAAATGACTTCTGAAAAATTTGTAGATGAAGTGGTGGAAGTATTTGTAACACTTCGCCCATTTTTTGATTATATGAGCGAAGTATTAACTACAAATTTAAATGGTGAATCTCTTTTAGAAGATTAACCAGCTTTTGATAAATCTTCGGGGTATTCTAATAACAATATATTGTCTTTCAATCGTTCAATAACTAAATTCATCATACGCTTGTTTAATGAAGAAGAGTTTTGAGTGTACTGTTGGTATTCTTCTAAAGAAAAGACTCCAATAATCATCCCTTTTAATGAGTTTCGGAACTTAATGTCGCGTTGAATTGCATTTTCAATGTAATGCAATTTCTTGTCAGTTGAAAGACTATGGAATACGTTTTTATGTTTTTTAACGTAATTCTTGAATCCTTCAATAAGCAACTCTTTTTGAAATTGAATAGACGGACGTAAAGTAGTGTTTTGAAAATACTCACCTGCCGACATATTGTTGTTAAGTGTAGTAGTTTTTACACCTAATCTAATCTTTAATAAATCATTTGTTCTGTTATTCATAATTTATAAAGTATTGGTTTATCCTAAATTACAAATTATTATAGTTGAGTGTTGACCTGTATAATGTTAGTTATCAACTAAGTTGTGAACAAAAAAAAGCGATTCGGTTAAGAATCGCTTTTTTAAAATTATATTATCAAGTTAAATTTTCTTGATATAAGGTGTTATTAAATACCTTGTTCAGTCAATAAAGTTTTTAATTCAGGGCTTGATGGTCTTGGAGCATCAGCAGAAACAATATTTCCTTCTGTATCTAATAAAATAAACCTTGGAATACTGTTTACACCATAGTCTACAGCAAACTGTGATTTAAAATCATTGTCAGCAAATAATTGAATTCCAGTCATTTCACCTTCTTTAACCATAGATTTCCATTTACCATGTGCATTTTTTCTATCAACAGAAATACTTACAAACTCAATGTTTTTACCATGGTACTCTTTTTCCACTTTTTTCATAAAAGGGATTTCTCTTTTACAAGGTCCACACCAAGTAGCCCACATGTCTATATAAACAAATTTACCTTTTAAGTCAGCTAATGAAGTAGTTCCACCAGCATTATTCTCATAGTTTACAAAAGTAGGAGAAGGGTTTCCTTTTGCTAATTTTTTAGAGTCAGCTAATTGTTTAGCTAATGATTCTTTAAATTTTTCATCAGTTGCTATTGCCATAACTTCTTTGTAAATAGCTTCTGACTCATCATTACCAGCTTTAATCTCTCTTGCAATATTAGGAAGAAGAGCTTGTTTGATATTATCACTTTTTAACCCTTTTATTTGGTTAATAAATGACATAGCAAAAGATAATGTACTGTCTTTTTCTATAGCTTCTACGGCTTTTCCTTGAATATCACCCATTACTAATCCTTTGTAAGAATCAGAATTATCAAAATCTAAGGCGTTATCTAAATCTAAAGCATCTACTTCTTTATTAAACCCTTCTGGTAAAACAGCCTCTTTTCCTCCAGTAACCATTTTGTAGTATCTAGGGTAATTTTTTAAAGCTGATAAATAAGTGAAATTATTGTTCTTTTTTGCAGCAGCAACAAAATCTGCATCTTTAATATTAAAAGAGGTTAATAACGAATCTGCGCTAGTTTGAACAGCTTTTACTTTAGAAGCAAAAACTTCAGGAGCTAAAGCAAATAATTCACGAGGATTCATTTTTGCATTAGTTTCTTCTTCTAAAATGTATGCTTTTGCTAAGTAATTGTTAACTAAAGATCCTTTTCCAGTATAAGTAATTGTTTCATCAAATTCTTTAGTATCAATAGTTAAATTTAAGTTGTCACCTTGGTTTAAACGAAAATCAGAGCTTTCCGAACCGATTTTAACATTAAATTTACCGTTAGCAATTTTTAGTGTATCGCTAAATGTACCATCTTCTTTTACAACTATAGCTTGTGAAAAATCTTTTCCTTTAACAAAAATACTATCAGAACTATTATTTGTGATTTTACCAGAAAACAATGCGTAGTCTACTGGTTTTACTTCTTCTTTTTTACAAGAAACAATAGCTAAGGTAGCTAGGGCAAAAACAACTTTTTTCATTTTAATTAAATTTGGTTATTAGTAATTTATTTTGACGTAATAGTTGTGAAATTATTACAGTTTAATTTTCGAAAGCTTAAAAATACGAGAAAATCTATTAAGTTTTGAGAATTACGTATAATAATGTTTGGAAATCAGTTGGGCAAAGTCGATTTTTGAAGTCCAAATCAAAGAACTGAGATATGATACATTACATTGGAACAAGTCATTTGAGCTTATCTGACATACAGACAATACTATTAGAAGAGAAAAAAATTGCTTTATCAGAAGAAGCTATTGAAAATATTCAGAAATGTAGAGCTTACTTAGATGACAAAATGGAGCGTGAATCTGCTCCAATTTATGGGATAAATACAGGCTTTGGTTCTTTATGTGATGTGAAAATTGAAAAAGAAAATTTAACACTTCTACAAGAAAACCTTGTAATGTCGCATGCTTGTGGTACGGGGGATAGAGTTCCGCAGGAAATAGTAAAGTTAATGTTGTTACTTAAAATTCAAAGCTTAAGTTATGGCCACTCAGGTATACAGTTAATTACTGCCGAACGTTTGATTACGCTATTTAATGAAGGAATCTATCCGGTTGTTTATACTCAAGGATCGTTAGGAGCATCTGGAGATTTAGCGCCATTGGCTCATCTAGCTTTACCATTAATAGGAGAGGGGGCTGTTGTTTATAAAGGAGAAGAAATTTCATCTTCTGTACTATTTGAAAGATTAGGTTGGGCAAAGATCGTATTACAATCTAAAGAAGGTTTAGCATTGTTAAATGGAACTCAGTTTATGAGTGCTTACGGAGTATATAACTTATTAAAAGCATATAAGTTATCTTACTTTGCAGATGCAATTGGGACACTATCATTAGAGGGGTTTAACGGTAATAAATCACCTTTTTTAACATATTCTCATATTATTCGTCCTCATAATGGTCAGTTACAAACAGCAGAACGTATCCTTTCATTCTTAGAGGATAGTGAGTTAATAGAACAGGAGGGGAAAGCAGTTCAGGATCCATATTCATTTAGATGTATGCCACAAGTACATGGAGCATCAAAAGACACTTTAGCATTTGTAAAGAAAACTTTTGAAACAGAAATAAACTCGGTAACTGATAATCCAAATATTTTTATAGAAGAAGATATGGTTATTTCTGCAGGAAATTTCCATGGACAGCCATTAGCGTTAGGAGCTGATTATTTAGCAATTGCAATTGCAGAATTGGGAAGTATTTCTGAACGTAGAACTTATCAATTAATTTCAGGATTAAGAGGCTTACCAGCATTTTTGGTAAAAGAACCAGGGTTAAATTCAGGGTTTATGATTCCGCAATATACTGCGGCTAGTATTGCAAGTGTAAATAAGCAGTTGTGTACGCCTTCTAGTATAGATTCTATTGTGTCGAGTAACGGACAAGAAGATCATGTGAGTATGGGAGCTAACGGTGCTGTGAAATGTAAAACAGTAGTTGATAATGTAGAGCGTATTTTAGCAATTGAATTATTAAACGCTACTCAAGCATTAGAATTTAAACGCCCGTTAAAGTCATCTCCTTTTATTGAAAGTTTGGTTGAGGCTTATCGTAAGGAAGTTCCTTTTGTAGAAAAGGATAGATTACTACATAATGATATTCAAAAATCAATTGCTTTTATTCAAAATTTTGTCTTAGATAAAGAAGTGTTGTTTGGGTAAAATACTGATATATACTAAAAAAGAGCCTTACAACTTATTGTAAGGCTCTTTTATTTTAAAGCTGTTAACAAAGAAAATAAAATTTTTAGCTAAATCAATTTTATTAATATGAAACAAAGTCCTTTGTCAACAGCTAGAATGTCATTGCTCCATTTTTAAATTATAATCTACAGAGTGTTTTCCTGATCCATATATTAAAAAGAAAATAGAAAGTAATAATATGATACTTGCAGTAATTATATTTAAGGTATTCATTTCTCCTAAAAGGTTAACTAACACCGCTCCAATCAATACAGGTATTTGAGCAACTAATGCCCAACGCGTAAGTAATCCTATTATAATCAATAAGCCACCTATTAAATGAGCTGGTACGACGTAGTGTAGCAAGATAATTTCGCCTACATAGTTTTTCAATGGTTCAATTAAATCGGCAAGTAAAAGTGTGTTACTCATAAAATAGAGTCCTTTATAAAAAATAAATCCCCCAAGTCCAATTCTGATGATATCTAACGAATAGTATGTATGAGCATTAGCCCATTTATTTAAATGTTTTATAGTATCCATAATATATTAGTTTTGATACTATTAAGTTACAAAAATAAAACCAAAAAACCAATTTAGATTACTGATTATCAGTTTTCTAAATTGGTTTTTAAAATAAGTTTAAAGATAGGGTTATACTTGAATAACACCTAAGTTAAATGGTTTTTCAATAGGAGCATGATCTGCGGCTTCTATACCCATAGAAATCCATTTTCTTGTATCTAGAGGATCTATGATTGCATCAGTCCATATTCTAGAGGCAGCATAATAAGGTGATATTTGATTGTCGTAACGTGCCTTTATGGTATTAAATAGTTCCTCTTCCTTTTCAGGAGTGATTTCTTCTCCTTGTTTCTTTAATGAGGCTTTTTCTATTTGTAATAAAACTTTAGCCGCAGAGTTACCACTCATTACTGCTAAGTTTGCACTTGGCCAAGCGAAAATTAATCTTGGATCATATGCTTTACCACACATTGCGTAGTTTCCTGCACCGTATGAGTTACCGATAATTACAGTAAATTTTGGTACGACAGAGTTACTAACGGCATTAACCATTTTAGCACCATCTTTAATAATACCTCCATGTTCCGATTTACTTCCAACCATGAATCCTGTAACATCTTGTAAGAATACTAAAGGAATCTTCTTTTGGTTACAATTAGCTATAAAGCGAGTAGCCTTGTCAGCAGAGTCAGAATAAATCACTCCACCAAACTGCATTTCCCCTTTTTTAGTTTTCACAAGTTTACGCTGATTGGCTACAATACCAACTGCCCATCCATCAACTCTTGCATATCCGGTAATTAAACTTTGTCCGTAACCAGCTTTATATTCATCAAATTCAGAGTCATCTACCATACGAGTAATGATTTCCATCATATCATATTGTTCAGCTCTTGATTCAGGTAATATTCCGAATATTTCTTCTGGATTCAATTTTGGATGCTTTGGTTCCGCTCTGTTATAACCAGCTTTGTCAAAATCACCAATCCTTCCCATTGTTCTTTTAATGGTGTCTAAAGCATCTTTATCATCCTTTGCTTTGTAATCAGTAACACCTGATATTTCACAATGCGTAGTAGCTCCACCAAGAGTTTCGTTATCTATACTTTCTCCAATAGCAGCTTTTACTAAATAACTACCTGCTAAGAAAATACTTCCGGTTTTATCAACTATCATAGCTTCATCAGCCATAATTGGTAAGTAAGCACCACCAGCAACACAACTACCCATTACAGCAGCTATTTGAGTGATTCCCATACTGCTCATTACAGCATTGTTACGAAATATTCTTCCGAAATGTTCTTTATCAGGGAATATTTCATCTTGCATTGGTAAATAAACTCCTGCACTATCTACTAAGTAAATAATAGGTAATTTATTTTCTATTGAAATTTCTTGTGCTCTTAAATTTTTCTTTGCTGTAATCGGAAACCAAGCTCCAGCTTTAACTGTAGCATCGTTGGCAACAACGATACATTGTTTGCCAGAAACATATCCAATTTTTACTACAACACCGGCAGAAGGACATCCACCATGTTCCTTATACATATCATCTCCAGCAAAAGCAGCTATTTCTATAGACGGATTTTTCTTGTCTAATAGATAGTCAATACGCTCACGAGCGGTCATTTTTCCTTTTGAGTGATGTTTGTCTATTCTTTTCTGTCCTCCACCTAATTTTACTTTAGCAAAACGTTGTTTTAGCTCAGATAATAATAATTTATTGTAGTCTTCGTTTTTATTGAATTTTATATCCATTGGGCTCTAATAATTGGATGGCTAAAGTACAAACTATATTAATCATTATCAACAGTAAAATTCCAACATATATTACAAGGAAGTATTTTCCTTGGTAAATAAAAATATTTATTGTAAATTTGTAGAGAATTTAAAAAGTAATATAGATGAAAAGAGATCAAGTTATTTATTATGGGAGTACTGGATTATTAACATTATTAATGTTATTTTCAGCAGGGATGTATATTTTGAATAATGAAGCTGTACAAGAAATGTTTATCAGTTTTGGGTATCCAACATATATTATATATCCGTTAGCAATTGCAAAGTTATTAGGAGTGTTTGCCATTTGGAATCCTAAATTTAATGCTTTGAAAGAGTGGGCGTATGCAGGTTTCTTCTTTGATTTTGTATTGGCGTTTTTTGCACACAAAATGATTAATGATGGAGAAGAATTTGGAGCTATAATGGCTTTGGTTCTTGTAATAGTATCTTATATATTTAGTAAAAGAATAAATAAGTAAGGTGAAAAAAGCAGCGTCAAAAACAAAATTATCCGGTGATAGTTATAAAGCTACTTCGGTATCAAGGGGTCATGAAATGAATATGGACAGACCGATTGAAGAAGGAGGAAATAATACTTCAGCAACACCAATCGAATATTTATTAACAGCAATTGGTGGATGTGTGAGTATGACATTACGAGTATTTGCTAATCAAGAAGGTTGGGATTTAGGTGAGATTACAGTTAATGTAACCCAGAAAAATAAATTGACTTCAAGTGGTTTAATTACATCGTTGCTAGAAGAAATATCATTTGAAAATGATATTACTCAAGAACAAGAAGAAAAGTTATTAGTAATGGCAGGTAAATGTTCGGTAGCTCAATTAGTAAAAAAAGAAACAAATATTAAATCAATAATAATTTAGAATTTAAAAAATTCCCTTTTTTTAAGGGAATGACAAAATAATCAGCTCCTTTTTTAATAGGAGCATAAAACAAATTTTATAATGAAAAAAGTAATCGCATTAGGAGGAAGTAACAGTAAAAATTCAATTAATAAAACCTTGGCTGTACATGCTGCAAATATGCTTAAGGATACAGATGTAAAAGTATTAGACCTAAATGAGTATGAATTGCCACTTTATGGTATTGATTTAGAGAATGAAAACGGAATACCACAAGATGCTCATAATTTATTAAAAGAAATTAAAGAAGCGGATGGAGTTGTATTGTCTTTAGCAGAACATAACGGTGCGTACAGTACTGCATTTAAAAATGCATATGATTGGATGTCACGTGTTGATGGTAAATTATGGTCAGAAAAGCCAATGCTATTAATGGCTACTTCACCAGGGGCAAGAGGTGGAGCAACTGTATTAGAAATAGCAAAAGGAAGGTTTCCATATATGGGAGGGAACATTGTATCAGATTTATCATTCCCGTCATTTTTTGATAATTTTAAAGAAGGAGTAATTGCTGATGAAAATTTAAATAAACAGTTGCAAAACGCTGTCGATAAGTTACAACAAGCTTTGTAATGGGAGATATTTCAAAAGACATACAATCAAGTTTTCCTTCTGCAAAAGTAAAAGCGTTGATTAATATTAAATATACTGCCAATTGGTTAAGTAGTAAAGAAGTGGAGTTCTTTAAACCTTATGGTATTTCGCCTCAACAGTTTAATATTTTAAGAATATTACGTGGAGCCAAGGAGGCTATAAAAGTTCAATTGGTGAAAGAACGAATGATTGAACGATCACCAAATGCTACACGTTTAATGGATAAGCTAATAGAAAAAAAATTAATTAGCCGGTACCGTTGTGAGCACGATAGGAGAGTAGTGTATGTTGAAATAACTGAAGAAGGTTTAGTACTCCTTTCAGATATAGATAAAGTAGGGAAGTTAAGTTTTCTGAATAATTTATCTGAAGATGAAGCAAAAACATTAAGTGATTTGCTTGACAAAATAAGATAGTTGTTACTTAAAATTAAAAAAATATAATTATTATGAAATTAAATACAATTAAACATTTGGGAAGAAGTGATTTGGTAAATATGGGGCCAATACGTTTGCGTCAGCCAATACCAACTCAAGCAATTGAAAATATTGATCCGTTTGTGTTATTACATCATTACGGACCATATGAAATTAACAGTTTGAATAATCCGTTTGATTTGGGGCCACATCCGCATAGAGGGTTTGAACCGATTACATTTTTGATTCAAGGAGAACAATTACACCGTGATTCATTAGGAAACGAAAGTATTGTAAAAGCAGGAGATGTACAATGGACAACTTCTGGTAGAGGAATTATTCATGCTGAAGGACCAACAAAGGAGTTTATTGAAAAGGGTGGTACGTTGGAAGGTATTCAATTATGGTTGAATTTACCTGCAGCCAAGAAAATGATGCAGCCAAAATACCAACATGTAGCTGCTAAAGATTTTAAAGTTGTTACTTCTGAAGATGACAAAGTAATTGTACAGATTATTGCAGGTGATTTTAATGGTGTTGAAGGGAGAGTAACAACACAAACACCAGTAAATACGTATATGATAGATATGGAAGTAGGGGGGACAATTAATGTACCTATGGATAATTTACATCAGTCAATGTTATATTTATTAAATGGCGATGTAGTTGTAAATGATGAAATTCAATTAGTGAAAGGTGAAAATCAGTTAATTGAATTTAATACTGATGGGAATGAAATAGTAATTAGTTCTAAAATGAAAAGTAAATTACTGTTTCTATCTGGAACACCATTACATGAAAAGGTTGTTAACTATGGTCCTTATGTAATGAATACACAGACTGAACTATTAGAAGCAATGCGTGATTATCAGCAAGGGAAAATGGGTTTTTTACCTGCGTAAAAACGGTAGTTTATTTAACTCTTTTTATAAAAGTATAAAAATCTACAGTATCTAA